>Ga0265298_10005051_pt1 | contig 16675 bp, 18 predicted proteins | sample AusTroGonzalo_MG_3_FD_193486 | JGI IMG/M metagenome (GOLD analysis project Ga0265298, IMG submission 193486) | Bovine rumen microbial communities from tropical cattle in Woodstock, Queensland, Australia - Gonzalo_01 | ecosystem: Host-associated > Mammals > Digestive system > Stomach > Rumen ... | reverse complement strand
CGGCAAACCGATGGTGCAGTGGGTGTATGAGCGTGTGCAATCGTCTGAGGTCAAGGGACTTGCCGTGGCCACGGACGATGAGCGCATCGCGGATTGCGTGCGCGGATTCGGTGGGGAGGTAGTGATGACCTCTCCCGACCATGCCTCCGGCACCGACCGTTGTGGCGAGGCGGCACGGTTGATGCAGCCAGAAGATAACGACGTGATTATCAATATCCAAGGCGACGAACCGCTAATCTCCCCAAAGGAGATCCATCTGCTCGCAAGCGCCTTTGAGGACCCTTCTGTGGAAATCGCCACGTTGGTCAATCCCTTCAACGACGAAAAGCTGCTTCATGACCCGAATGTGGTGAAAGTAGTGAAAGCCAAGAACGGTAAGGTGCTCTATTTCAGCCGTCTGCCTATTCCGTATTTGCGTGATGGCGCAACGCCTCCGAAGAGCTACTACCGCCACATCGGCATCTACGCTTATCGCTACAAAGTCCTTAAAGAAATCGTACAACTGCCCACCTCCGAACTTGAAAACAGTGAAAAACTCGAACAACTCCGCTGGCTCGAAAACGGCTACACCATCTGTGCCCTCGAATGCGACTACCAAGGAATCGGGGTGGACACGCCGGAAGACCTAGCGAAGTTAGGAGTTAGCAGTTAGCAGTTAATGTTAACCCCAAACTCTTAACTCCTAACTCCTAACTCCTAACTCCTAACTATTCATCTCTACATCTCCAATAATTATCAATTATCAATCATCCATTGTCCATTGTCCATTAAATGATAGATTTCATCCTCAAAACCCTGCAAACCGAAGACCACGTCTTCATCGAACGATTAGGATCGTTCCGATTGAACCTTTGCCATGCTAGAATAGAAGGCGATGCCATACAACCTCCTCATTACGAGGTGGTTTTCTCGCAAAATGACAACGAAGAGAACAATTTTGCTTTGGCAAACCAGGTCAGTCGCGACATGCAGTGCCTTTTCACGGAGGCGAACGAGCAGATCACGGCATGGGCCAGTGAATTGCTGACGGCCTTGCAGCATAATAAGTCCGTGACCTACGAGAATTTCGGTACGTTTATGCTCGATAAAAAGGGAAATATCTCTTTCGAAAGCGCCGTTGTCCCTCAGTTGAATTCGCTCTTCGAAGGATTGGAACCTATTGACCTTAAGAATTTTGAAATACCCGCTGTTCCTGTTGTTGAACCGGAACCGGAAATCACATCTGAACCTGAAATTGCGCCAGAACCTGTAGAGACGATGTGCACATCGTCTCCACAACCCGAACCGGAACCGGTCGTCGAACCCGAACCGGAACCGGTCGTCGAACCAGAACCGGAACCGGAAATCACATCTGAACCAGAAATTGCGTCAGAACCTGTAGAGACGATGTGCGCATCGTCTCCACAACCTGAACCTGACCCTGACGACGATGATGACAATGAGGATGATGACGATGACGAGGAAGAGGATGAAGAAGAGGAAGATGAACACAGGAAACGTCACGGTTTGGCGTGGTTGTGGGTCGTTTTGCTGTTGCTCATCGTTTTGGGTGTACTGGGATACATCTTCAAGGACAAATGGATGGGCTATTACCAACAATGGAAAGAAAAGAAACAGCCTGTGGAACAAGTGGTTGAGCCGCAGGAGACTACGGAGACTACCGCCACCATCGATGAGGTAACAGCACCTGTTGAACCAGCCGAAGAACCTCAAGAGGTAGTGGAAGAAGCTGAGCCAGAGGTGTATACGCCCGCAGTGGTCAAGCAGTCTTCCGATGGCAAATATGACTACATCCGCTTCGAAAAGGGACACTACTACGTCATTGCCGGCAGCTTCCCCACCGAAAGCGATGTGATTCGTCATATCCGTCAGAAAAAGCTCGACCAGTATTCCCCGAAGATTTTGAAGCAAGATGGTGTCAGCAACCTGCGCGTCTGCATCGGTGTGTTCGACACGGAAGAGGAGGCGGAGAACTTTGCGAAAGGCGTTAGTTCGTCGTATTGGGTGCTGAAGTAATGTTTAGGGTCAAGTGTCAAGGGAATAGTCGTAAATCGCAAATCGTAAATCGTAAATCGTAAATCGCAAATCGTACCTCACACGTCAAAAGTCTATGTCAAAGTCAACAGTCAATAGTCAATAGTCAATGTCAAAGTTCAATATCAAAAAGCATATACCCAATACCCTGACCTGTCTGAATCTGGTCTGCGGGTGTTTTTCCACGATGGCCTCGCTCAACGGCAATCTCACTTTTGCCGCCATCTGGATCGTGACGGCTGCCATCTTCGACTTCTGTGATGGTCTGAGCGCCCGAATCTTAAAGGTCACATCCGCTATCGGCAAAGAACTGGATTCGTTGTCCGATGTGGTCTCTTTTGGTGTCGCTCCGACGATGATTGTCTATAAATGGTTGACAATCTGCTATTTTCAGTTGCCGCCGGCATCGCAGACACATTTTGTCTATTTGTGCTCCTATTTGGTTTTCTTGGTACCGGCATTGTCAGCCGTGCGTTTGGCGCGCTTCAACATTGACACGAAGCAGACGGAGAACTTTATCGGGATGCCCACACCGGCGAATGCCCTCTTCCTGGGTTTCATTCCTGCAGCTTCAGAGCACGTTTCCATGCTGAATAATTACTGGGTGGTGCTCGTATTCGCCATCTTTTTCGCCATCCTCTTGGTCAGTCCGATCAATATGATCTCTCTGAAATTCAAGGATTTCAAGCTTACGGGGATGAACGTGGCCCGTTATCTCATTCTTTTGGTGGGAATTATCCTGTTTTTTGTTTTCAGGTTGGGCGCGTTTCCGCTGATCATCTTCGGATACCTGCTCATCTCCATTTTTTATCACACGTTAACGAATTTGGAAGTGTTATGAAATACCAATCATTAGCTTTGTATTGCGGTTCTTCTTCTGGGAATAACCCTGTCTATGCCCGTGAGGCGGCACGTTTTGGGAAAATGTGCGCCCAAAAATCGTTGACCCTCTACTTCGGGGGCGGCTCCATTGGACTTATGGATGCGGCGGCACAGGCTTGCCTGTCCAAAGGCGGAAAGGTCATCGGGGTGGCGCCCGATTTCTTCACCGAAGGCGAAGTGTTGGCCACCAATCTCACCGAGATGATCATGGTGAAGACGATGAGCGAGCGCAAGCAACTGTTGGAGGAAAAATCGGATGCTTTTGTGATTTTCCCCGGTAGCTATGGTACGATGGACGAACTTTTCGAGATGGTTACCGATGCGCAATTGGGTATGCACACCAAACCGATCGTCATCTATAACTACATGGGGTACTACGACTACCTCCTCAAGCAGATGGATAAGTTCATGGAAGAGGGATTCCTGCGCCCATTCCATCATTCGCTGCTTCTCAATGCCTCTGATTTGGAGGAACTTTTCTATAAATTAGATACTTACGAAAATACCAACGATCGCTCCTGGTTGGAAAAAATCAGACACTAAAATATTGAAATCATGCAATTTAAAGATGTTTTGGCGGATCCTGCCCTGAAGCAGAAACTCGTGGACTTGGTGCGCTCCGGACGTGCGGCCCATGCGCAGTTCTTTCTTGCCCAACCTGGCAGCCATGCGTTGGCATTGGCGGTCGCGTACGGTCAATACCTCTGCTGCGAGAATCCCGGTGAACACGATTCTTGCGGTGAATGCCCTTCCTGCAAGCAGTACGCCAAACTCTCCCATCCAGACTTGCATCTCTATTTCCCCAATTGTATCACAAAATCTGTGAAAAAAGATCCGGATTCCGCACAGCTGGCACCGGAATTCAAGGATTTTGTCTTGAAAAACGACTTCCATGTGGATATCCATTCATGGTTGAGCGAGTTGGATGGTGAGAACAAGCAAGCCACTATCAATACGAGGGACTGTTCTGATATTTTGCATCACAACAACATGCGCTCGCATCAGGATGGCTATAAAGTCTATATTCTCTGGTGTGTTGATCGACTTTACCATCTGGCTGCACCGAAATTGTTGAAAACATTGGAGGAACCAGAAAACAAGTCCGTCTTTATTTTGATTTCAGAAGAGCCGGATAAGATTCTGAACACTATTCTGTCGCGTACCCAATTGGTGAAGATCCCACGTTTGACAGATGCGGAAATTGCGCAGAAGCTTCAAACCAACTATCCTGATCTCTCTGCCGAGGACGCGGCGGATATCGCAGTCCTTTCGGAAGGGAACTACAATAAAGCCATCCATATTGCCACCGACAATGAGGAACAAATCCTGATGTTGCAGCAGTTTGAGATTGTTTTTGACAGCCTTATTGCGTTTGCGATGAAGCAGTCGCTTGACAAAGTGCAGTACGAACAGGCACAGGAGGTCTTTAATGAGGTGATAGGGAAGGGTAGGGAGTACCAGAAGCAGTTTCTTCAGCTGATGTTGCGTATGTTGAGGAATATTCTGATGCAGAATTCTCATAATATGGGAATGCTGAAGGTGACCCATCAGGAACAATCCATTGTAGCTAAATACCAGAATGTGTTGCGGTTAAAACAGATATCCACTATGGTGGAACTTTGCAATCAAGCCATCTATCACGTCTCCCGCAATGGTAATTCCGCCTTGATTTTCACGGATTTGTATTTTCAGTTGGCCAAAAGTGTAATCTGATTTCAGTTTTTACATTCCTATCTTCTTTCAGCAAAGAATTGTTTCAGCAGTTGGCTGCTCTCTTCGGCCAGCACTCCTTGTCGTATTTCCGCCTTGGAGGGGAATTTGTCTTTTAAATATACTGAATAGCCCTTTTTGGGGTCAGAGGCTCCGAACACGAGGGTCTTCACCTGGGCGTGCGCGATGGCACCCGTGCACATGAGGCAGGGCTCTAATGTCACATATAACGTGCAGTCTTGCAGATATTTTGCGCCTAAAGCGTTGGCAGCAGCGGTGAGCGCCATCATCTCTGCATGTGCTGTAACGTCTTTCAGCGTCTCCGTCAGGTTGTGCCCTTTGGCAATAACCTGATTGTCAAGCACAACCACTGCACCCACAGGGATTTCACCTTCCGCGTAGGCATCCTCGGCCTCGTTTAAGGCAATGCGCATGAAATATTCGTCGTTTAATTCCATAATAAAAGGTATCATCAACACCATTCCGTCCGACGCAGGAGGACGGAATCTCGAACTGGCAACAGCACGGAATCATCATCATCTCTCCAAATTCTCACAAATCCTTGTCAGTGCACACTCTTCGCAATGCGGCTTCCTCGCTGTACATACGTAGCGGCCATGGAGAAGCAACCAGTGGTGAGCACGGGAGATATATTCCTTCGGGAAATGTTTCACTAACTCTTTTTCGACGGCATCTGGGGTTTTGGCACTCTCCGGCACGAGGCCGAGACGGTGGGCGACGCGGAAGACGTGCGTGTCAACGGGCATGGCCGCCTGGTTGAAGGCGAAGGCCAACACTACGTTGGCGGTTTTGCGTCCTACTCCCGGCAACTTGGTGAGCTCTTCCATCGTGCAGGGAATCTCACCACCGAAGTCGCGGACGGCCATTTGTGCCATCTGAACAAGGTGTTTGGACTTGCTATTGGGGTAGGATACAGATTTCACGTACGTCAGTACCTCTTCTTCTGTAGCTTTCGCCAATTCGGTTGCATTAGGATAGGAGGCAAAAAGGGCCGGCGTGACCATGTTGACCCGCTTGTCGGTGCACTGCGCTGCCAGCATCGTGGCGACCAACAGCTCATAGGGATTGCGATAGTTCAGCTCGGACTCCACATCCGGCTGTGTTTCAGAAAAATAATCAACGATGTACTTGTATTTGTCTGTCTTTTTTGTCATAGACTTACATTTTCATATCCATTGCCTATTCCCTTTTGCCTTTTGCCTTTTGCCTTTTGCCTATACTCTACTCATCACTATTATTAATAAAGTACGCTGTTACGGCATCCAAATAGGTCTTCGACACAGGAATCTGTGGCAAATTGGGAGCCCCGAAATCCAGATACGGGCCGTCTTTGTCTTTGCGTAATAATAATATATTGTCAAAGTTGACGAGATAACTGCGGTGACAGCGGATAAAACCGTATTTCTCCAGTTTTTCCTGTTGCTTTTTCAGAGAACTCCGCAATGTGTAACGTTCGGTGTTTTCTTTGTTTCGATAATAAATGTTGACGTAGTTTTCAGAGGATTCAATAAAATAGATGTGGTCTAATCGTAAGGAGAGCTGCAATTCGTCTTTTTCGTCGAAGAAGTTGACAATCTTGTTGTTAGCGGTCGCAGGATCTGGATTGGCGACTGTTTTTGTTGGTTCGACGGATGCTTCGACTTGTTTTTCCTCCGCATGATTGGAAGCAGTGAGGTGGTTGTCCAAAATAAACTCATCGCCCGAGAAATCGTTGCTGTCAGTCATTTCCGTTTGCGCTTCGTACGCCGTAACTTTCTGTGCTTGTAGGGATTCCAATTCCGAAATCTTCTCGTCTTTGGATTTGGATGACATATAGAGATGGGTGATGATGGTGGGGATGACAAGAATGGTGGGCACAAAGGCAACTGCACGGGTGAAAATGAGCGAGAAGTCTCGGGTGTCGCGTACTGCGTAGTGCACAATAATCGCATAGAGAAAAGCAATAAAGAACACTTCGATGACCATCCAAGAAAAGTATTGTAAGTAGTTGAGATCCTTTTTGTTATGGTATCGATACATGAATGTTCGACTGATTGTCATAATCAGGATGCCACTGCTGACAATTACCAATGTGTCAGTGAAGAGTTGCGCGCGCGTGTAGGTCTGTAAGTTGTACCATGCTCCGCGAAACGGTGTGAATATGTTGACGAAAAGCAAAGAAAAGATAAACAAGAATATCAGATAAATTCTGATATTGTCCTTGGTGACATAGTAATCCGGTATCTTCTTGCTTAAAAAGTCCATAATGATAATAAGCTGCAAAGATACAATTTTTTCTGATTGTTGTTCCATACGACTGCTATTTCGTCCCAATATGTTAAATTTCGTCCCTTGAACCTCTGTCTTGTCCCATTCTTTGTTCAAATTGTCACATTTTTAAGTTTTTTTAAGAAAAAAATGGTCTTTTTGCCGCCGAATTTCAAAACTGTTAATATGAGTGAAATGAAGTGCATTTATGACATCATGCTCCAATATCGTGAGCGCCATCCTGAACAGAAAATCGCCCTTTCTGGCAAGATAGGGAAGAATAAATGGAATGAATATACCCCGCAACAATATATTAAGACAGCTAATGAGCTGAGTTGCGCTTTGCTCGCCAAGGGCATTGTGAAGGGCGACAAGGTGGCGGTGATCTCCACTAACCGTCCTGAGTGGACCATTATGCAGATGGCGGTGCTGCAGATCGGTGCCGTCCTCGTGCCTATATACCCGACAATCACTGCCGAAGATTATCAATTTATTTTGCAACACAGTGAGGCGAAACTCGTTCTTTTGGAAGGTGAAATCGTGATGCGCAAGGTTCAGTCTGTGGCCGACAACATCCCTAATCTTAAAGATATCTATACATTCGCCGACCGTAAGGAGTATCCTTATTTGGATCAACTGATTGCTCTCGGTCGCGAAAACTATGATGAGTCTAAACTGAGACAGGTCCGTTCCGCCAACAGCGAAAACGACTGTGCCATGATTATCTATACCTCTGGTACTACTGGCACTCCGAAAGGCGTGATGCTATCTCATCACAATATTATGTCCCAAATTCGTAACCTGAAGCAAATTCCTTCTCCGTGGTCTAAGAAGGGACTCAGTTTCCTGCCGTTGTGCCATGCATACGAGAACATGATTGTGCTTCTGTACCAATATCTGGGCATGACTGTCTATTACGTTTCCAACCTGGCGACGATTGCTGAGGCCATGCGTGAAGTGCGTCCTACGATGATGACTGCTGTGCCACGCGTCTTGGAGAAATTCTATGAAAAGATCGAAGCTTCCGGCAAGACTAAAACCGGTGTCGCCCGCTCTATTTTCGATTGGGCCATGAAAGTCGCGCTGCAATATAATGTCGAACCCGAAGACAGAAGCGCGGTCTATAACATGCAACACAAATTGGCTGACAAACTGGTATATAGCAAAATACGTAAGGGATTAGGTGCTGAGAATTTCGATATTCTGGTCTCAGGTGCCGCCTCTTTGAAACCGCAGCTCTGCTCCTTCTTCTCTGCCATTGGTATGCCGGTGTTTGAAGGCTATGGCATGACGGAAACTTCTCCTGTGATTGCCGTCTCCTGCCGTGAAAAATACGGACGTGAGGCCAACACGGTCGGTTTCCCGTTGGGCGGTGTTGATGTGGCCATCACCAAAGAGGGCGAGATCATCTGCCGCGGACATAACGTGATGATGGGCTATTATAAGAACAAAGAACAGACCAAAGAGATCATTGACGAGAGTGGCTGGCTGCACACTGGCGACATGGGTCGCTTCACGGAACGTGGACAATTGATCATCACCGGCCGTATCAAAAACATTTTTAAGACCTCAATGGGAAAATATGTCAACCCCCAAATTATCGAGGAAAAAATGTCACAATCCAAGTATATAGACCAGATTGTGGCCGTTGGCGAGAACCAAAAATTCGTGGCGGCGTTGATTATTCCGGATTTTGCGGCTATAAAAGATTGGTGCGAATCAGAAAAAATTATATATTTGCACCCGAAAGAAATGATTGATAACCTCAATGTCAAGAGTCTGATTAAGAGCGAGATAGATAAATATAACAAAGAGCTCAGTAAGACGGAAAATGTGATGAAGTTTGAACTTTTGGCAGATGAGTGGACACAGGATAACGGTTTGTTGACTCCGACACTTAAAGTCAAGCGGAACAAAATCGCGAGAAAATATGCTGATGTGATTGAGAATATGTTCGCTGACCATCAGTAAGAGATATGCAGGTCGTTTGAGTCTTTCCCCAAGACGAGACCTGTTTTTCATGTGTTGTGTTATGTGCGGAAGAGGCCTCCTCCACGGAGGCTTCTTCCTATTTAAAACGAATCTATTTGTCTTTAAAATAAAATAACCGGCTCGTAATGAACCGGTTATGTGTTTTACAAAGGCGTGTCGGCTATCGGATGTTTTCCTCCACCATTTCCTTGATATAAGCCATCACTTCGGGCTCTTGAAGCGAGACACCGTCAAGGGCTTCGTATAACTCATCGGTGTCCAGGATGTAGTCGATGGCATCTTCCCCGTCCTTCACCCGTTGGAAGTGAAGTACGAAATGGATTTCGGGGTGCGCAGCAATGGTGAGCACCATGGTGCCGGCCAAGTCGCCCATGGGCGGACGGTCGAGGTGGGTGAGACCGAACACGGCGGTGACAGTGGTCCCTACGCCGACTTCGCTCTCGATTTTCATTGAGCCGCCGGTCATTTCGGTGTTCTGCTTCAGCAACGGCAGTCCCAAGCCCACTTTGCGCGTGGTGCGCGTCGTGAAGAAGGGATTGGTGACTTTCTCCACAGTTTCCGCACTCATGCCACAGCCATCGTCCTTGAAAATCAACGTCAGCGTATCCGCGTCGTAGTTTTCCAAGACTTCAAGGGTGATGTTGTTCGCTTTTGCACGGGTGGAATTCTGCAGAATGTCCATGATGTGCATCGACAAGTCCTTCATGGCTAGGCGTTTAAGTATTTGTATATTTGTCCGGCCACCTCAAAAGTTTGCTCGGTGGTGCCCAGCACGGGGATGTCTTCCTCCTTGGCTTGCTCCAGCATGTCATCATCGGGTTTGTTGCCCTTCACGAGGATGACGCACGCCAATTCCTTCAGGGAGGCGATGGCGATTACGTTCTTGTGGGTCTGCAGGGTCACCCATGCGTGGCCTTCCTGTGCAAAACCCATCACGTCGCTCAACAAATCAGAGACATAGCCGCCTTTGATTTCGGTGTCCATGTTGTCCTCACCACAGAACACGGTGAGATTCATTTTTTCTTTTAATTCTTTTACGGTCATATCTTTTTGGTTTACAGTTTACAGTTTAAGGTTTAGGGTTTAAGGTTTAAGGTTTATTGGGTAAAACAATTAAAGTGTGTAATATCGTAAATAGGTTCCAAGTAATACGTGATATCCCAATAATTTTCAATTATCAATTATCAATTGACAGCAGCACTTCCCGTCCGTCCTCCCCATGCAGTGCCTTCTTGATTTCCTCGAAGCTGCGAGTTTCCATTTTCAAATAGCAAGGAGCGGTGCCGATGATGTCGGGCTGGTGGGCGTCTGAGCTTCTGGTGAACATCTTGTTTTTCAGATATTTATGGACTTTCAGGAGCTCCTCCTTGTTCCCATGTTTGGAGAGTTCCACGGCATCGTATTCCAGATCGAACGGGATGAAGCCCAATTGCGCGATGAGGCTGTTCTTCATCTTGTCGATGTGCGCAGGCACGAAGAGTCCGCCGAGTTCGTGTACTTTGTCCGCTATCTGGTTGACATTCTGGTCGATGGCGGAAGTGAGCAGACGGGGCTCCTCGTACACAATATTCATCTCTTCATCAATCTGCACTTGGTCGCCGAAGATGTCTGGATCGTTGGGGATGTTGGGGAGATGTTCGTCGAGGTAGGCCTGGAACTTGTCGAGCGATTCGTGGTCGCCGAAATAGGCCAAACAGTGCGCCTCTTCCTTGGTGGTGACCTCCGCGCCGCACAGCACGAAAATGTCTCGGTTGTGGGAGTAGTGCTCCGCGAGGCGACAGTGGCGCGTGGCGTTGTGGTCGGTAATGGCAATCACGTCAAGTCCCTTCTCCAACGCAATCGAGATGATGTTCTCGGGCGTCATGTCTAGGTCACCGCAAGGCGAAAAGAGGGTATGCGTATGTAAATCAGCTTTGTAGATGTTCATCCTCTCAAATTTGTCGGCGCAAAGATACAATTTTTTAGTGAACAGTGATTAGTGAACAGTAAATAAAGAATTGTAACCCGTTTTTTTGTGGCGCTTTTTTTGACAATATAAAAGCAGTATGGGATTTGATAAAAATGTTATTTTTGTCGTCTGAATGCTTGGTTTATAAATACTTGATTATCAATATTTTTAAAATTAAATAGATATGAAAAAACTGATTTCAATGACATTAGTGGCCCTTATGGTGATTCTGACCATGACGGGCTGTAAGAAAAGTTACACCATTACGGTGAAGTCCAACAACCCCGAATGGGGCTCTGTTACGGGTAGCGGAACCTACAAGGATGGCGAGACGGTCACTATTTCCGCAGTTCCCGCACAAGGCTATTTCTTCAACTGCTGGAACGACGGCAATACTGAAAACCCTCGCCAGATCTTGGTGAGCGGCAATGCCGAATTTATCGCTACGTTCAGCGACCAACCTGGTGGCGGTGGCGGTACAGACGAAGCAATCACAATTTCCGACAATATCAGCGCCAACGCCACTTGGACAAACCACTCATCAGGTGTTGACTACATCATCGAAGGTCGTTGCTATATAGAAGGCAACGCTTTGCTGACCATCGAACCCGGTGTGACCATTATGTTCACAGGCTCAAATGGTGGTATCATAGTGGAGGAGGACGCTGGTCTGCGCATGGTTGGTACGGCCAATAACCCCATTACCCTTACAGGTCCTACCAACAACCAGAACCCTGGTGCGTGGAATAGTGTGGAGGTTACGTCCAATCGCAACGACAACCTGTTTGAGTATGTCAATTTCATTAATGGCGGTAGTGATGCTGAAGTGCTGTATGTGAGTGGTAAACTTTCGATGAGGCACTGCGTGATTAGCAATTCTGCAAGTAACGGAGCATCTCTCGGTTATGTTGGCGTCTTTACTGCTTTCGAGAACAACACCATCCAAAATGTCGCTGGTTATCCTCTGTGGTTGAACACCCATAAAAAAGTTAACTGTCTTGGTGCCGGCAATATCTATACGAACAATGTTAAAAACATGATTGTGGTTGATGATTACTGGTTTGATGAGAGCAACGCCACGGCCACATATACCAATCAGGGAATTCCTTATTATATGCCGCAAGGTCTTCATGTGGGAGGTACAGCTATTGCGAAAGTGAATCCTGGAGTGGAGTTTGTAATGCCGTATGCTAAGTATGTTTCTGTGGATGCCGAAGCTCTGTTCCAGGTCAACGGTACGTCTAGCCAGCCTATTGTGTTCCGTGGCCTTTTTAATGAAAGCGGTTATTGGGGTGGCATTGTGATCGATGCAGAACGTTCGACCAATGGCGGCAGTAATCTTACCTATTGCCAAATCAAGGACGCCGGCTCCGAATATGACGAAGCTGCTTTATTTGTTGGCGAGAATGCCCATCTGTCGTTGAACCACGTGAGCATCAGTGGCAGTGATGGCTATGGCATGAAAATCTACATCCCCGTGAATTGGGATACCGAGCAGTACAACTTTTCCAACTATCATGTGACGGCTACCGATTTGGTGTTCAGCAACTGTTTGCATGGCAATATCTATGAGGTCAATAAGGATCAGATTTTCAGCACTTGGCCTGGCAACAAGAAGCTGGCCCGCAAATAGTCCTTTTGGACATCCTGTTTGAAATCGAAGCCCCTTGCCATATGGTGAGGGGCTTTTTTCATAGTTCAAAGTCAAAGTCAATGTCAAAGTCAATGTCAACGTCAACGTCAAAGTCAAAAGTCAATTTTCCCAAAACAGTAAAAAATAAGTGGATATTTCGGTAATTTTACGTATTTTTGCAGCCGATTTTTTGAATTATATTGTTTTTGATAACTACTTGTATATCAATATGGATAGAAGTGAAATTGAAGAAAAAGTGAATGCTTTTTTGATTGATGAGTTGGAAATTGACGAGGAAAAGCTGAAGCCCGAAGCTCTGTTGAAGGAGCATTTAGGCATCGACAGCCTTGATTTTGTGGATATTGTGGTCATTGTGGAGAAACAGTTCGGGTTCAAGATCAAGCCTGAGGAGATGAAGACGGTGAAGACCCTGGGCCAGTTCTACGATTACATCGCCTCCAAGGTAGCCTAAACCCTTTCGCATGGCGGCAGAACGGGCTTGGCAAGGCGGAACCGACGGGACCTCGTGGATGCACAGGAACCTCGTGCGTATCGTGCGCCATGTGCCGTTGTGGCTGATGTACGGCTTCGTGGCCGTTTTCGTGGTACCGTTCTACTTTGTGTTCTCAAAGGGCTATAAACCTATGTATCACTATTTTAATCAGATACTGGGATATAGCCCTTTGCGTGCATTCAGGGGTGTCTATCGGAATTTTTGCCGTTTTTCGCAAGTCATTCTCGATCGCTTCTATATGTTCAGCGGCGGAAAATTCGATATGGAGGTGGAAAATTACCATCTTTATCAAGAGTTGGCGGAGGATGAACCCGGTTTTATGATTCTCAGTGCGCATGTCGGCTGCTATGAGCTGGCCGGCTATACATTGGTGGCAACCAAGAAACGTTTCAATGCGCTCGCTTTCGGCGAGGAGGCGGAAGCTATCGTGGAGAACCGCGAGCGACTCTTCGAGAACACCAACATCCGCATCATCCCTGTGAAGGACGACCTGTCACACCTTTTCGCCCTCAACGAGGCGCTCGACAACGGCGAAAGCGTCAGTTTTCCGAGCGACCGTCTGGTGGGCAAGCAGCGTAGTGTGACGTGCGATTTTTTAGGAAAGCCGGCACGGTTCCCGATGGGGCCCTTTGCGCTCGCGGCGCAACGCGACCTGCCCGTGCTCACGGTGAATGTGATGAAGACCTCGATGAAACGTTACAAAGTGTACGTCAACCGATTGCAGAAAGAAGGCGAGAAGAGGGAGGAACGCATAAACGGCTACGTCCGTCAGTATGTCGGGCATCTGGAGGAGGTGCTGCGCCTCTATCCCGAGCAATGGTTTAACTATTACGAATTTTGGAACAATTGATGAATTTGCAGGATATTGACATACAGACCCTTCTTCCGCAACAACCCCCGATGGTGATGGTGGACCGGCTGATTTCCGCAGACGAGAAATCGGCCACGACTTCTTTGCGGATTCGGGAGGATAACATTTTTGTGTCAGATGGTCGATTGAACGCCTATGCACTGATAGAGGTGATGGCGCAGACCGCCGCCGCACAGCTGGGATATGAGGACAAGTGTCTCCGTGGTTGTCAGGAGGTGAGAATCGGCTATATAGGCTCGATCAAGAGAATGCACATTGAGGATGTTCCGAAAACGGGGGAGACCTTGACCACCCGCATGCAGGTGCAGGAGGATTTTATGAATATGAAACTCGTGACTGTCGAATCTTTTGTGAATGACCGGCAGATCGCGACCGCTGAATTGACCATAGCTATTTCAGAAGATAGAGTAACGGTATGATTGTAAAGAAGATAGGCGAAAGCATGATGACTCCGCTCGGCTTTTCAGTCGAGGAGAATTTCGCGGCGGTGATGTCCGGACGTTCCGAGCTGCACCGCTACGAATCGCTGTGGAATCTGCCGTTTCCGTGTTTTGTGTCGCTGATTCCTGACGAGAAGCTGGAGGTAGAATTGGCACGCGAGCTGAGTGCGGAAGTGATGGCTTCATTACGTACAAAATTTGAGAAAATCGCGCTGCTCTCTGCGGTTAAAGCAGTGAAACAGAGCGGTATTAATCCTAAATCTGAACGAGTTGTCTTCATTTTGTCTTCCACCAAAGGCAATGTGGAGTTGTTGGCGGATGAAAATCCTGATTTGGAGCGGGTTACACCTGCGCACACGGCTCAGATGGTCGCGAACTATTTCGGGAATCCGAATACACCTCTGACGGTGTCAAATGCTTGTATTTCAGGGCTGTGCGCCCAAATTGAGGCGCATCGTTGTCTGAAATCCGGACAATACGACACTGCCGTGGTGATGGGTGCGGATGTGCTGTCACCGTTCATCGTGGCGGGATTTCAGTCGCTGAAGGCGTTGTCGGACGAGCAGTGCCGACCGTTCAGCGCGAACCGCAAGGGGCTGAACCTCGGTGAGGCCGCAGCTGCGGTGGTCTATACGGTAGCGAGCGAAAGTGCCGATGGCTGGCAAATGCTGGCGGGTGCGGTGCGCAACGATGCGAACCACATTTCAGGACCGTCGCGCACGGGCGAGGGAAGTTACCGCGCTTTGATGTCAGTGCTTTCTGAAAGCAATCTGACTGCCAATGACTTAGCTTGTCTGAATGTACATGGAACTTCTACGATGTATAACGATGAGATGGAGTCAATTGCTATTACCCGCGCTGGATTAGCCGATGTGCCCGTAAACGCCATGAAGGGTTATTACGGACACACGTTGGGTGCGGCGGGCGTGTTGGAGACGTTGCTGTCGATGCGTGCCGTGGGGGAAGGAAAGGTGATTGCCACCCGAGGCTTCGACGAGTTGGGCGTTTCAATGCCCGTGCTTGTCTCTTCGGAGTCTGTTGACACTCAGAAGAATGCTTTTGTGAAATTGTTGTCCGGCTTCGGTGGCTGCAATGCCGCGGCGGCGTTTGTTAGAGTTTAGGAGCTTAGAAGCTTAGGAGATTAGAAGTTTAGAAGGTTAAGGTTAATGGAGTTGGGAGTTTAGTTGGAGAAATAATGGAAATGAAGGTAACATATAGGGTTAAATTGACGCCGAACTATCTGGAGGTGGACGGTAAGCGCGTGGCGGAGGCCGTTGCGGGCGAATCGTTCTTGACGAAGCTGTACCATATATATAATATGGAGTATCCGAAGTTTTTCAAGATGGACGTGTTGTGCAAGGTGGGCTTTATCGCATCAGAGATTTTGTTGGAGACTGAAGGGGCAGAGCGGTTTGTGCCGCGTGCCGACCGCGCAGTGATTCTCTTCAACCGCAACTCCTCGCTGAATGCCGACCGCACGTTTCAGCAGACGATTGCCGACCCGCAGGACTTCTACCCCTCGCCGTCGGTGTTCGTCTATACGCTGCCCAACATCGTCACCGGCGAAATCGCCATCCGCAACAAATACCACGGTGAAAGCAACTTCATCCTCTTGCCCGAAAAATCGCAAAAGGCGATGGAGCAAGCGATTGAACGCGCGTTTTTGGATGCAGAGACGAAAAGTGTACTGACGGGCTGGGTGGAAGCGGTTTCGGATACGGAGTTTGAAGCGGAATTAGAGTTAGTAGTTAGGGGTGGTAGAGACGGTGTGCACACCGTCTCTACAGCAGCCTCGTAGGGGCAAGAGCTTGGTAGCCAGGGGTAAGGCGTGAGGAACGAACGCCGCCACCCCTGGGATGAAAAGATGATTAGATGATTAGATAATAAAGACAAAACCAAATAATATGGAATTAAAAGACGAATTAAAAACCAAAATGATCGAGGCGTTGAACCTCGAGGAGATGACACCGGCGGACATTGATGACAATGCGCCGTTGTTTGGCGATGCCGGTCTCGGACTCGACTCCATAGATGTGTTGGAGTTGATTGTGCTGTTGGAGCGCAACTACGGCATCAAGATTTCCGATCCGAAGCAGGGCAAGGAAATTTTTGCCTCTGTGAGCACGATGGCTGATTATGTGGCTGCTAACCGCACGAAATAATGTGTGATCGGGTGGTCATAACCGGCATGGGAGTAGTCTCTGCGCTCGGAATCGGGGCGGAGGCGAACTGTGCTGCCCTGCTGCGCGGAGAGTCCGGCGTGCGCACCGTGCGCTATCTGCCCACCAAACATTGGGAGTTCCCTGTCGGGGAGGTGCCGATGAGCTGTGAGGAGTTGCGGCAGCGTCTGGAATTGCCGACCGGTGTCTATTCGCGTACCCAT
>Ga0265298_10005049_pt1 | contig 16679 bp, 12 predicted proteins | sample AusTroGonzalo_MG_3_FD_193486 | JGI IMG/M metagenome (GOLD analysis project Ga0265298, IMG submission 193486) | Bovine rumen microbial communities from tropical cattle in Woodstock, Queensland, Australia - Gonzalo_01 | ecosystem: Host-associated > Mammals > Digestive system > Stomach > Rumen ... | reverse complement strand
CCCGGCAGGAAAAAACTTTATGCGTTTTCCAATACCACGAAAGCCATGGCAGTCTCTGAAGTGTGCGCGATGGAAAGACTTATTTTCCCAAGCCCGAGGCTTGAAAAATATTCTTTCGTAGCGCCGTGCAAAACTATGGCAGGCTTTCCGGAAGGCTCTTTCACGACCTCCACGTCCTTCATAGCCATTTTGCCCGAGACGCCAGTCCCCAGCGCCTTGAAAAATGCTTCCTTGGCGCAGAAGCGAGCGCAGAGACGCTGTTCCGGAAAGCGGTAATCAAGAGAATATTTCAGTTCGCTTTCCGTAAAAACTTTTTCCGCCAGCGCCTTCTTCGCCTCAGTTACTTTGAAGCGTTCCACTCTCTCGATGTCGCAGCCTATTCCGAAGATCGCCATATCATTCGTAACGGAGAGCCTGCACCGGCTTCATTCTGGAAGCCAGCAGCGCGGGGAAAATGGAAGCGAGAAGGCACAGAACGAAAGCGCAGCAGGCGATCGTCGCCACATCGACCGGCACGACCTGGCTCGGGATGCCGTCCAGGTAATAGACGTTTGCCGGGAAAAGATCTATGCCGAAATGCAGACGCAAAAAGTGCAAAATTGGATTGACGTTGTAAGCGATCAATGTTCCGCCCACCACGCCCAAAAAGAGGCCCACCATGGCGATGAAGAGCCCCTGTATAGTGAAGATGAGACCAACCGACCTGCTGGTAGCCCCCAGGGCCCTCAGGATGCCGATATCCTTGGTCTTCCCAAGCACGACCATGACCAGCGTCGAAACGATGTTCAAAGCCGCCACAAGGCTTATAAGAAGCAGAATAAGGAACATCACTCTTTTTTCGAGCTGCACCGCCGCGAAAAGATGCGCGTTCTGCTCCATCCAGGTCTGCACGGAACAGCGTCCCCGCAATTCCTCGCTCAACTCCTTCGCCACGATGCCGGCGTTGTCCACGTCGTCCAGCGAAACTTTCAGAGCGTGCACCGCGCCCTTCATCTGGAAAAGATGATTGGCGACCGCGAGAGTCGTAAGCCCGAACTGCGAGTCGTATTCGAAATTACCCGAATGGAAGATCCCCGCCACTTCCAGCGTCTTCTGCACAGGCACTCTTCCGCCCGGCGTCTGAATGAAAGCCGGCGAAGTCAAGACCACTCTGTCCCCTTTCTCCACTCCCAGATTCCTGGCGTACGTGTCGCCCAAAATTACCTGGCTGTCCGTCAGCGTTCCCCCGGCGTCCTTGATGTAATTGTGCAGTTCCGAAGCCGAATCCTCGAGATCCGGATCCATGCCTAAAACCACCAGCGGATGTCCCTTGTCGCGCGTGCTCAGCAAAACCGGCCCTCTTATATAGGGCGCCACGCCTTTGACGTGCGGGTTCTTCTTCGCTATCTCCATCGGTTCCTTCCAGTAAGGCAGGATGACTCTGACGGGCCCCGTAATAGTCACATGCGCGAACACGCTGATGACCTTCGTCTTCATCTCTTTCTCGAAACCCGTCATCACCGACAGCACGATGATCAGCGCCGCCACGCCAATAATGACGCAGACGACCGAGATCAAAGAGAAGAAGGAGACGAACCCTCTGTGGCTCTTGGAGCGCAAAAGATAGCGCAACGCTAAAAACACTTCATACATAACGGCCAATTATACCATTTTTAAACGGTCCCGAACTCCGCTCATTTTGGCGACCACATTACACAACCATTTTCTTGCATTGTAAAATTCATAAAAGGCGTTTCGTCATCCTTCGCATCCCAGGGATCAGGAATGCTCATTATAAGATCATATCTGTCTTTATGTTGTTTTATAAAAGCATCGCTGTCTACAATTAATTCATCTCCAGCTTCTATAGCCTTCGCTAGCCACTTCAACGTTTCGCCTTTGATTTTTGAATATTCTTGCTTTTCCTTCTCATATTTTTGCCAATCTTTTCCAATCCGCCGTACCACATACGTTTCATTCCATTTTGTCTTGTAATACTCATAGTAAACATCGCTTAAGTTTCCCATCGCTCGAGCATTTCCTTTCTCGGCTTTTTTCTGATATTTCGCGACGCCTTTTTCAAATTTTTCTTTTTCGCTGGGGGAATATAAAAGGAGACGCAAAATCAGCAAATCGTCCAAAGGATCCTTTTCCGGGCGAGCGAATACGCCAAAAGTAGCAGTATGTATGGCTCCCTCTATGGCAACAACCGGAACAACAAGCGGTCCGATTGGTCCAGAATGAATCATGAAAGGTATGGCGAGAATAGGTGAAAATACCAGCATCTTTGGACCATAAAACAAATTCTCAGTGGTCCAAGAAGGCCGTTTTTCCTTTTCCTGTTCCGCCTCCCCTTCCGCCGCGACAAGCGAAAAGCATAGACAAAAAGCGGAAACTACTATTAAAAATTTATTCATCATAAAAAAGAGGCTTTTGATATCAATGTTTCTTTATATATTCCAATTGCTTCTTGGCTTCCTTGTGACCTTTCGCCGCCGCTTTTCTATACCATTCGGAAGCAAGTTCCCTGTATTTCTTGGAATTCTCTTTGGCTTTTTTGGGATCTTTTTCATGTTGATTGGTGTATACTTCCTCGAAGTGATAAATTTCTCCCAATTGAAACATAGATGCCACATGACCTTGCTCGGCAGCTTTTTCAAAAAGCGGTATCGCCTTGCCTTTAAAAATATTGTCGTTCGACGCTCGCTCTTCCTCCTTATATTCGCCTTGCATTTTAAGTTTACTGTGCAGCATGCCCAATTGATATAAGGAAACTATATCGCCTTTCTCAATGTTTTTTTCATACCATCTGGCTAATGTTTTAATAAAAATGCCCCTTTCCATAACGCAGCCTGTTTCGCCGTCTTCATAGATAGCGCACAATTCGTCATAATTTTCCGTATAATAGCCTCCTTCCCTCAACAAGGGAACTCCTTCTAACCAAATTTTATATTCGTGAAAATAAATTAAGTCGGCATACTCAGGGAATTTTGAAGTTCCATTCGGATTTTGCTCCGTCTTTTGCTTCATTTTTTCATATAATGCCAAAGTTGCCGAATCGTCACATTTTCCGTCTCTGCACAAATCCATGATTTTTCTAAATCCTCGTCTGTCGAGACGCTCGGCGGCCTTTAAATATGATTCGGAAGCTTTTTTATAGTTATTCTTCTGCCCTATTGCGCCGCTTCTGTATTTGTCTCCCAAGATGAGCATCGCGGAAGTGCTCCCTGCCTCGGCTGCCTTTTCCAGCCAGGAAATTCCTTTCTTTAAATCAAAAGCTTCGTTTTTGCCGATACAGAGTATGCGGCCAAGATTACACATTCCGGCAGCATTCCCCTTTTCTGCTGATTGTTGGTACCAAGCCATTGCGTCCTTATAATTTTCCTCAAATCCAATGCCGTATTCATTAAGAATGCCCATATTGCACATGGCGTCGGAATTTCCCAGCTGAGCGCTTTTCTTGTAAAACTCTAAGGCTTTGTCGATGTCTGCTTCCACCCCGTGGCCGGTCATATACATTCCGGCAAGATGGTTTATGGCCGCGGCGTTGTTTTTGGCGGCAGCTTTTTCGTAGCACGCAAGAGCTTTTTTCATGTCCGCCTGAAGGGAACCCTGGCCGGCTTCGAACATCCGGCCGATCTTGTAGATTGCCTCAGCATTGCCCTTTTTTGCTTCAGCTTGGTGCTTCTTCAGATCCTGGTCATATTCCTCGGCGGTTTTCCTTTCCGCTTTCAGTTCTACGCCGAGTTCATCGTATATTTTTGCGATCGTATCCATGTCCAGTCCGCAATAGGCCTGGAAGGAAAAAAGAAGCGTAAACAAGACGCAGACGCACAAAGAAGTTTTTTTCATAAGAAGCGCTCGCTATTTGATGATCCTGTAGTAATTTTCTTTCCTTGGTTTGGGGGGAGCCGCCGCCTTGTCTATGTAACCCAAGGATAAGCTGCCGATGCCTATCAATCCTTCCGGGAGTCCCAGCTTCGCCATAAGTTCCTTGCCTTCTTCGGTAGCGAACATTTCCCTTTCCCTGTTGATCCAGCAGGAGCCTAGTCCGATGGCGTGGGCGGCGTTCATCATGTTTCCGAGGACCAATGATCCGTCGCAAACAGAATTGCCCCACTTTTCCAAGGGAGACCCGAAAACGAGCACGATGGTCGGAGCGTCGTAGTAGGGATTGTTTTTGCTGTTCATTACAGCCGCGTTCATGCGAACGAGCTGCGCGATAATTTCGGGGTCCTGCACCGCCACGATCCAGGGGTCCTGGTAGCCCATGCCGGTCGGCGCGTACGTTCCGGCCTCAAGCACGGCCTTCAGCTCTTCGTCCGTGATCTGTTCCTTTTTAAAACTGCGGATGCTGCGGCGCTCGCGCAAGGCTTTCAATATCTCGTTGTCCATGAGTGTCCTCCCTTGTAAAACACTGGCATAATTCACCTAATTATACCATTTTTTAGGAGGCTTGTTTACTCGAAGGGCTTGAAGGCGTGGCTTTTGGCAGCGAAGAAGCTCTTGGGATGCTTTTCATTGCGAAGCCACTGGCGCTGGATGAGGAAGGATCCTTGCCTTTTGGCGGAAGCAGGCGCGTTATCCCGGCCGCTTTTTGCCTCCACTTCATAATAGACCGTAAAGCTGTCGCAGCGCTCGTCTAGGCTTTTCCTGACGAAGTTGTCAGGCACCGCGAAAGGCTGCCTTAGCCAGTAACTCTCCGCGCCGCCGCCGTAGATCTTGAGCTTGACGGTTCCGTCTTTCAGCCTATGCTCGTCGTTCAATCTTCCCAGGTGAAGCACTCCTCCCTCGGGGAAGGCTGTGTTGTTCAATCGCGGTTCCCAAAGATCTTTCTCCCTGTTGTAAACGCTGACGCTGTACCTGGGGGACGCGGTGTTCGGGAAGGGAGAATGCCCGGGGAGGTAGAGGTCAGCGGGCAGAATGGCTTCCGGAGGCAGTTTCAAAAGCCAGACGCTCTCCGCACCGCTTTGGCTAAGGAGAAACGCTTCTTTGCCGTCGGGGGATACCGTAATTTCTTCTTCGCCTGTAAGTCCGTGTTTTCTGTCAAGCGTTACGGTCGCTCCCATGGAAGCGGTTATCCGGAAGATATCTCCCTCTTTCGTTATGAGGTCGCAGCCTTTCAAAAGATTCTCCCGGAAAGACGCCCCTTCGCCAAGTGTCAGTTTGTTGTCGGAGATGGGCGTTGCTTTGAAGCGGGTCTCGGCGTAGACTTCGTCTTTGGCGGAAAAAGGCAGGTCGATCTTGTGGGAGCGCATTTTTTTCAAAAGATCTATCATCTCCTGGCGTTCGATCTTGTTTTCTTCCGCCCTGTGATAGCCTACTGTTTTGGGGAGCTCGCGGAGATTATTCAAGAGCGCCGTTTTCTGGCCCCACTGGTCAACGAGGTAGACTTCGTTCCTTAAGGATTCCATAGCGAAATCTCCCAGATAGACCGTCGAGCCGAAAGTCTGAAGATACTTCAGAGAGTTTTTCCGATCACCCAAAAACAGCGTTATCACGTTCCCTTGCTGGGAAAGGATCGGAAAAGACGTCAGGTTTTTCCCTTCCTGATCGGCTCTCAGATAAGCCAGAGAATACGCCGGGTGCCTGTCGGAGCGCGGATGCCCGCTTGCGGTTTGAAGGAGCAATTCCCATTTCCAACCTTCCCTGTCCTGATATCCCCTGATGCCCGAGATCCTGGCCGGCACGGCCCAGGATGAGGGCAGAGCGTAGCCGGAAACATCTTCGCCTTCCTTGTCCTCGAACCAGGAGGCGACGACCGCTTCGGCGCCTGGCTGCAGAAGCGGAGTGCCCGTCCATTGCGGCGTTATCGTGCGTTTCTCCCCTTCCGGAGTTTCGCAGAGGATTGCCCAGGAAGATAAGTGCAGCGCGTTGGAGGAAACGTTTACGAAGTGATAATAACTGGGGCTGTACGCTTCCATTCCCATAACGAGCGCAGCTCCCCCTCTGCTGTCCACAACAAAGGGCAGACTGCCGTATTTTCCGCTGGTCACCCGGTAATAGCCCCCTGTGAGCGCGCTCCCGGAGGCGAAATTCGGCTTCGCTTCGCCGTCCAGCACGCGGAGTTTGACACGGTAGGAATAATTGGTCTGCAAACCGTCTAAAAGCCAGAGATCTTTTTTGTGAAGGGATAATACTCCGCTCTCTTCCCTGTCGCTGCACCAGCTTCTCGTCACGGTGGAACCCATGGTGACTTCCGGTTTGCCCTCCAAAAGGAAGCCGTCTTTCCTGGCTTCCAGAATTTTCGCGGAAATGTATTTCCCGCCACAGGAGGAAAGGAAACTTACGGTCTCGCCTACCCAGTCCCAATCCTGCCAAAGGCTGCCTATGCGCTCTCTTCCTGCTTCCTGGCAAAACTTGTCCCACTGTTCTTTTTCGATCTTGCCGTAGGGCTTTTCCGTTATGGTGACGAAAAGGTTTGTCTCACCGCCTCTTTCCTCATAAGCGGTTTTCAAGACCATGAAGCCCCGGTAGGGTTCGAGAATTTTTTTGTCCAGGTCGAAAAAAGCACTCAAACGGTCGACCTTCCAATAAGGCAGAAATCTGTTGTCGCCTTTCACGACTCCCGTGAAGACGAGGCTTTCCCCAAGAAGCGAATCGTTTCGGCGTGAACGGTCGACATCCAGTTCGTCCAGAAGCGAGGCGGCAAGCTGCGGCGCTCTCTCCTCTTCGCCTTTCTCGCCAAGATAGTCTTCGCAGGCTTTGGTTATTTTCAGGGAATTCTCCTCCTCCGCGTCCAGAACCGCCAGATTCGCCATTTCATTTCCGGAAGCGTCCCTCGGGGAAGTCAGAGGAGGAAAATCGGGGAAAACATCTTCCGCGCTTTTCATCTGATCCTCGAAGCGGAAACGGTACGTGACCGAGCCTCCGTCCTCGTTTTGCCAGCCGGATGAAAAGGTTTTGTAAAGCTCTTCGTTCTTGGGCGCGGAATCGCAGAGCGCCAGAGCGTGGGCAAGGACCGCGTCCTCGCCGTTTTCCAACATGTCGCTCAAGACATGGTTTCTGATCTCATCCAAATGCAAACTGATCATGGCGCAAAAAGCGAGCGCCATGAGAGAAAAAAAGCCAAGGAGCAGCACTGTCATGATCAGCGCCGCTCCTTTGGCTTTTATTTTCCCGTTAAAGATCATCTTCTCCTAATGAGCGAAGCTAAAACGAGAGCGAAAGCGAAAAGACAGGCCGGTTCCGGAATGGGAGCCAGCGCGCCTAAGTAATACTCGCCCCTATCCGCGTCGGAATCATAGTTGGGACGGAGGAAATCAACGTCTTCGGGGTCGACGGAAACGAACTTCGCCTCGCCGACGACGGGATATTCGCCGTAGGAATCGACTTCCTCAAAAAGGTTGTCTCTGACGGTGACCTTTTCGCTCCAGGATTCTTCCGCGAACTGGACGGCCGTTTCGCCTTTCTGGAAAATGTTGTCCTCGACGTAGGTCGTTCCCCTCGGGTCAAGCCCCGTGTCCGTCAGGGAAACGTGCGTGCCGGAAGCGAGGACGCAGGTGTTGTGGCTGAATTCCAGATCGTCGCAGACGCCGGAATACAGGACCGCGTACTGCTGATTGAAGAAAAGGTTCTGCTTGATCTTTATGTTTTCCGTGAGCCTGGAATAGACCGCGTTCGTCCAGCCCTCGAAGACCATAGCTCTGCCGCCGCCTATGAAGGTGTTGCTGACAACCAGAGCCTTTTCCTGGGAGGAAAGATGCATAAGGTCGCCCTCGCCCTGGAACTTGCAGTTCCAGACCATTGACCAGTGGTCGGCGTCCACCAGCTCCTGTTTATGGCGCTGGTCCAGGTCTCTCAACCTGAAGCAGACGTTGTTGCCGCTGGCATAGAATTCGCAGTTCCTGACGCCGAAGCGCATCTTTTCAGGAGTTTCCCTGACAGATTCTTCCCAGGAGACCCAGACCTGAACGTCGGCGCAATAGGAGATCCCAGCCGGAGTCGCGATGTCGTTTCTGACGATCAGGTTCTCAAGGCCGACTTGGGCCGGCGGCATGCAGGCGTAGAAGGGACTGGCGTAATTGTCGCCGCTTTTGATGACGGTCTGCGCCACTTCGCCGGTGACGGTGATCTCAGGCTTAACTTCGCCGTAGCCCGCCAAACGCATGGCGTTTTTGTTGGGGATCTCGATGGGGCCGTAATAAGGTTTGTCCGTACCCTTGATCCAGATGGTGTCCGCGGAGAACGTCGCGTTGCTGGCAACAGAGGCCGCCACGGCTTCCTGGATGGTCTTGAAAGGCGCTTCCTCGGTTCCCAGGGAATCGCCTTCGAAGGTGTTGTCGACGTACCAGTCGATCCAGCCGGCGCCCTGGAGAGTCAAAGCTAAAGAAAGGACAAAGAGAGTTGCTAAAAGTGTCTTGCGCATAGTTTTTTAGATTGTTGGTTAAATCGTGTTACATTTTACCTAAATCGTGCCACGCAATCAAGAACGCAATTTTTTCGTTTTCGCGACCGCTTACTTATACAAGGAGGATCAGACCGATGGAAGTAGACTTTAACCGTAGACTTTGTGGGAACTTCAAAGTAGACCGCCCATTAATTAAAGGAGTTTAAATGAATTTGGGATACGAAAACGAAAAACAGGAATTCAAATTAAGTTTAGGCCAACTGGACAAGGGGTTGAAATCACTTTCGGCAATGTTAAATAGAGGTTACGAAGGCACCGTTTTTTTTGGAGTAGATGATGACGGAACGGTTAGAGGAATAAAGATTACACCAAAAACTTTGCTCGATATAAGAAATAGAGCAGCTGAATTAATTGAACCTCGTATAATGCTCAACATTGACACAAAGAAAAATGAAGATGGCTTATCTTATATTCGCGTATATGCAGAAGGATCTGATATACCATACTCCTTTGACGGAAGATATTATTTAAGGACCGCCTCTGCAGATGAAAAAATAAGCACCGATCTTTTGAGAAAAATATTGATTTCTGGGAGTACAGATATACTGACAAATATATCTTCGGAAAATCAGAATCTGACGTTCAAAGGAATGATTGGTTTTTTGAGAGAGAAAGGCATTCACTCCTCTGATTCCAAAGAATTTCTTAATAGTTTCGGCATGTATAACAAAGACAACCGCTTTAATCTTCTTTCCTATTTGTTATCTGATCAAAATGAAATTATCATCAAAGTAATGCGATTTGCCGGATCTGACAAAACTGCAGTTGATGAACGCATGAGCTTCAGTGGACAAAGTCTGCTTGTAACCGTACAAGAAGTGTTGGAATATTTTAAATTAATTGATCTTCCCAAAAAAGTTGATTTTACTGCAGGTATTCGTTCTGAAATCCAGCTTTTTGATCTATCTTCTTTCCGCGAAGCATGGGTGAACGCCTGTGTTCACAATACATGGGCAGGAAGAATTCCTCCATCCGTTTATATTTTTGACAATCGCATTGAAGTGGTTTCCTATGGCGGATTGCCATATGGCTTAAGCAAAGAAAGTTTTTATGCAGGAACAAGTAAACCGATTAACAATCGCCTGTTCAATATCTTCATAACCTGTGATTTTTCAGAGCAAAGCGGTCATGGAATACCACAAATTATCAAGGCATGCGGTAAAGATGCTTTTTCATTTAAAGATGGATTGCTAATCGTCACAATCCCATTTAAATACGAGCCAGATTATGTAAAAGCAAGATTACTAAAAAAATCAGCTAAAGAAAGACTTACTCATAGTCAGCAAGCCGTTCTAATCTATCTAAACGACAATCCAAATGCTTCGCTTAAAGATGCGGCAAATGCATGTTCTTTAAGCCTAGGAGGTGTTAAAAAAATAACTTGTAAACTCCAAGAGATGGATCTTCTTGAAAGAAAAGGAGCAAAAAACAAATCTCTGTGGATAACACACTAACATAAAAAGGAGAAACAAAAATGAAAACCAACATTATACTTGCTTTTTTTATTTCGCTTTTATTGTCTTGCACTTTTCTATCGGCAGAAGAAACAATTTGCCTAGTTGAAGCTGATTTTGGATCCACTTCAAAATGGGAGTATAGTTCTTATCCTCTCCCATATTTAGAGGAAAAGTCCTGCTGGGGAACAATGACTGAACTCAATGGTTATTCTTTGGAAAATGAAGAGCCTTTCTGGGGGATTTGCGGACTAAAGAAAAACGACGACGGCAAAAACTATTTTCACGAATTGCATTTTGCTCCCTTCCCGCTTATAGGCTCCAGCAATATGTTTTTAGAATTTTCTTATTTTGCAGAAGGATTAGATAAAGGAGAAAACTTGCAATGGTGTCTTGTCGTGGACAGCACTAACATTTTTGGCTCTGCAATAAAATCCTCCTTAGACACCAGTTCTCTCTGGGAAAGAGTAATGATTCCATTACCACCCAAAGCCGATCATGCAGGAATCTATTTCAAAATAAAACAGCAAGGCTCCACAGACTTTGCAGGAATAGGAAAAATAAGAATTTGGGGAACCCCATTCCCAGAACGTACTGCCCCTCCTATCCTAAATATTAAAACATCTCTATGGGACAGGGTAGAATTGGAAATTTTGGGAGATTATAATAACAATCTGCTTTGCAAAAGTTTTAATGTTTCTGATTTCATCACTAATCAGCCAAATAGCGAGGTGATATATTCAGTTGGAGATTATTTAAGAAATTGCCAAATAATCGCATCAAATGTTAATTATGTTGAGGATGAAGATATTGTTCCAGGAAATACATACTATTACAAAGCTTGGGAAAAAACTGAAAGTCATTTTTATTCTTGCGGAACTTATATAAAAGAAGTGACGGTTCCCGAGCTTCCCGTTGTCGACATGGCCGTTCCGAGCGTCGAAGCGGGAACGCTGAATGACGAAACGGCCGTTCTTCTGAGACCGGAGATCGATGAGAAGCTGACCGTCCTAGTAGACGTCGCCACATCGAGGGATTTTCTGCGGAACCCCGGTCTCTTTTTCTCCGAATACGGCAAAGGCTCAGGCAACAACCGCTACGTAGAGATCTACAATCCCTGCCCGGAAGACGTAGAGCTTGACGGAATGAGCGTCTGCATCTTCAAGAACGGCTCCGTGGCCGCCAGTCAAACGCTGTCGCTCTTCGGTTCACTCCCCTCTTTTGAAACGCTGCTCATCAGCAACAACAAAGCTAATGCGGAACTAACGAACGTTGCCGATATAGTGAGCGCGAAAATTGACTTTACCGGCAACGACGCGGTGGCTTTAATTAAGGGCGATGAGATATTGGACATCATAGGCGTGATCGGCGAAGACCCCGGGACCGCCTGGCCGATCGGCGAATACGCGACCGGCACCGCCAACCACACCATCATAAGGTACCCGTATGTGAACCGCGGCTCCTCAAGTTGGCGCAGCAAGGAGTGGGAAGTTTTGGAAAAAGACTTCTTCAACGACCTCAAGAACCACGAATGTTCAGAAACGCGGGAAGGGACTATCGTCTACGAGGCGCTTTGCGTCCCTGAGGACGGCCTTACGCTGACTAACCTGTCGGTCGACAAACTATACTACCTCAGGGCCAAAACCGCCTATAAAGGCGCCACAGGCGCTTACGGGGGCGTTTGCGGGCCCTTCCAGCTCATTCCGGAGCCGGGTGCGCTGCTTTTGCTGGTTCTGTTCCTAATAGGCTCTTCTTCCTTGCGTTCCTTTCCCCTTTAAGGTAGAATTATAGCTACCAAAATAAGAGGAAAAGCATGCAGCTGACATTACTGAAAGGAAAGATCCACCGCGCCAGAGTGACGGAATGCGACCTGCACTACGCGGGCTCCATCGGCATAGACGAAGATCTCATGGCCGCCGCCAACATACTCCCCTATGAGCGCGTCTCGATCGCGAACGTGACCAACGGCGCCCGCTTCGACACCTACGTTCTCCCCGCCCCCAAGGGCAGCGGAACGATCGCCATTTACGGCGCGGCCGCCCACCTTGCGAAGCTCGGGGACATCATCATTATCTTCGCCTGGGCCAACATGGAGGAAAAGGAAGCGAAAGGCTTCAAGCCTTCCATCTGCCTCGTTGACGAGAACAACAAAATAAGAGCCTAACGAATCTCAAGCTGCAATAAAAAAAGGCGGGCAAAAGCCCGCCTTTTTTGTTTTAACGCTTTTCGCACTCAGCGCTTGCGCAGGGAAAGAGCCAAAGCAATGGCCAAAAGTCCGATCGATACGGGCTCCGGAACGCTGGCGTCGTGGGCGGAAAGTTTGGAGAACCAGACGCCGGTGGCATACATTTCGTCCGGGCCGTCGTTCTGGGTCTTGATGCCGACGCTCGTAAGCGGCTGGTCGTCGAAGCCGCCGTTAAGGGGAACGTCGCCTTCCGCGAAGTTGGTGACGACGCCGTTTACGGAAGCGCTGAGAGCGCAGCCGTAGGCCACGTCGGTGTCAAGCGTGAAGGAGAGTTTGTTCCACTCGTCCAGAGGAGCTTTGAACCATTCCATAAAATCCTGGCCTGACATGTAGCCGATCAAAGCCACGTTGTTTTCCTTGTCGCGGCGGATCCTGATCGGCAGGAAGCCGGTCTCGCCGTTCTGGGTCAGGTCGACGTAGGTCGTGTTTTCGTTCTTCTCCATCAAGAATTCCGCCTTAACGGTGAAGGTGGAGCCGGCCGGACCGAGAGCCGGAACGGAGGCGAAGGAGGATTCGGGGAAATACACGCCGCGTTTGCCGTCCCTTTCGCTAACGGATGGAGCGGTGGACCTGTTCTGGACTTCCCAGTAATCCTGGCCCCTCAGGTCGCCTTCAGTGTAGAAGGGGGCGCTGAAATCAGTGTCGTAGTACCAGCCGCCCTTGGCAAAAGTGACAAGCGAGGTGATGGCGTTTTCAAACGTTCCGCTGCCGGCGGCGCCGTAAGCGTAGCGCATCCTGGAGCGGTAGAAACCGTCTTCCAAGCCTTCCCTAGTGACGCCGACGCTCAATGTGCCTTTCTCCTCTATGACGCCGGTGGCGTTGGTGGTGACGAAGACGTTTTCAGGATAGTCAAGGAAAGTCACTTCGTACTGGAAGGGCACGGAGCCGCCGTTCACCACAGTGTCCTCGATGACCGTCTTGTCTTCGCCGAAAACATATACGCCGTTGATCTGAGGATCGTAGGTCTCGGGACGCGGAATATCCTCGAACTTAAGGTCGTCGATGAGCCACATGGCGTTTTCGGAATTGCTGCCGCAGCTAACGCAGAACTTCGTGAAGCGCTGGATGGGATCGACCCACTGGTTGGCCTTCTTGGAAAGCTCGACGCTGGTTCCGAAATTCGTGACGAAGTCGCCCAATCTCAGATCTGTCATAAGGTAACGCCTGTAGTCGACCGTGAAGGAGAAATCGAGCCAGGTGTCAAGGGGGAACTTCTGGCCGCCCAAAAGATTGATCTTCTGCGCGGGGCCGTTGCCGAAAGAGTAGAGATAGAAGTAATCCTGCTCTTTCTCCCTGATGAACCAAAAGCCGACGGATCTGTACCAGACATCGTTCTGGATGTAGAAATAGTCGGCCTCGGAGTCGGCCTCGCTGCCCTTGTACATCTTCATGCTTACGTTCAGGATCCCGCCCGTGGGGGAATAGACGTCGCACATGTAGCCTTCGTAACCGCCGGCTCTCACAACGTAGCCGCAGTTGCCTTCCGCGCCGTAGTCGACGTTGGTGACCACCATCTCGTTGCCTTCGTGCTGGTAGTCGCCCACCCAGGTGTTCTGGCCGTCGATGCCGCCTATCTGCATGTAAGGCGACTCAAAATTCTCAGCGTAGATGACGCTGCCGTTGGGGCAGCAGACCGGGAAGGTCTTCGTTCCGTATTCGCCGCCGTCAATCGTCACCATGGCGCGGTAGTATCCGTTGCTCATGACGCTCCTGTCAACGGAAAGCGTAAGCTCGACAGCGCCTTCGCAGACGCCGGTGTCCGGCGTAATGGAAAGCCATTCCGGAGAACCGTCAATAGTGGCGGTAAATTCAAAGGAACCGGTGGTCTTGTTGGCCACAGTGATCTTCTTTTCCGTAGCGGTACGGGAGAAGATGGGCTGAGCCGGCATAACGTCGAATTCCTTGGCGGGAGGCAGCGGGCAGGTCTCGATCTTGAAGTTGTCGAGTTTGCCGCTGTGCATGATACGGAGACCGTCGGGCAGATTGCCGCAGCCTTCCGTACCGGCGCTCTTGTAGTACATGCCGTCATCCCTTATGACCTGATCGCCGAGCCTGATCTCCTCGATGGCCCTGGTGGCGGGAGAGATGATCAGACCGCAATACTGGTATGTGCCCGCGGCGAGATCGCCGACCTTGAAAGTCTGGATGCCGGAAGCGTTGCTGTAAGCGACCTGACCGTCGCCGTTGGCGTTCAGCTGCAGCTCAATTATCTCGACGTCGTAGTTCTTGCCACTCTCGCCGAGAGCATGCAGTTTGACAAAAAACGGACTAGCGGAGTCTTCAGGAACCGAAGCCCAGAAAGAAAGCTGCAGTTTCGCGTTGCCCGGACATAGTTCGGAAATGTCGAAACTGGTCTGATGATTGGTGCCGTACTGAGAGTCGGAGTCGTCGCAGTAAAGGAACTGATCTCCGCTTTTGGCAGCCGCCGTGTTGTTGGAGACCGCGACTATGCCGCCGCCGCCCCACCAGCTTTTCACCCAATTGTTCTGACCTTCGACGTCGCCCGGCGCATAGCCTTCGCTCGTTTCAAAGTCGATCGTGAAGATCGTGTTGGTCTCCCCGGCCAAAACGGTCACAACGCCGAGAACAAACAGTAACAGTAATTTTTTCATAACTTATCTCAGTTGGTTAAATTTTATTGTTTAGAACAAATAAATGGGATGCGAATCGGGATTCTTCCCGAAGAGCGTGACGTCGTCGATCTTTTTGACGACCGGCCCTTTCAGGAGCGCGTAGAGCAGACGCTCGACGCCTACGCCGCCGCCGAAGGTCGAGGGGAAGAGGTCGGATCCGTCTTCGCCTTTCATAGCCGCCGCGGCCAAGAAAGGCGCGTATCCGCTCAATTCCTCAACGTTGGTGATTTCGCCGTTGCGGTCGAAAGAGGGGCGCGTCATGATGATCTTGTTGTCCACCAATCTTTCGATGATGGGCTCATAGAGCCATTCCCTGATGGCGCCGGACAAAACTTCCAAGGCTCCGCCCATGCCGCCTTCGGCAAGCTGGCTCTGCGCGCACAGATCGTAGTTGTAGATATCCCTGGAAGGCACGTCCTCCAGCGGCCTTTTCGAGCCGTCCTTTTTGAGGTACGGGTAGACCAGGTCGTAGTTTTCGCGCATGATGCCCTTGATCCAGAAGAACTGGCTTTTCGCGGAGTCTCCCAATTCCTTTTCTGAAGCGTCCCCCACTTCGTCCCTGAAGAAGGCCGGGAACGGTTTTTCAGGCACCGTAAGCGTTACGCCCAATGCCTTGAGATCTTCAGCGTTCTTTTCGATGAGGGCTTTCACGGTGAAGATGATCATGTCCTCGAAGAAACCAAGCGCCTTCTGATAATCCTCGGATAGGATGGCTTTGACTTTCTCTTCCTCATCGAAGTATTCCTCGAGCGTCACGAATTTTTCTCTGCGAAGCTCGACGTCCATCTGGGAAAAGTCGATGAGATAGCGGCCGCGCTGTTCGCCGGTCGGGCTCTCGAGCTCCAGCCTTATGTTCGGGGAGTCTATGTAGACGCCCTTCAGAAGGGGGTTGGTGCAGGCCAGAAACTTCGAGTAGATCATCGAGTGCGTGGTCTTGTAAGGCTGGCCTTTGTAGCGGATGGTCGGAGAATACTCGATGTCGTGAGCCAGCGGGTCCGTCACCGGGGAAAGGGAGACCCGCTCCAGATTCAGAAGGCCGTTGTCGCTGAGGAAATTCTGCATGGCCTGGACCATGGTCGTCCTGATCCTCAAAACATGGAAGATCCTTTCGCTTCTCCATTTTTCCATGTACTGCTTTCTGGTGAAAGCCTTGAGTCCGCTGCCCGATTGCTTCAGCGCGGCGTGAAAACGCGCAAGGCTTTCGCCTATCTCATCTCGTTCCTGCATTGATCTTCCTTAATCTTATTTTCCGTTCATTTTCTCGTTAAGTTTGGAAATGGCCTGGTTCCTGGAGATCAGATTGTCCTCCATCCTGAAGCCGCCGCCGGGGCCGCCGGGACCACGCCTGCCGCCTCTGCCGCCTCTGCCGCCTCTGCCGCCGCCGAAGCCGTCAAAAGCCATGACGAGATCGTCATTGCTGGATTCAAGATCCTTCATGATGCTTCTGGCCGTGGCGTAGTCACCTTCATCAATGGCCTTGCTAGCCAGGGAATACTGCAGCCCCGTGGAATTGCGCACACCCCATTCGTTGACTACTTCCGTACCTTTGCCGGACGCCATCATTTCTTTGTAAGTCTTCAGGGCGTCCTGGTAATTGTTCTGCATGAGGTTCCAAACCGCGGACTCAGCCCTGAGCTGCGCGGCGGCATAGGAGTCGGGATACTGCCTTATGAGGTCTTCCCTGGCCTGCTGCATTTCCTGCATGCGCTTCTCGCGGTCTTCCTGGCTCTCGTCGCGGTTGCCACCCCAGCGGAACCTGGTCTTCTCCTGAAGTTCGGTGAAGGCCGTGCCGTAGTTGTCGCTGTCGCTCTTGCGCTGGGTGTCCCTGAGTTCGCGCATGGAGGCCTGGTATTTCTCGCGGCGTTTCTCCATCGTCTTCTCTTCGACGAGTTCCGCCATGGCGGAAACTTCGATGTCCTCGTTGGTGGACAGAACGTCGAAGCCGGCGGCCACCATCA
>Ga0265298_10005047_pt1 | contig 16690 bp, 13 predicted proteins | sample AusTroGonzalo_MG_3_FD_193486 | JGI IMG/M metagenome (GOLD analysis project Ga0265298, IMG submission 193486) | Bovine rumen microbial communities from tropical cattle in Woodstock, Queensland, Australia - Gonzalo_01 | ecosystem: Host-associated > Mammals > Digestive system > Stomach > Rumen ... | reverse complement strand
CCCAACCCCCTTTTTCTTCCTTGCTATCTACTCCACTTGCATCCAAGCCATAGACTCAAAAAAGATTTTTCAAAAATACAGTTGACTGACCCCATGGACGAACTATGACGGGCAATTGTGGGATGCGCGTTCGTTCGTGGAGCGGCTGGTCGCCAGTGCCAAGAAGTCGCTTTTGCTGATCGACAATTGGGCCACAGCGGCTACGCTCGATCTCTTGGCCAAGAAACGCAGGGGCGTGAAGGCGACGATTGTCACCTCTGAGCATCGCAAGAAAGATGTACCGCACCGCCAGATTTCCGATGATGATATCGCATCATTTAATGCGCAATACGGCAATTTATCGGTGCGCTACAGCGAGACTTTCCACGACCGGTTCCTCATTATCGACGATAAGGTCCTTAATCTCATCGGTGCGTCGCTCAGAGATCTGGGCGCGAAGTGCTTCGGCTTCACCAAGATGGACGCAGGCGAAATCCCCCACCTCAAGAAATCCGCCTTCGCCGACGCTTAACGATTCATCCCTGCATAGTTGGGTCTAAGTCTTGTAAACAATTTGCAAATTCCTTAAGGGATGGCAATGACGAAGGAGGAGGCGAGGGAGCGGCTGGGGAGGTCGAGGTTTAGGAGTCGGTTTAGGCTGGACGAGGGAGGCTTGAAGTATATCGAGCGGGTGGGGATGGAGAAGTGGTGGAAGGTGAAGCGCGGCGTGGCGCTTTCGTCCAATCAGCAGCAAAAAGCCGTCGCTTTTCTCCTTGATTGGATCGCCCGCCAACGCTGAAAAGCACATTTCTGCACTTTCTCCTTGCAATTTCCGCGGGAATATGATATAATATATAGCATCTAACGGGGAAACTTAAGAAAGATGCTGACGAAGTTGAGAATTGAATCGCAAAGGGGAAAAAAAAAGAGCCGGCGAACCGGCTCGCAGTCTCAAAACGACTTCGGCATATAGCCTTGTTGTGATAAGATGCTGATGATATTATAGCATATTTTATCACTTCAATGCAAGTACAAAAAGGAAAAATAAGATGCAAAGCGACAAAACATTGGGAATCGACTTGGGCTCAAATTCGCTCGGATGGGCGATTTTAGATAATATTACCGGCGATATTGCAGATAAAGGCGTGTTGGTCTTTCCTGAAGGAATTGACCCGGCTAACGACACCTTGGAGACTCCAGCGGCAATTCGCAGAGCCGTGCGCGCCGCGAGGCGAATGAAGTTCCGCCGGAAAATACGTAAGTGGCAATTGCTGAAGGATCTGATTAAGAATGGCATGACGCCTTTGAATGTTGATGAGCTTTTGGAATGGAAGAATAATGGCGTATATCCACTATCCAACCAAGCTTTCATCAAGTGGCTTAAATCTACGGACACTTCCAATCCATATCTAGATCGCGCTAATGCGGCAAGCGGCAGGGTGGATAAACAGGTGCTCGGAAGGGCGCTCTATCACTTGGCGCAACGCAGAGGCTTTAAGAGCTCGCGTAAGGACGCGGCAGGTGCAGATGAGGACGCATCGGCTCAAGACAAGGAGCTCGGGAAGGTAAAAGGCGATATCGCGGCCTTGACGGCGGAAATAAAAGCTGCCGGATGCAAGACGCTTGGACAGTATTTTGCCAAGGTGATGGAAGAAAATAAGAACTCGCCGTGTAAAGAAAGGGTGCGTAAGCGTTATACTGGCAGACTTGAGCATTATGAAACGGAATTTGCGGCAATCATGGAGGCGCAAGGCTACACGGCTGATAATCAGGCGCGCAAAGACCTGCACCGCGCCATATTTTATCAGCGACCGCTAAGGTCGCAAAAGCATCTGGTGGGGGGTTGTCCATTGGAAAGCGGAGATGTGCATAGCAAGAAGCATAAGGTTCCGCGTTGCCAAATTGCCCACCCCCTCTTTGAAGAGTTTAGGATGCTTGCATTTGTCAATAATCTTTCACTGGAGGATGAAGACGGTAACAGGTTTCCGCTCACTTCGGACGATCGGGCGAAGGTGGTGGAGTGTTTCTACCGGAAGAGTTCTACATTCAAATTTAGCGTCATCGCCAAGAAGTTTGTCAAGGCTTTCAAACAAAACGGGCTCAAATTCCACTATTATTCGGATGCCGATACGCTCGCTGCGAGCAATGTAACGCATCAGCTTAACGAAGTTTTTGGAGAAACTCCATACGATCGGCAGATGGTTTTTGATGCGCTGACGTTTTTCGACGATAACGACAAATTGATTGCGTGGGCGCATAAGCATTTTCCGGCACTAGACGATTGTGCATGCAAGAAATTGGCGGCAATCCACCCCAAAGAGGGCAACGCCAATTATTCGCTTAAGGCCATTCGCAAGATGCTGCCGTTTTTACGCAAGGGGTACAAGCTCTATGATGCGCTACTTTGGGCCAAGATGCCGGATTTGATACCGGACTTCGCTGCCAAGGAGTCTGAAATCAAGCGCCGCCTTGACGAAATCAAGTTTGCCTACGAGGAAGAACGCACGGATGAAAGACCCGGCCGCAATGCGCCCAAGTTGAAGCGACTGGAAGAGCGCTACCAAGATTATTTTGCGGATGAGTTCGGCTGGTCGGAAGCTGAATGGAGCAAGCTCTATATAAATCGCACTAGCGCGTATCGTCCTCAAATTTCATACAAGAACAACGAGGGGAAGATGGTTGAACTGGAGACTCCGCGCATCCCCAAAGTTGAGTTGGGTATGATCCGCAATCCTTTAGTGCAGAGGTCGATGACCACCTTGCGTCGGCTAGTGAACTTCTTGGCGGATCATGGTAAAATAGACGAGCGCACCACTATACGCATTGAACTTGCCCGTACCGTCAACGATTTTGCTACCCGCACTGCAATCAAACGCTGGAATCAGAAGCGCGAGGCTTTGCGGGAAGAAGCAAAGGCGGAAATCGCCAAATATGGCAAAGCGGTTACTGAAGATGCGATCGACCGCTATTTGCTGTGGCAGGAACAAGAAGGGGTTTGCCTTTATACCGGCGAACAAATCAAGATTGCCGATTTGCTAGAAGGCAATCGTTTTGATGTGGAGCATACGATTCCGAGATCGCTCTCCGGCGACGACTCTATGGCCAACAAAACCATTTGCTCCGCCAAATACAATCGCGAGGTCAAGCAGGGCAGAATACCGGCGGAGTGTCCCAATTATGAAGAAGTGATGGGGCGTCTGCGCAATTGGGAAGAGCACACTGCGCAATTGGAAAAGGATTATCGCAGTCAGCGGGGTAAGGTGAAGGGAATGATGGAACAGGCGGCACGCAGCAATGCCAGGATAAAAGCGCTAAGTACCAAATTCGAGCTGGATTATTGGCGGGACAAGCTGAGGCGCTTCAAAGTGACGATGGAGAAATTCCGTGAAAATGATGGCGGTCTTAGTGGATTCAAGAGGCGTCAATTGGTAGATACCGGCATTATGAGTTCGCATGCGGTAGAACTGTTGAAGAGCGTGTATCCGTTGGTTTATGCGGTAAATGGAACGGCAACTGCATTTGCGCGGAAGGCGTGGGGGATTCAGGGCGACGAGGTTAAGGATCGCACCGAACATACGCATCACGCCAAAGACGCGATGGTGATTGCCGCGCTTACGCCGGCGCGTTTCAATGCGATTTGCGCCGCACTGAAAGACGATGGCGTGGTGCAGCCGCGGCCTTGCGATGTTTGCCCGGAGCCTTATCCGGATTTCGCCGAGAAGGTGCGCAAGGCCACGGGCGGGATATTGGTCAAGCATGTGCTCCGGCAGACCACGATGCGCCAAAGTTCCAAGCGCAATGTGCTGGCAAAGGCGCATCCGGCGAAAAGCAATCCGGGGAAAATCGTAAGCGCCGTGCTTTCCAAAGGCGATACGGTTCGCGGGCAGTTGCACAAGGATACTTTCTATGGGTGCATCCAGAAGCCGAACCAGGAAGCGCGGGCGTATGTGGTGCGTAAGCCGCTCGTTGGTCCGGTTAAAGCCGCCAAGGCGATTGCGGACAAGATTGTCGATCCGGCGATCAAGGAGATTGTAACCCAGGCGCTTGCCCAGTTGGAGGTCGAGGGCAAGAACAATGTGGAATCGGGCGACATCAAGATGCCTTCCGGGGTGCCCATCAACAAGGTTCGCATTTATGCGCACGTGAGCGATCCAAATAAGCTACATGATCATGCGATACCTTCAGCAAAGGAGTATAAGAATCCCTATTATGTGGAGTCGGGCGCCGGATCGAATTTCCGGTTGGCGCTCTTCGATATTGACGGGAAGCCATCGGTCAGGCCCGATAATTCGCTAGATTGGGCGCAGAATCACAAGAAGCCTAATTATATGCCGTATGACAAGATGCCAGGCTTCGTGGGCTATATAATGCCGGGCAGTATGGCGCTTACACATGATGGCGATAAGATTGGACATCTGTATAAGGTGGTGAAATTTTCCGGCGATGGTAGGGTTACATTTAGATTGCATACCGAAGCAAGGATGTCGGTAGTATTGGAAAAAGAATTGCAGGCTATTGGTAAGAATAAGAAGGGTGAATCTAAGATTGACTTCGTAAATCCGCACGAGATGTTGCTTGTGAGTCCAGCAGTTTATCTCAAACAAATGTATTTTGAAGGCATTAACTTCAAGATGCTTTTGGATGGAACCATCAAGTTCCTCGATAAAAAGGAGTAGGTATGATTGCGCGCACGCTAGCATTTTCCACGCCAGGCAAATTGCGGTTGCACTTGGGGCAGCTGGTGTATGACGGGGAAGGCGAGGTGCATCGGACATTCCCCATCGAAGATTTGGGGTTTGTCATCATCGATACTGGGCTAATCACCATTTCTACCGCTGCGTTGCAGGCACTGGCGGAGAATAATACGGCAGTAGTGGTGTGCGACAAGACGCATCATCCGTTTGCCCAGTTATTGCCATTCGCTGCCCATAGCACAGCGCAGGAAACGGTTTCAGCGCAATTGGCGGCCAGCGAAGCCGTCAATGGGCGCATTTGGCGGCAGTTGGTGCGACAAAAGATATTCAACCAGGCCACATTGATGAAACGGCTCGAGGTGGAAGGGCATAAGCTATTATTCAATATGGCAGAGGCCGTAAAGAATTATGATGAGGGTAATTTGGAGGCGCAGGCGGCGCGAAACTACTTTCAGGCGATGGTGCCAGATCCAAATTTCAAGCGCGAAAGGGAAGGCGCGTGGCCTAATATGGCGCTAAACTATGGTTACGCCATCTTGCGCGCAGCGGTGGCTCGGGCGCTGGTGGGGTCGGGTCTCGTTTGTATCAAGGGGGTGCACCATCATAACCGTTATAATCTGTTCTGTTTGGCAGATGATGTGATGGAGCCTTATCGTCCTTTTGTGGATCAATATGTGTTCAGCAAGTCGCCACCGTTCGATCTTCCGGCCAAAGAGCTCTATCCCGGCATGAAGAAGCGGCTATTGGAGATGCTTACTTGCGATGTGAGATTGGGCGGCCAAAGGCGTCCTTTGATGGTGGCGTTAAGCTATACAACCGCATCGCTGGCGAGATACTATCTGAAAAAGACCGACGAATTGGCGCTACCGGAATTCTTGTCGTAGTCGATGGAGCCTACGCAGCAGGCCTTAAGCGGTTACAGCATTATGTGGCTGTTTGTGATGTTCGATTTGCCCACCGACACCAAAAAACAGCGCAAGGTAGCGGCGCAGTTCCGCAAGTCGCTGATAAAAGACGGGTTTGTGATGCATCAGTTCTCGGTCTATATCCGGCATTGCGCCAGCAACGAGGCGACAACGGTGCATATCAATAGGGTTAAGAATATGGTGCCAGACGAGGGGCTTATTTCCATTCTCAAGGTTACGGACGCGCAATACGGGCAGACTATCAACTTGGTGGGCAAGAAGCGAGAACCTCCGCCCAAGCAGTATGTGCAGCTGGAATTTTTCTAGCAAAAAATTCGCAATCAAGGCATTTAGGCATCCTTGAAAGCGAATTTTGCTTTTGGTTTTTCAATGAAACAGCTTGCCGTTAAAGGCCTAAATGCGGCCAATAATGGAACACTGTAGCAAAGAGCATCAAATCACAACAGCTTGTCCACATACCACCGCTCCAGCTTAATGGAACACTGTAGCAAAGAGCATCAAATCACAACGTGCGAGGTAGATGAAGTGTCGCTCACAGAAATGGAACACTGTAGCAAAGAGCATCAAATCACAACTTTCCGCCTGCCGCGCGTGACGGCGGCAGCAATGGAACACTGTAGCAAAGAGCATCAAATCACAACTTAGTTGTGTTTAGCCTGTTTGGTGTATTGAATGGAACACTGTAGCAAAGAGCATCAAATCACAACCCTCAACGCGCAGGCGGTAGTAGCGAGGGTAATGGAACACTGTAGCAAAGAGCATCAAATCACAACTTGCGGAGTTCGTCGGCGTTGCCCCACGTCAAATGGAACACTGTAGCAAAGAGCATCAAATCACAACCCGTTGGCGCTCTTGATGATGCCCTGCGTCAATGGAACACTGTAGCAAAGAGCATCAAATCACAACGATAGCCTGCAGCACTGCGTCCACCCGGTAATGGAACACTGTAGCAAAGAGCATCAAATCACAACCGCCGCCCGGCGGGAAGCGTCCGTAATTGAATGGAACACTGTAGCAAAGAGCATCAAATCACAACTAACACCGGTACCAGGATGCCAAGGCGAAGAATGGAACACTGTAGCAAAGAGCATCAAATCACAACCGTTTGGCAGCGTTCGAGCGTTTTCGCAAAATGGAACACTGTAGCAAAGAGCATCAAATCACAACTAACCCCACCCTGTCCCGAATTCTGGAGGAAATGGAACACTGTAGCAAAGAGCATCAAATCACAACTCCAATAAAGTGATTGATAAGTAGTGTCAAATGGAACACTGTAGCAAAGAGCATCAAATCACAACTGCGCAAGTACACCGCCAAAACCCTCTCGAATGGAACACTGTAGCAAAGAGCATCAAATCACAACTGCGCAAGTACACCGCCAAAACCCTCTCGAATGGAACACTGTAGCAAAGAGCATCAAATCACAACTCGTAGGCGAGCATGTCCGCGTCCGATCCGAATGGAACACTGTAGCAAAGAGCATCAAATCACAACGGGCAACCCCGGCAAGCAGGATCATGGCGAAATGGAACACTGTAGCAAAGAGCATCAAATCACAACACAATGTGAATCACCCGGGCAATCTCACCAATGGAACACTGTAGCAAAGAGCATCAAATCACAACGGCGCAGGAGCTCGTCCGCGTGCGCGAGTAATGGAACACTGTAGCAAAGAGCATCAAATCACAACCTCGGTGCCATCCTCTCGTTCCTCGGTAATAATGGAACACTGTAGCAAAGAGCATCAAATCACAACTCATTTTGTACTCCTTTGTTTTGGGTTAAAATGGAACACTGTAGCAAAGAGCATCAAATCACAACAATAGGAGTGTGTGTCCATGTCGCGCCAAAATGGAACACTGTAGCAAAGAGCATCAAATCACAACATTTCCATAGTTTGCAAATTCGGCGCACCAATGGAACACTGTAGCAAAGAGCATCAAATCACAACTGATGATGGCGGCCTTGGCGGCCATGGCGAAATGGAACACTGTAGCAAAGAGCATCAAATCACAACACTAACGCATATCTTAACTCCTGGCAACAAATGGAACACTGTAGCAAAGAGCATCAAATCACAACTCGGACAGTTTGGTGACGAACACGGTTTCGAATGGAACACTGTAGCAAAGAGCATCAAATCACAACCAAATGGCGCTCAAGGTGATGTCGCCGTCGAATGGAACACTGTAGCAAAGAGCATCAAATCACAACTTGTAAATCTGCTTCATGATCCATCCCCACAATGGAACACTGTAGCAAAGAGCATCAAATCACAACCGCCGCCATCTACATTTGCCAATCCCTCCGAATGGAACACTGTAGCAAAGAGCATCAAATCACAACTGAGACCCTGGCGAAGGAGACGCGCCGCGCCAATGGAACACTGTAGCAAAGAGCATCAAATCACAACGGGCGAGCGTTGTATTGAAGACCGTCCAGAAATGGAACACTGTAGCAAAGAGCATCAAATCACAACATATAAGTGCATGTTTATTGCCTTTTATTAATGGAACACTGTAGCAAAGAGCATCAAATCACAACTTCAGCTCTCTCTCTCGCATGCTCATGTCTAATGGAACACTGTAGCAAAGAGCATCAAATCACAACACACATTGTGGTATAATATTAAGCAGACAAAATGGAACACTGTAGCAAAGAGCATCAAATCACAACATTGGCCGATCTTCGCGGCGAGGTCGTGCGAATGGAACACTGTAGCAAAGAGCATCAAATCACAACCGGCGAAGAACTCGCCCGGCAATCCTCCGCAATGGAACACTGTAGCAAAGAGCATCAAACAGCAACTTGCTGAACCGCATTTTCAAAGATCTATAGAATATTATATCATATTTTGGAGCGGATTGCAAGAGGTTTGTGTGAAAAGGCGTGGCGAGAATTGCGAGCAGGTGGAGGATGCGGAGGCATTCCTAAAGGCGATTGGCGGGTGATACTCTCATTTTGGGGGCGACAAAGGCCACGTTTCCCTCTACGTCCTCGACTCCTCCCGCACGCCGTAAGCGATTTCCGCACTTTCCGCTTGATTTTCGAGCGGGAATATGGTATAATATCCACTCATGAAAAGCATGATGGACAATTTCGGATTTTATCTGGTGATGACCGACCCGGCGGCCGGCTACGTGAAGTGTTGCGAGGCGGCAGTCAAGGCCGGAGTCAAGATGGTGCAGCTCCGGATGAAGAAGGCGCCGCGCGAGGAGATCGTGCGGGTCGGGAAGGAACTGAGACTGGTGACGATGGGGAGCGAGACGAAGTTCATCGTGAACGACGACCCTTCGATCGCGGCCGAGGTGCAGGCGGACGGGGTGCACGTGGGGCAGGGCGACATGGACGTAAGGGAGGTGCGCGCACGCTTTCCGGAACTCGGGATCGTGGGGCTTTCCACGCACAACCTCGAACAGGCGCGCGCGGCGATCGAGCTTGGACCGGACTATATCGGCACGGGTCCCTGCTGGGCCACGCCCACCAAAGACATCCCCGATCCCACCTTGGGGCTCGAAACCGCCAAGGCCATCCATACGATGGTGCCGTTTCCGGCAGTGGCGATAGGCGGGATCGATTCGGAGCGGCTTCCGGCAGTCATCAAGGCGGGGCTCAAGAACTGGGCCGTCGTGAGGTCGGTCTGCCGCGCGAGCGATCCGTATGCGGCGATCAGGGGGCTTTTGGCGATCGCGGAGGAGTCGGCATGCTGACGAAAAGAATTATCCCCTGTCTGGACGTGAAGGGCGGACGGGTGACGAAGGGCGTCAAGTTCCAGAACAACGTGGACCTGGGCGATCCGGTGGAGATGGCGGTGGAGTATTCGGACGGAGGCGCGGACGAACTGGTGTTCTACGACATCACGGCCAGCGCCGAGCGGCGTCCGATCGACATCGGGATGGTGCGCGAGGTGGCCAAAGCCATCCGCATTCCGTTCTCGGTGGGCGGGGGAATCGCCGCCATCGGCGACATGGAGCGCGTGATTCTGGCCGGGGCGGAGAAGATATCGGTCAATTCTCTCGCGGTCAGGAATCCCGGGATCATCGCGGAGGGGGCCAAGGTGTTCGGGCGGCAGTGCATCGTGCTGGGGATGGACCCGGTGAGGTCGCCCAACCCCAAATGTCCGAGCGGATTCGAGGTGACGACGCGCGGGTTCCGGGAGTTCACGGGGATGGACGCGGTAGAGTGGGCCAAGCGCGCGGCGGATCTGGGCGCGGGGGAGATCGTGGTCAATTCGGTGGACGCGGACGGCACCCGGGCGGGCTTCGAGCTGGAAATCACGGGCAAGATCGCGCAGGCGGTCGGGGTGCCGGTGGTGGCCTCGGGCGGGGCGGGCAGGCCGGAGCACTTCGTGGAGGTGTTTGGCCGGACCGGGTGCGATGCGGCGATCGTGGCCGGGATGATCCACTCCAAGGAATGGACGATTTCGCAGATAAAAACGGCCATGCAGAGGGCGGGAATTCCCGTCCGCATGGACTGGTGAGACGAAAATATTTGAAAATTTCTCTTGCATCTCCGGCGTGAAATATGGTATAATATAAGCACCATGGGTAATAAATACTTCATCCTCGCCGCGATGGCGATGGCAACATGCGCGCCGGTGTGGGCGCAGGAGGCGGAAGAAGAGGCTCCGCAGGAGACGGCCGAGCAGAAGGCCGATCGCGAAGCTATGGAGGGTGAGATCGCCTTTGTCGAGGCGCTCGTCGCATACGGCTATCCCGACATCGCAGAGCCGGTGATCGCCGCCACGAAGCAGCGTTGGCCGCAGTCGGAGGCGGGGTTCTTCGCCATCGAAGTGCGCGGGATGCTGTCGCTCAACAAGTTCGACGAGGCGGAGAAGCTGATCGCGTCGCTGCCCGACCGCAAGGGCACCAAGTACTGGGCGGCGCGGCTCGAAGTGGCCAACAACTATTTCAGCCGCAACCAGAAGGAAGAGTGCATGAAGATCTACGACGAGTTCTTCACCACCTTCCCGCAGCCGCCCAAGGGTCTCGAGAAGTTCTACGTGGACGCAGGCTATTCCTACGGCCAGATCCTGTCGCAGGCGAAAAATTACGACAAGGCGGTGCAGGTGTACGGCAAGCTGCTGCCCAACCTGAAGGGCAAGAACTGGCTGTCGCTCGCCACCGAATACTGCGATCTGCAGATGCGCGTGGCGGAGGCCTGCACCGACAAGGAGAAGCAGAAGCGCGAGGCGGCGCTCAAGCCGGTGGGCGATATCGTCGACAAGCTCATCGCCCAGAGCATGGAGAACGAGAACGCGGTGCTGTTCGGGCGCGCGATCGGCATGAAGGCGCACCTGGAGCAGCTCAGGGGCAACATCAAGAAGGCCAATCTCATCATCGAGGAGTTCCAGGAGGATCTGGAGGGCATCGACGACCAGATCCGCGAGGCCGATCCCGACGGCAGGCTGGGGCTCATGAAGATTTCGCCCTTGCCGGAGGTGATGTATCTGCAGGCGAAGATGCTGTGGGAGGAGGCGCAGAAGGAGTTCAAGAACCCCAAGAAGGACGACGAGCTCATCAAGGGGTATCTCTTCGGCGAGAAGGACGAGAGCGGCAAGCGCGACGGCAAGGGCGCGTTCAACCTGTCGCTGTCGGTGTTCACGCGCTTCGAGCTGTCGCCCTGGGCGCCGCTCGCGGGCGAGCTGTCCGAAGAGGTGCGGCAGTTCGCGGTCGAGAAGTACAACGCCAACATCAAGACGAAGATCACGGCCGAAGACATCGCCCGGGTGCGCGCGGCGCAGTTCAAGACGGCGAAGGACAAGTATCTGTCGCAGGAGTATCTGGAGGCGATCAACGACTATATGGACGTGCTCGCCAAGTATCCGGAGATGGAGGAATCGGTGTATGCCGTGCAGAACGTGATCTACAGCTATCTCGACGCGATGAACGACGAGCAGAACGCGGAGCTCAAGGCCGAGTACCGCGACAACGCCGACGCCATCGAGGGGTATCTCGCCGAACGCTTCGCCGGCAGCCGCGACAAGGTGGTGATGACCACTGCGGGCAACGCGGTGCTGGCGTGCGCGGGCAAGGAGCTGGAGCGCGGCGAGACCGAGCGGGCCGACCGGCTCTTCACCTGGTTCGTGGCGAACTACCGGCGCCACGTGAAGGCGGCTTCGATCGCGGCCGGCAAGGGCGGCGAGATGTCCAAGGCCGGGAAGCTGGAGGAGTCGATCCGCTACTGGGGCTACGTTGAGAATTTCTACACCAATTCCAATTTCTACGCGGCCGCGCTGCTGCAGCTGGCGCAGTGCCACGACAAGCTCGGCCATCGCGACCAGGCCAAGGACTACTACAAGCGGTATCTGCCGGTGGAGACTTCGGCCGCCAACCGCAACGTGGCGCAGATGCAGCTGGCGCAGATGTTCCAGAAGGACGGCCAGGATCTGATCGCGGGGAGCGAGACGAACGAAACCGAGGAAGCGCAGAACGCGGCGGTCAAGACGGGCATGATCCAGATCATCAACGCCATCAAGCAGTTCAACGACCTGGCGGCGCAGTCGGAGGCGAGCATGCAGGACCAGCGGCTGTCGGAGGCGGAGCGCAAGACGCTGAACGAGCTGCGCGAGGCGTCGCTGTTCCTCGCGGGGCAGTGTCTCGGACGGCTCGGGCAGAGCCTCAAGAAGATCGGGCGCGCGGAGGTGGGCGACAAGCAGATGCTCGCTTCGGCCACCGCCTACGACAAGTATCTGCAGGCGTATCCGCAGGGCAAGTACGCGAAGTCGGCCTACGTGCAGCAGGGCACCATCTACACGGCGTTGGGGCAGCTGGACAAGTCGAAGGAGGCGCTGGACCGGCTGTCGCGCGCGTTCCCGGATTCCGACGAGGCCAAGAACGCCAAGCCGCATCTCGCCAAGTCGCTGATCGAAATGGGCATGAAGCGCGAGGGCACCGAGATCTACGCGGAGATGCTCCGCACCGACGGCGCCTACACGTCGCAGCAGTTCGTTTCGGCCGGCGAGGCGCTGATCGACGCCAAGAGCTGGGACTACGCCAACCAGGCGTTCGAGAAGGCGATCCGGCTCGCCGGCACCAACTTCCCGCAGACGGTGGCGCGCGCCAGGCTGGGCGAGGCGAAGAGCGCCTACATGCAAGGGTCGCTGGCCGAAGCCCGCGAGGCGCTCGATACGTTCCTGCAGGATCCCAAGATGTCCAGGATGGCCATCGCGGCCGATGCCAACTTCCTTTTGGTGGAGGTGGCCAAGCAGCAGGGCCGGCAGGAGAAGGACGAAACCATGCGCGGCAAGTATTTCGGCGCGGCGGTGGGCGCTTTGAAGAAGGTTCGCACCTACTGGGCCAAGAAGCCGCAGTGGGAGCAGGACCAGCTGGACCTCCTCTCCGGCGACGTGCTGGTGGACCGCATGAAGGCGGAACTTTCGATGGATCTCAAAGAAGAGGCGGCCGATACGCGCGGACGCGCGGCGGCCACGTTCCAGGTGTTCATCCAGGCGCACGGCCCTTCGGAGGAGGTGCCGTTCGAAAAGATGGAGCAGGGCGCCAAGGACAATCTGGAGCGCGCGTACGGCACGTTGCTGCCGCTCCTCGCCGACCAGATCGCGGACAAGCAGGATCCGGTGGAGAAGCGCGAACAGGCCGAGCAGGTGGTGAAGTTCGGCGAACAGTACATGACGCTCTTCCCCGGCGGGAAGTATTCGGCGGCCATCGGCAATGCCGTCAACAGCGCCCGGGCCGATCTGAACTGAAAACCATTTAAAGGAGAATAAAGATGCGCAAATACCTAGTAGCAGTCGCAGTCGCCGCGCTCGCGGCCGACGTTTTCGCCGTCAAGGGCACTATCGTGACCGATTCTGCCAGCATGACCGGCGAGATCACCTATCAACGTCGCCAGAAGTCGTATCTGGTGGCCTACAAGAAAGGCAACAACACGGTGCAGGCGGAGTATCCGGTCGCCGACGTGGTGAAGCTAGACATCCCCAAGCCGGCCGGGTTCGACAAGCTGGTGGAGCAGGTGAACAACAACCAGGGGTCGAGCGCGATCCCGGGGCTCAACAAGATCGTGACCGACTACTACATGCTCAGCTGGGACAAGGTGGCGTGCAAGTATCTGGCGCTGGCATACGTTTCGGCCGGGCAGGCGCAGAAGGGGCTGGACGTCTGCCAGAGCATCATCAACGAGGACAAGACGGCGGCGTACACGGGCGATCTCGCGCCGGCCTACTGGACCTGTCTCATGAAGCTCGGCGACAGGAACGATCTGCTGGAGCGGTGCCTCGCGAAGGCGGCCACTTCGGGTTCGCGCAACGCTTCGGCTGCGGCCCTCATCATGCGCGGCGACATGATCGTGAACGCGGGCGGCGACAAGCCCGAAGTGCTCAAGCAGGCGTTGCGCGACGGGTATATGCGGGTGGCGCTCATGTACGGCGACTGCCCCGACGAGAAGGTCGAGGCCATGAACCGCGCGGCCAACTGCTTCGACAAGTTGGGGCAGGCCAGCCGCGCCGAACGCCTGCGCGCGCAAACCAAGTGATCCAGTTTAATCCGGTCAACCATTTAATTCCAACCAAAAGGAAAACACACACATGAACAAGATCAAGAAGTCTCTCATGGCGGCGGCAATCCTCGTAGGAACTTGCGTCGCTCCTATGGCCGCGCTCCAGAGCTTTGGCCAGGAACTTACCGATGCCTCGGGCAATGCGGTGTCCGACAACGCCACCCAGCAGAAGGCGGGCGGCGGATTCTACGACATCGTCTTCGGTTCGGGTCTGGTGGGTACGATGCTGTGGTTCGTGCTTTTCGGCGACGGCGCGTTCGTCATTTACTTCGCGATCGATTCGGCCATTATGATCAAGCCCGAGAAGCTCATGCCCAAGAAGCTGATGGACCAGGTGCAGAGCGCGATGGCCGAGGGCGACATCGTGAAGGCCATGCAGGCGTGCGAGTCGAGTCCCAGCGCGATGAGCTCCATCGTGATGGCGGCGTTTCAGCACGTGGAAGAGGGCTTCGACGTGATCCAGGAGGCGGTGACGGCCGCGTCCGACCTCGAACAGGAGAAGATCCAGCAGCGTCTCAACTGGATTTCGGTGTGCGGCAACCTGGGACCGTCGTGCGGCCTGCTCGGTACCGTGCAAGGCATGATCTTGACCTTCCAGGCGCTGGCTTCGGGCGGTGCGGGCGACGCGGCCGCGCTGGCGAATTCGATCGGCCAGGCGTTGTGGACCACTGCGGGCGGCCTGATCGTGTCGATTCCGGCCGTGACGATCTTCTACGTGCTCCGCAACAAGGCCAACCGTCTGGTGCTGCGCATGACTGCGGTCACGATGGAGCTTCTGAACGGACTTCGCCAGGTGAGCGTCGATCCCGGCGCGGAGGCGGTGGAAGAACTGCAGCCCGTGGAAGCCTGAGGATAGGACCCCAAGGGAAAACCTCAAATGGCACGCAAGCCACAAGAGAACCCCGCGCTCGACATGACGCCGATGATCGACGTCGTGTTCGAACTCATCATCTTCTTCGTGGTGACGCTCACGGAAGCGCAGAAGAAGGACGAGTCCATCGAGCTCGAGGACGGCCAGCACGGCATCGTGCTGACCCCGGAAGAACTGCCGCCCACGCATATGATGATCGATATCGGCCTCCGGCCGGACGGTCGTGCGCGCATTTCGATGGGCGACAGAGACATCACCCCCGCCGAAATCGGCCAGCGCGTGAAGGAGAAGTACCGCAAGATCGGGGAGTTCCCCGTCATGATCCGCGCGGACTTCGCCTGTCCGCACGGCGCGGTGGCGCAGGTGATGAACGCATGCACCGCCAACGGGATCTGGAAGATTTCGTTCGTGGCGATCGGCGAGGACAAGCCCGGCAACGAGCCCCGTACGCGGCTTGAAAAGGTCAAGAGAAGGGGAGGCGGCTGATGGCACGCAAACCGCAAGACAATCCCGCGCTGGACATGACGCCGATGATCGACGTGGTGTTCGAGCTCATCATCTTCTTCGTCGTGACGATCAAGCAGGAAGACCTGTTCACCAAGCTGAACGCCAACCGTCCGGCTCCGTCCACGGGTTCGTCCAGTTCGAACGAGTCCGACACGACGGTGAACATCGAGATCGGACGCGGCCTCGGCGGCAACGAGAACGGCATCATCAAGTACAACAACCGCGTGGTCAAGGTGCGCGATCTCGACCAGAACCTGCGCGATGTGGCGCGCACTTCCAAGAAGACGCCCATCATCATCAAGTGCACGGTCGATTCGCCCCACAAGGCCCTCGTGGACGTGCTTGACGTGTGCTACAGCCACGGGCTGTTCAGCGTCAGCATCTTCACCATGTAAGGAGACTTTCACATGAGCGAAGAATACGAAGAATACGAGGAAGGCGAGGCTCTGAGCGCGGAGGAGATCTTCGAGCAGCACCAGGCTGAAATAGCCGAGCGGTTCGAGGAGAAAGGCTTCTTCAAGCGCATGGGCATCCTCTTCAGCGGAATCGGCAAGCCCCACAACACCCGCGAGTACAAGCTGGCGATGACGGAACTGCAGCGTCTGCAGGCTCCGATTTTGGCCATTTTGCTCCCGACCGTCGGCGTGATCGTGCTGATCGTGCTGACTGCGGTTTCCGGCAAGTCGCGAGAAACCATCCAGGTGGAGATCGCCCGCGCCCAGGAATCGGAAACGGAACTGGAGGCGGAAACGGAGGACGAGCCCGAGGAGATCGACATGACGCAGGACATCGACGTTTCGGTGGATGTGGCGGTCGATGTGCCCAACGTCACGACCGAGGTCACTTCGCAGTCGGATTCCCCCGGCGGCGAACCCGACACGGTGATGGCGGCTCCGAGTCCGGTGACGATGGCCAACATCAAGGGATCGCCCAAACTGCGCGGTCTCGGCGACGGCGACGGAGGCGGTTTTGGCACCCAGATCAAGGCGGGCAAGTCCCAGGACCTGAACGGCGCCCTGATCGGCATCATCATGGACATGAAGACGGCCAACGATCCATCGGATCCCAAGGGTAAGAAGCTTGGCTACAACGGCTGGGGCAACTTCCGCGAACGGCTCAAGAAGTGCATCAACGGCAATTTCTCCACTGCGGCATGTTCGCACGTGCGCACATTGCCCAAGCGGGTGGCGTTGAGCAGT
>Ga0265298_10005046_pt1 | contig 16690 bp, 12 predicted proteins | sample AusTroGonzalo_MG_3_FD_193486 | JGI IMG/M metagenome (GOLD analysis project Ga0265298, IMG submission 193486) | Bovine rumen microbial communities from tropical cattle in Woodstock, Queensland, Australia - Gonzalo_01 | ecosystem: Host-associated > Mammals > Digestive system > Stomach > Rumen ... | reverse complement strand
TACTTCTCCATCAGGGCGTCCCACGCCTTGCGGTTGACGATGTTGCGCTGGCTCAGCAGCACATTGCCCTCTCCGTCGTTTACTTTGACGACTTCGACTTCAATCTCATCGTCCAGTTTGACATCCTGGTCAACCAGATCCGCGCGCTTGATCAGTCCGTCTGCCTTGTAGCCGATGCTCACGCAGACTTCATCATCGGTGATCTGCACTACTTTTCCGGTCAACGTCTGTCCGGGCCGGATCCTCACCAGAGTAGATTCGACTTCCGCCATGAAGTCATTGTGGTTTTCCTCCTCCGGGGCTTGGGTCAGGTCCTTGTTCTCCATGTCGCTCATGCGTGTGACAACCTCCTTAAGTGAATCCGTCGGCGTGGATGCACCGGCGGTGATTCCAATCTTTTCGGAATCAATATTTGCAAAGGCGGGCGGAATCTCCGCCGCACTCTCCACCAGGATCACCTTTTCGCATCTTTTCCGGCAGATGTCGAAAAGTTTTTTCGTGTTCGCGCTGTTCCGTCCGCCCACCACGATCATCGCGTCCATCCGCCCGGCCATTTCCGCCGCTTCCTTCTGGCGGATCTCCGTGGCGTTGCAGATGGTGCAGTGCGCGTCCAGATGCCGTACCTTTCTGCGCAGCGCTGTCAGCACTGCTTCCCATTTTTCGGGCGGATACGTTGTCTGGGAAACGGCAACGGCCTTTTCCATCTCCGGCAGGCACAGAGCGTCTTCCGGCGTGGCCGCCGTCAGCACTTCGCCGTGGACCCATCCGGCCGTTCCCTGAACCTCCGGATGTTCGCTCTCCCCCACCAGGATCACCGGCGTCCCGTCACGGGAGCTTTCCTCCACGATCCGGTGCATCCGGCTCACGAAAGGACACGTCAGATCCAATATTTCACATCCGGCTTTTTCAAGCTCCTCCATGGTCTGCCTGGAAACGCCGTGGCTTCGGATCAGCACCCGGCGGCCTTTCGCCTCCTCCGCGCTGCGGACGGGCTTCAGCCCCTCTGCCTCCAGCCTTGCGACCACCGCGGGATTGTGAATCAGCTCGCCCAGCGTGCAGGAGGGAATCCCGTCCTGCGCCGCCTTTTCGGCCATTTTCACGGCGCGCTGTACGCCCATGCAAAAGCCGGCATGATCCGCAACCTCAAGAGGCATAACCGGTATCCTTTCGATTAAATCGCTACATCTATAAATATTTTCGCTTCCATTGCGAAAAATCCTGCTCGCCTAAAAAATTTTTTTTATTATTTTTTCGGGTGCTGTTTTTCCGCCTCCGCGATCATTCCGCGGAAGGTCTCCCGGAAGCGTTCGTTCATCTCTTCGCAGGTTTCCTTGTTGATGCCCCGCGCCAGCAGGTCGTCGTAGGGAATCGGTTCACCGACGTACATCCGGGTCAGTCTGAAAAAGCTCAGTTTCCGGTCGATATAGATGGGGATGATCGGCGCCCGGGTACGCATGGCGATCAGCGAGGCCCCGTTTTCAATCTGCTCCATCTGCCCCTCGTGGTGTCGTGTTCCCTCCGGGAAGATCAGCAGAATTTTCTTCATTTTAATGGCCTTCATGCATTCCCGCATCGCCGTCATGTCCGTGTTGTGCCGGTCCACCAGGATACAGTGCACCCGTGCCAGCAGCCGCTCCGCCAGTTTTCCTTTGCCCAGTTCCTTTTTGCCCAGGAAAACGATCTGCCGTCCGGGAATATACATGGCCATTGCCACCGGGTCCAGCGCATGCTGATGGTTGGCAATCAGCACATAGGGCGCCTCCGCGTCCAGTCTTTCCCGGTTGTAGCATTTCACCGGCATCATCGTGTGAAACAGCGCAATGGCCAGATACCGGGCCACCTCGTACAGAGCGCTGTTCTTCTCGGTCACGGCTTCCGGCGCTTTTTTTTCACCCATGGCGCTTTGCCTCCGCAATTCGAACGATGGCGTCAACGGTTTCGTCGAAAGTCAGCGATGTAGAATCCACCAGCACAGCGTCCGGTGCCTGGCGCAGCGGCTCAACAGGCCGGTTCATGTCCTGTTCGTCCCGCGCCTTCAGCTCTTCCAGCACTTTTTCAAAGGGTTCTTCCATGCCCTTTTCCTTCATCTCCAGCCAGCGTCTCCGGGCCCGTTCTTCCGGCGCCGCCGTCAGGAAAATCTTGGCCGTGGCATTGGGCAGCACCGTGGTGCAGATGTCCCGCCCGTCCACCAGCATGTCCGTCTCCGCAGCCAGCTGCTGCTGAATCCGGACCATTTCCTTCCGAACCTCCGCATACCGGCTCACCGTGGAGGCCGCCATGCTCACCTCCGGCGTCCGGATCATGCCGGTCACGTCCTCACCTTCCACAAAGGTATGCTGTCCGTCCGCTTCATGGCGCACGCCGATCTTCAGCGCCCGGCACAGGCCGACGATTTTTTCCTCGTCCCCGGTGTCGATTCCCTTCCGCAGGGCGGTCAGCCCAAGCGCCCGGTACATCGCGCCGGTATCCAGGTGCAGAATGCCCATTTTCTTTGCCACCGCATCTGAAACGGATGATTTTCCCGCGCCCACCGGTCCGTCTATGGCGATATTCATTCTCATGATCATTTCCTCCGAATTCCTGCATATTGCCCCGTTATTATACACAATCAGCCCCTCCGATTCAATTGTTGCGGGCTTTTTGTCCGCCCGGGCGCGGACATTCCCACTTTTCAATAGATATTTGCAATTATCGTCTCTTTTCCCTTGACATGTTTTTTTGCAGGTCTTATACTCAATCGAATCAACATTTCCCGCGACTCCGGAGGAGGTTTTTTCCATGAAAACAACGGGTATCATCCGTCAGCTTGATACACTTGGCCGGATTGTTCTGCCGATAGAGCTTCGGCGAACGATCGGAATCGGTCCCAAGGACATGATCGAAATCTTCGTGGAGGGCAGTTCCGTCATTCTCCGCAAATACGAGCCGGACTGTCTCTTCTGCGGCGGAAGCCGTGATCTCACGCCCTATAAGGACAAAATGATTTGCGCGCGCTGCCTGAAGGAGCTGCGCCAGCTGTAATGCCCTTTTCCGTTTTTCCGCGTCCGGACGGTTCCGTCCGGATGCTTTTTTTGTGTTGAAATTGTCTTGAAACTTCCCGCCCGCCCGGGTATAATGGCTCTCGAAAGGAGACGCTATGTCCTACGCTTTTTTTGCTTATCTTTCCCGGCTGAAGCTGATCCGCCGCTGGAGTCTTATGCGCAACACCCAGCCGGAGAACGACGCCGAGCATTCTCTCCAGGTTGCTATGATCGCCCACGCGATCGCCGTCATCGGGCGCGACCGCTATGGCCGGGATACCGATCCGGAGCATGTCCTGGCCCTGGCCGTTTATCACGATGCCACCGAGGTCATGACCGGCGACCTGCCCACCCCGGTCAAGTATCACAACGATGAACTCCGAAGCGCCTACCACCGGCTGGAGGATGTTTCGGCCGACCGGCTTCTCGCCCTGCTGCCGCCGGATCTGCGTCCCGCCTTCACCCCCTGCCTGAAGCAGGACCCGGGTTACGACCGCAGCGTCGTCAAGGCAGCGGACCGGATTTCCGCCTATATCAAGTGTCTTGAGGAAAAGCGCGCCGGCAACCGGGAGTTCGATTATGCCGCGGAAAACGTGCGGCGCAGCCTCGATGAAATCGGCATACCGGAAGTGCACGATTTTCTGCGCGATTTCCTGCCTGCCTTCGAAATGACCCTGGACGAGCTGAACCACCCCACGAATGAATAATCTCAGGAGGATTTGCCGAATGAAACGTTTACTGACGCTGCTGCTGTGCCTCTCCCTGCTGCTTCCCGTCTTCGCCCTGGCCGAAGATGACGAGGAGGACATCGACTTCAACGAACTCATCGAGGAAGATGTGGATCTGGATGAGGACGGCAATATTGTCGACAACGGAAACAGCCAGGTGGAATACGAACTCACCGAGGAAGGCCTGGCCGCCATGGCCGACGCCTTTGAAATCGACGAAAGCGTCGATCCGTCCGAGCTGGAGCTGAATCAGAACCTGCCGGATGACGTCATCAACATTCTCCTCCTGGGCCTGGATGTCCGCGGCACCAGCGAAAAGAAGCTTCTCAAGGATCAGGACCAGTACGCCAAGCGTGCCGATGTCCAGATGATTCTTTCCGTCAACACCTTTGACGGTTCCATCAAGCTCACTTCCATCGCCCGCAACACCTGCGTCGACATTCCGGACCGGGTGAACGACACCAGCATTGCCAACAGCTACGGCCATGCGATCTATAAAAACGGAAAATACTCCTCCTGGGTCGATACCCCGGATAACTGTATGCACACCGTCAACCGCAATTTCGAAATGAACATTCAGTATTACGTGGCCATCAATTTCTACGGCGTGGCGTCCATCATCGAATACCTCGGCGGCGCCGATGTCGAGCTTACGAAGCAGGAAGCCTCCGCCATCAACACCTATCTGTCCATGGGCACCATCCGGGACAAGAACGGCAAGCTTCTCTCCCACGGAAAAGAAATCGCCCGCACCTACGATGACAAGAAGGGCAACCGCGAAAAGCTCGAGAAGAAGGACGGCGTCCAGCATCTCGACGGTATCCAGGCGCTGATGTACGGCCGTCTCCGCTCCATCGACAACGACTTCAACCGCACCAGCCGCACCCGCAAGCTCCTTTCCAGCCTCCTCACCCCCACCGTGGACAAAATCAAGAACGGTGAGCTGAAAATCGATAAGCTCCTTCCCGAATGCGGCCAGTATTTCAAAACCAACATGAATATGCAGACCATGATGGAGCTGGTCAACGCCGTCATGCGCAGCGATATCGTCAAAACCATGGATCTTTCCGATTCCCTGATCGAGGAGTTCCGGATACCGGAGGACGGCACCTACAGCTACGGCGAGGACAGCACCGGTTCCTCCGTCGTGAAGCTGAACAATAAGCAAGCCACCACCGAGTCGCTGCATGAGTTCATCTACGGCGCCTACTACCCGGCGAACTGATCTTCGCGCATGATAAAAGGACTGCCCCGCGCAGTCCTTTTTTCGTTGCCCTTCCGGCTTTTTTATTCCGCTATGCCGCCGTCATGATCCTCAGGCGAAAGTCCTGTTTTCTGTTACTGGTTCAGCTCCCGGAAGTTCTTCTTCGTCATCTTCCAGTAGCCGATGCACAGCCCCGCATAAACCGCGATGCCGGCCGCCGTCATGATCCCGAGGGAGAGCCATGTCTCCGCCGGTACCAGCGTTTTCACCAGCCGCACGCACCCCAGCATGATGCCCCCGAACACCGCGTAGATTCCGACGTATTTCAGGAACTGCGCGTAGGGCAGCTCCTTCCGCAGAATGATGTACTGCACCACCGGCACTGTCATCTCCGCCATCAGCGTGCCCACCACCGCGCCCATGCTCTTCATCGAAGGAATCAGGCAGGCGTTGGCGATCAGGTTCACCGCCGCCCCGCAGCACACGCTCTTCACAAAGATGTGATCCCGCTTTTGGGGCAGCACCACCTGGGTCCGGATCACGTTCGCGAATCCGATCATGATCAGCGTGAAGGCCAACGGCGCCATCAGCGTCCCGGAGTACCGGAAATCCTCCCCGTAGAACAACGGCGCAAACACGTCCGCCACCGCCGCCACCCCGAAGGCCATCGCGCTCGTCATGCAGAGGATCAGTTCCATGCTCCGGTCGATATGCCGCGCAATCTTCTCCGTGGCGCCCTCTTTCTGCATGTGCGCCACCTTCGGCATCATCACTGTTCCGATGGCTGAAATAAACCCGCTCAGGCAGTAGATGATCTTCTCCGCGTTTTCGTAAAGGCCGTTCTCGTGCACCCCGGCGATGGCGCTCACCATCACCTTGTCCATCGTCCGGTAAACGTTCACCGCCAGCACCGAGATGAAAAGCACCGCGCAGGGCTTGAGATGCTTCAGGCTCTCCCGGATCGGCACCGGCCGGTAGGTCACCTTTCCCCGCAGCGAGGCGGCGCTCATCAGGTTGCCGATCAGCGTGGCCAGGCTCCACACAAACCCATAGATCCAAAGATCCTCTTTTTTCTTTACAAACAGAAAAACGCAGGCCGCCGCGGCCAGTTTGACAAAGGTATTCCGCAACGCGATGGGCTTGAAGATGTCCAGCCCCATCAGGCACCAGTCCAGGCTGACCAGGCAGCTGACGCTCATCATCGTCAGATGAAGGGCGATGACTTTCTCCTCCCCGGCCACCAGGAACACATACCCCAGCCAGGCAACCAGCGTCGCCCCGGCCACCAGCAGCTGCATCTGCCAGATTGCGGAAAACGTCCGGTCCAGTTCCTCCCGGTTGTCCCGCACCTGTGCGATGGTCCGCACACCGTAGTCGTTCAGCCCCAGCATGCCGATCAGGCAGAAGACGTACGAAACGCTCCACGCCAGCGAATAAAGCCCCACACCGTCCGTCCCGACCGTGCGGGACAGGTATGGGGCTGTCACCAGGGGCAGGAACACGGAGAACATGCGGTAGGCCACGTTGTAGGCCGCGTTCTTTTTCGTGCTCATGTTCCTGCCTCCGTTTTATTCAGGGGGAAAAGTCTCTTACAGGTGCAGCAGCGCCGTCGCCGCGCCGAAATACACCAGCAGTGAAAGTGCGTCCACGATCGTGGTAATGAACGGGCTGGCCATTACCGCCGGGTCAAACCCCAGCTTCTTGGCAAACATCGGCAGCGTGCAGCCCACCAGCTTCGCGCAGAGCACCGTTACCATCAGCGTCAGGCTCACCGTGATCGCCACCATCACCGTCACGCCCTCAGTTTTCAGCAGCAGGTTATCCACCAGCATGATCTTCCCGAAGCACAGCGCCGCCAGCGCCGTACCGCACAGCAGCGCCGTCCGGATTTCCTTCCAGATCACTTTGAAAATATCGCTGAATTCCAGTTCGTTCAGACTCAGCGCGCGGATCACCGTCACCGAGGACTGGGATCCCGAGTTGCCGCCCGTGTCCATCAGCATCGGGATGAACGCCGTCAGGCATACCATCACTTTCAGTTTGTCTTCAAAATGGGTCAGGATCAGCCCCGTGAACGTGGCCGAAATCAGCAGCAGCGAAAGCCAGGGAATTCTGTGCCGGAACAGTTCAATCGGCGTGGAGCGCAGATACGTCTTATCGCTCGGCGTCATACCGGCCATGATTTCCATGTCCTCCGTAACCTCGTCTTCCATGACGTCCATGGCGTCGTCGAAGGTCACGATACCCACCATCCGGTTGTCCCCGTCCACGACGGGAATCGCCAGCAGGTTGTATTTGCTCATCGTCCGGGCCACTTCTTCCTGGTCCGTGTGGGTCGTCACCGTGATCAGGTTCGACTCCATGATGCTGTCGATCGTCTGCAGGTCGCTGGGGGCCAGCAGCAGGCTTTTCACCGAAACCGTCCCCACCAGAATCCGGTTCTCCAGCACATAGCAGGTGTATATGGTTTCCTTGTCCACGCCCGTCCGGCGGATGCGCAGGATCGCGTCGCCCACCGTCATCCCCGGGGTCAGTTTCACGTATTCCGTCGTCATCACCGATCCGGCGGAATTCTCCGGGTATTGCAGAATTTCGTTGATTTCCTTCCGCATCTGCGGGTCTGACTGGGCCAGGATCCGCTGCACGACGTTGGCCGGCATCTCCTCCACGATGTCCACCGCGTCGTCCACGTACAGCTCGTCCATCACCTGGCGCAGCTCGCTGTCGCTGATCCCCCGGATCAGCGCCTCCTGCTGGTCGCTTTCCATTTCAACGAAGCTTTCCGCCGCCAGTTCCTTCGGCAGCAAACGGAAAAGCAGCGGCAGTTTTTCCGGTTCCACCCCGGAAAAAACCGCGGCAATATCCGCCGGGTTCATCGTTACCAGGACGTCCCGGATCGTCGAATATTTTTTATCTGCCAGCAGAGAGGACAGGGTATTTTCCATTGTGACAGAATGATCCGCCATGCTTGCTCCCTCCTTCTTACAGGATGATGAAGCCAGCAGTAAGCACACGGTGCCGCCGGCGGACGAAGACTATTCTGAGAACGCCATGGCGCTCAGAATCCGCATACTTCGCCCAACCGGTATGCCGCTGCTACTCCCAGCGTCCATGACATTCCCTCCTTATTCTTTTACGTTCGCTGTCCTCCCCGGCCGATTCCGGTTCCGGACCACCCGCTCATTATACCCTTTCGGCAAAAACAAAGTCAAGCCAAAAAGCGTCCGTTTCCGAACGCTTTTTTGGTCGTGTCCCGGCGCCCCGGCCGGCAGCAGCCCGCACCCGGGTCAGTTCGCTTCCGTGGCGTTGTTGGCCGCGAAGCATTCCCGGCAAACCTTCCGGTACCGAACGCCCATCGAATCCTCAATCTTCGCGGGAATCAGATCCGTCGTCCGTCCGCAGATCTCGCACGCTCCGCGCTCCGGCGCGTTCCCCGCCAGGTATTCGGCATACGCGGGCTTCGGAATCAGCTTGCTCTCCAACCGTTCAACTTTCACGTGCGTATCGCCGATGCAGTACAGCACCCAGGAGCTCAGCCAGCTCGTCACCACGCCGCCCAGGCCGATCGCAATGCACGGAATCAGCTCCAGAACCCCCGTCAGATACAGGGAAACGCCCGTGCTGATGGCGCCCAGAATCCCGATCACGCAAATGGCCGCGGCCAGCCCTTTTACCTTCTGTCCGATGTGCCTGAACAATCCGATCAATCCCCTTTTTCTGAATTCTGTCATCCAACGCTAAATTGTTACGAATATATTAAATTATCTTTTCGATTTTGTCAATCATTATTTTTATTTTTTTCAGATCCCTGTTTTCAGTTCTTCCACCGGGCCGATGTCTTCAGTTCTTCCCGCGGTTCCGCTTCGTCATTCGTCTTTGTCGTCTTTGTCCCTGTCCTTCTTTTTCAGATAACGCTCCGCGTATTCTTCGTAATACATGTCAAACTGGTGCGCGTTCTGTTCCTTGAGGACCTCGCTCAGCTCGTGCACGTCCAGCGCGTTATCCTCCAGTTCAACCTGAACAATCGCGATGTTGGAGCAGTGATCGGAAACCCGCTCAAAGTCTGAAATCAGGTCATTGAAAACATATCCGTTGCCGATGGTGCACTTCCCTTTCTGAAGGCGCGCCGTATGTTTCTCCCGCATCCTCCGGCAGATCACGTCGATCACCTGTTCCAGCGGCTCCACCCGGTAAGCTGTTTCCGTTTCCCCCGTCACGAAGCTTTCGATCGCAAGGTGCAGAATCTCCCGAATGGCGGTCTTCAGGTTCTGCATCTCCTTCTCGCCCTTGTCGCTGAACTTGATCTTCTTGTCCCGGATCTCCTCCGCCCGCTGGGCAATGTTCAGCGCGTGATCGCTGATGCGCTCCAGGTCCGTAATCGCGCGCAGATACTGGCTTACCGCCTTGTTCTGGGTTTCCGTCATTTCCTGCCCCGTCAGGCGCATCAGATAGCTGCCGATCTTGTCCTCGTATCGGTCCACAATCCCCTCCAGGGACGCCACCTCCGCGTAGCCCTTCGGATCAAATTTGTCCAGCAGCGCAATGGCGGCAATCATGCTCCGCTCCGCCAGCTCGGCCATTTTGTTCATCGTCAGGCGCGTTTGTTCAACCGCCAGCGTGGGATATTTCAGGAACCGCTCCTCCAGGCGCTTCATGTCCTCGGTCTCCGCTTCCTCCTCGGGGTTCGACGGCACGAGGCGGATCATCAGCTTTTCAATCAGCGGGATAAACCAAGCCAGCACAGCCACCGTGCTCACCCGGAACAGCGTGTTGATCAGCGCGATGCTGATCATATTCACCGTCTCCCCCATGAAGGAGAAATGCAGGAACGCGTTCAGCCCGTAGAAAACCGCCGCGAAAAGGATCACCCGCAGAATCTCGATCACCGGATAGGCAAAGGCCGTCCGCCGCCCTTCCACCGAGGAACCGATCCCGCTCAGGATCACCGGCACCGATGCGCCGATGGCGATACCCAGAATCATCGGAATCGTCTGCTCCATGGTCAGGAGCCCCGTGCTGCTCAGAGCCTGCAGGATACCGACGGAAGCGCTGGCGCTTTGCAGAATCGCGGTGAACACCATCCCGATCAGGATCCCCAGCAGCGGGTTGTTGAAATTGGTCAGGAAGGAAATGAATCCGGGATCATCGTGCAGCCCGCTCACCGCGCTGCTCATGGTCTTCATTCCGAACATCAGCACGGCGAAGCCCATCAGGATGTCCCCGATGTGAATCAGTGTTTTCTTTTTGCAGATCATCCGCATCAGGATGCCGGCGATCGCCGCCATCGCACTGATGCCCTCCGTGCTCAGCAGCTGGAAAACAGGCGAGGATCCGCTGCTGCCCATGGCGCCCAGCGCGATCAGCCAGCCGGTAATGCTCGTGCCGATCACCGCGCCCATGATCACCGCCAGCGCCTGCCGCAGCTTCATCATCATGGAGTTCACAAAGCCGACCACCATCACGCTCGTGGCGGATGAGCTCTGGATCACCGCCGTCACCCCGGCGCCCAGCAGGATGCCCCGCAGCGGCGTTCCGGAAAGCCGGTAAAGAATCAGTTCGAGTTTGTTGCCCGCGACGCGTTTCAGGCTGTCGCCCATCAGCGACATTCCGTAAAGGAACATCGCCACCCCGCCCAGCAGCTTGATTACATCCGTAAAGTTCATACTTCCTCCGTCGGCATGTTTCCTCTCCGGCGTTCCCCGAGCGCCCATGCCCGTCCAAATCCCATCAATAACGCAAAAATTATATCATGCACCCTTCCGGATTGCAATTCACTCTTTTCCAATTCCTTACAGTTGTTGACAAATCCGTCCGCGCCATGGATAATACCCTTGCAGGAAACAATTGAACGCGGTTGTTTCAGTAATAATATAATGACGGAAAATTCAGGAAGGCGGAAACCATTCATGAAAACAAGACGTCTGACCAAAAAAGAAATGTGGATCTTTGCCATCGGCCAGCTCGGCTGGTCCATCCTCTCCGGTATTGTAACCACATGGCTGGTCACCTTTTATCTCCCGACCGAAAGTTCTCTCGCCGCCGGCGCAAAGTTTTATGTGCCCACCGGCCTGATCATCTTCGGTGTGCTCACGATTCTGGGGCTCATCACCTTCATCTGCCGCATCTTCGACGCGGTCACCGACCCGTGGATCGCCTCCCTTTCCGATCGCAGCAAAAACCCGAAGGGCCGCCGTATTCCCTTTATGAAGCGGGCCGCCGTTCCCTTTGCGATCGTGACTGTCCTGGTTTTCTTCGCCCCCGTGGAGGAAAAGAGCACCGTCAATATCATCTGGATCCTCGTGACCCTCATTCTCTTCTATCTTTTCATGACCATGTACTGCACGCCCTATAACGCCCTCATTTCCGAGTTCGGCAAAACCCAGGAAGACCGGATGTTCATTTCCACCGCCATTTCGCTCACCTTCTTCTTCGGCACCCTCCTGGCCTATCTGCCTTTCGCCCTGGCCGGCCCGCTGCAGAGCCTCGTGCCCTACGCCTGGTCCTATCGCATCTGGTTCATCGCCCTGGCCATCATCGCTCTGGTCTGTATGCTCATCCCCGTTTTCAAGCTCAACGAGAAGGATTTCGTGGATGCAAAGCCCAGCGAGTCCAACGCCATGAAGAGCCTTATCAACACCTTCAAGAATAAGGAATTCCGAAAGTTCTCCCTCTCTGATATCGCTTACTGGATCGGCCTCACCCTCTTCCAGACCGGCCTTCCCTTCTTCGTGAAGGTGTCCATGGCCCTCGATGAATCCAACACCATGCTCTTCATGGGCGGCATGACGGTCCTGTCCGCCTGCTTCTATCCCGTTGTTTCGAAGCTCGTCGCGAAGCACGGAAAGAAAAAGCTGGTCATCTGCGGCTTCATCGGCCTGGCCCTGGCCTATGCCATCACCGCCCTCATCGGCGTTCTGCCCTTCCTGACCGGTATGCTCCCCGGCATCCTCATCGTCCTTATCGCCGCCTTCCCCATGGCCCTCCTCGGCATCATCCCCCAGGCCATCGTGGCCGACGTGGCGGAGCAGGACGCCATCGTCACCGGCGAAAACCGCGAGGGCATGTTCTTCGCCGCCCGCACCTTCGCCATGAAGTTCGGCCAGTCCCTGGCCATGCTGGTCTTCACCTCCCTGGCCGTCCTCGGCCAGCCCCAGGTTGAGGGCTCCAATGACCTCACCGCCTCGCCGACCGGCCTGCGCATCGTGGCCGTCGTAGCCGTCTGCTTCTGCGTCCTCGGCGCGGTCATCCTCTCCGCCTACGATGAGAAGAAGGTCATGAAAACCCTGGGAGAAAAGAACACCTCGGGCAAATAAACCTACCACAATTCGACAGCATCTCCGAAGCGGAACCGGTTTTTCACCCGGTTCCGTTTTTCTGTGTGCACGGCCGCGCCATTCTCATACTTTATTACGATAAACAAAAAATGTACGAAAGAATTATTGCGCGGCCGCGCTTTCCCGTCTATAATGTGTAGTTGTATACAGGATTCACGCGGGAAATTCAAGGGAAAGTGGTGGTTATGCAATGAACAACACAACAGAACTGGTCGTCTTTATTATCTATTTCCTCTTCATGATCGGCATCGGTGTCTTCTTCTTCCTCCGTTCGAAGAACGGCGGTGAAAAGGAATACTTCCTCGGCGGGCGCAAAATGGGGCCCTGGGTCTCCGCGCTGTCCGCCGGCGCTTCCGATATGAGCGCCTGGGTGCTGATGGGCCTTCCGGCTTCCGTCTATGCCCTGGGTCTGGGTCAGGTCTGGATCGCAATCGGCCTGGCCGTCGGCTATGCCCTCAGCTGGATCTTCGAGGCGCCGCGCCTGCGGGCCTTCTCCATCGCGGCGGATGACTCCATCACCATTCCCCAGTATCTGACCAACCGCTTCAAGTCCAAGTCCCATTCCCTCCAGGTCGTCTGCGCCGTCATCTTCCTCGTGGCTTACACGATTTATGCGGCCTCCAGCATCAAGGCCGCCGGCACCCTGTTCCACACCGTCCTCGGCCTGGATGCCAATGTCGCCATGTATATCGCCGCCGCGATCATCATCGGCTACACCTTCCTCGGCGGTTTCTCCGCCGTCTGCTGGACCGACTTCTTCCAGGGCCTGCTGATGCTGGGTGCCCTGCTCCTGGCCCCGATCTTCGCCGCCACCCGCCTTTCCGGCGGCTCCACGGCCCAGATCACCGAGCAGGTGCCGAACTTCTTCTCTCCCTTCGCCTCCTGGCAGGATATCGTCTCCGGTCTCGGCTGGGGCCTCGGCTATTTCGGCATGCCGCATATCATCATCCGCTTCATGTCCGTCGAAAGCCAGAAATCCCTCCGGCGCTCCGCGAAGATCGGTATTACCTGGACAACCCTGATCCTCATCTTCTCCGTCCTCGTCGGCGTCATCGGCCGGATGTACCTCTCCTATGATGAAAACATTGCCAATAACTCCCTCGTTTTCATCAGCATGGTCCGCCAGCTCTTCCCGTCGATCATCTCCGGCATCCTGCTGTCCGCTATTCTGGCCGCTGCCATGTCGACGGCCGACAGCCAGCTGCTCTCCGCGGCTTCCGCCTTCTCCAGCGATGTGTATAAGCCCCTCATCCGCAAGGGCAAAACCACGGATAAGGAAATGCTCTGGACCGGCCGCGTGGTCGTTCTGGTTATCGCCCTCCTGGCCCTCATCATCGCCTCCAATCCGAATGCCGGCTCCATCATGGATCTGGTGTCCAACGCCTGGGGCGTCTTCGGTGCCGCCTTCGGCCCGGCCATCCTCCTCAGCCTCTTCTGGAAGCGCTTCACCTTCAAGGGTGCCGTCGCCGGCATCGTCGTCGGTGCCATCGCGGATATCCTGTGGCTCGCCTTCCTGGGCTCCACCGGTGTCTATGAAATCGTCCCCGGTTTCATCGCCAGCCTCCTCGCCGCCGTCGCCGTCACCATGGTCGACAAAAAGCCCTCTGCCGAGGTGGAAGCCCTCTTCGACAAGGCCACTTCTCCCGAAATGCTGGATTAAGGCAGCCGCAATCAAAACCCGGAAGCCAATGCATGCGCTTCCGGGTTTCTTCTGTCCAGATCTGTTATTTTCCGCTGATCACGATGCCGTCCACCGCGATCCAGGGCACAACGCTTCCCCCGTCGCAGAGCACTTCCCTTGAAATGCCCCGGATCCGCCGGAAAGCCTCTCCCAGGTTGCCGTTCACCATCGTCTCGGTCACGGCGCCCGCGATCTTCCCCTTCTCGATCAGAAAGCTGTTCTTCGCCACGCCGCTGAACTCGCCGTTCGCGCCGGGCTGCCCGCCGGAAAATCCGCCCAGGATCAGCCCCCGGTCAACGGAGGCAATCAGCTCTGCCAGCGTTTTTTCCCCGTTCCCGACAACCAGGTCAAATCCCGTGTTTTTCACCACCGGGCGACCCGTCTTGTTGCTGCCGTAAAGGCTCAGCCGGTGGGTTTTCAGTACGCCTTTGTCGATCAGCGTCACGTCCTCCGTCCGGAATCCGCTGCCCGTCGCCCGCTCCCCGATCACGATGCGCTCGTCGTAAGGGTTCAGCGAAACCGTCAGCTGCTCGCCGGCCACCTGCTCCCCAACCTTGTCCAGCCACTGGCTTGTCCCGTTGATGATCACACCGTCGCTGATGTAGTTGTTCACCAGCATTTCAATGAAGTTCGCCGCGCTTCCGGGCGTCAGGATCACCGTTCCCTCAAATTTGCCTTCAATCGGTTTCGCATCAATGCTGTTCGTAATGTCCTCCAGGTGCCGGCGCAGATCCCCCGTCTCCATGAAGGGGGTGTCCAGCTTCGCGGTTATAACCCCCGTGTAGTCCAGGCCGGTGGTTTTCTCCCCGTCGCTCGCGCAGATCTCCACGGAAAAGCTGTACCGCCCGCCGTGGAATTCAAATTCCGTTCCGTTGGTGTTACGGGTGATCCGGTTCCACCGGTCGAAGGACCCCATCGCGTACATGATCCGAACCTTCGGATATTCCTTCGCCGCCGTATCCAGGAATTCCCGTATTCTTTCGATAAACCGGTCCATGTCCGGTTCCGTAACCCCCTGGATGAAAACGTCCTTCCCCTGGTTCGGCGCAATGTCGTGGCAGGGATCCTCGCCGGCGGATTCGGCCGCCGCCGTGGCTTCTCCCACCAGTTTGCGCAGGCCTTCCTCCGTGATGTCGTTTCCGCTAGCCGAGCCCGTCTTTGTCCCCAGGAAAACCCGCGCCGAAGCTCCGCTGCCGAACACCGTGCGCAGCAGCTTGAATTCCCCGTTTTCAATGTTCAGTTCCTGCTTTTCGCTTTCCGAAACCGTGTAGCTGTATTTTCCGGGCGTCTCTTCCCGCAGAATGCGGTCCATCATCTCCGCCGTTGCTTTCAGCGTCATCTCTTATCTGCCTCCAATCATAATCTTGCATCTCATGTGCGGCCCGCCCATGCCCACGGCCATCGGCTGCTTCTTTCCGCAGAATCCGCTCGAGCTCCATTCAACCGTGTCGCTCACCATGTCCACCGTCTTCAGCATTTCGAAGGCAACGCCCGTCACCGTCGTGTCCAGCAGCGCCCGGCCCAGCTTGCCGTTTTTGATTTCATATCCGCATGTCACGCCGAACATGAATTCCCCCGTCAGGTCCGCCTCTCCGTTTCCGCTGTTGATCAGGTAGTACCCGTCGTCAACGGAGGCAATCAGTTCCTCAACCGTGTTTTTCCCCGGCAGGATACACGTGTTGCGCATCCGGATGATGGGTTCGTCCGAAAAGGTCCATCCCCGTGCGTTGCCCGCCGGCGTCATGCCGTATTCCTCCGCGCTTTCCCGGTCGTTCATGTATCCCGTCAGGATCCCGCCCGAGATCAGCACCGCGTCCTCTGCCTTTGTCCCCTCGTCGTCCAGGAAAACCGGCAGCGGTGCCGCTCCGCCCGCATAGCTGTGCGCAAAGTCCACCATGTTCACCAGTTCCGATCCGACCCGCCTGTGCAGGTTCGGCCCGGCGACGCTCCCGCCCCGGACCAGATCCGCCTCCACCGTGTGCCCGACGGCTTCGTGGGCCAGCATGCCGCCCATCAGCCCGCCCAGCACCACCGTCCTGTATCCGGCCTCGGCGTAAACGCCTTCCTTCTTGTCCATCAGCTGTTTGTGCAGCAGGTCGATCCCGGGATACAGCTTCTCCGGCTCCTGAAAATGGTCGTAAAAGCTGCCGAATCCGCCGAAGGCTTTGAACAGTTCCACCGGAACCCCGTCCTTCGTCTCCGCGCTCATCATCACGTAAACGTAGCATCTCGGCGTCACCAGGTGCCCGCAGAAAGCGTCCGAGGCACAGACGATCCGGTCCTGTGAATCCTCGGAGTAAACGACCGTTCTGCTGGTCAGGTCCGGATAGGTTGTCTCAATATAGCCGTCGATCGTCCGGCAAAGCGCGATCAGCTCCTTCTGCGGCGCGTCCGTAATCGCCGCGTTCAGGGGAATGGTCCCCGTCCCCTTCGAGGGCGGCAGCGGAACGTTCCTCCCCGAGTGTCTCCGCAGCGCCGCGGCGTTCTCCGTGGCCGCCCGGATCACCTTTTCAGCGGCTTCCGGAGTATATTCGGCGATGGAAGCAAATCCGAACGTGCCGTGGTCGTTCACCCGGGCGTTGATCCCCCGTGCTTCGCTCCGGGAATTCTGAACCAGGTTCCCTTTCAGCAGCACAACCCGCCGGTTCCTGTTCTCCTGTCCGCGCAAAACGGTCTGTACCCCGTCACTGAACAGACTGATCTTGTTTCCAATCACATCGTGC
>Ga0265298_10005045_pt1 | contig 16692 bp, 10 predicted proteins | sample AusTroGonzalo_MG_3_FD_193486 | JGI IMG/M metagenome (GOLD analysis project Ga0265298, IMG submission 193486) | Bovine rumen microbial communities from tropical cattle in Woodstock, Queensland, Australia - Gonzalo_01 | ecosystem: Host-associated > Mammals > Digestive system > Stomach > Rumen ... | reverse complement strand
CCCGCCTGAAAAACACTGTAAAGCATACGAGGTGCGCCGCGCTCGTCAGCGTCCACGATATCGGATACGACAGATAAAGCGTGTAAAGCGACCTGTCCGCGGCGAAAAACGTGTAGATCCAGAAAATACGGAACGCGCACGCTCCGACAAGCGCGACGATCATCGATACCGTCGAATGACCTATACCGCGCACGGAACAGGAGAGCGTATCCATTATGCCGCAGAGAAAATACGTCGCCGCGATTATGGACAAGCGGAGCTGTCCGGTCGCAAGCACCTCGGGCGCCGGCGTTTCCGCGTTGATATATAAGGATAAAATCTGCTCGGAAAAGCAAACGGCGAGGGTGCCGAGCACCGCGCCTACGCCTACGGCGAGAGCCGCGCACTGAATGACGGATTTTCTTATCCTGTCAAATTTGCCCGCGCCGTAGTTCTGCGATACGAACGACATGGCCGCCTGCGCGACGGAGTTCATCGCCGTGTAAATAAAGCCCTCAATATTGACCGACGCGGTGTTTCCGTCCATCACCATAGAGCCGAAGGAGTTGACGGATGACTGTATGAGCACGTTTGAAATGGAGAAAACGGAGCCCTGTATGCCGGACGGAAGCCCGATCTTTATTATCAGCATAAGCTCCTTTTTGCTTATTTTGAGCGTCTTTTTCGTTATCTTGCACGACGTGTCGGTTCTTATAAGGTGCAGTAAGACCATGACCGCGGACAAAGCCTGCGACACTATCGTCGCTATCGCGACGCCGGCGACGCCGAGCTTGAAAACGATGACGAGGACGAGGTTCAAACCGACGTTCACGAGTCCCGACGCGGCAAGATAAATAAGCGGTCTTCTCGTGTCGCCGCAGCCGCGCATGATGGCCGAGCCGAAATTATATACCATACTGCCCGGTATGCCGATGAAATAAATCTTCATATAAAGCACGGAGCGGTCTATAACGTCGTCCGGCGTGCCCATGGCTGTAAGTAAAGGGCGCGCAAGGAAAAAGCCGATGACGGCAAGCACCGCGCCGCCTATCAGCGAGACGAGGAACGCGGTGTTTGAAGTCCTGCTGACGCCCTCGGGATCGCCCTGCCCGTAATACCTCGCCGCCACGACGCAGCCGCCGACGGAAAGCCCGATGAAAACGTTTATGATCAGGTTTATGAGCGAGCTTGTCGCGCCCACCGCGCCGAGCGACCCGGGCTCCGCGAATTTGCCGACGATTATCATATCGGAGGCGTTGTACAAAAGCTGCAGCACGCCCGCGAGCACGACGGGAACGGTGAATTTTACGATCTTGGGAAACAGCGCTCCCTCGGTCATATTTATGTTAAAATCTTTCAAAACAGTTCTCCGGGATAAATACTGTTGTTTTTATTTGGAAAAGGTGCAAACTCACCCCGTCTCGCTTACGCGAGCCACCTCCCCCGGCGAGGGAGGCTGTCAGGCTTGGCTCCTCCTTCGGGGGAGCCGACTGAGGGAGTTATCCCTGATTTTGATTATATTCCTTATATATGAACAATTCAACTTTTTTTCTTCAAGCCGAGCAAAACCCGCTGCCTCTGACCGACGCGCGTCGCCTGCCCCTCAAACCAGATATCGTCGTAGGGCTTGAGCTTGCTTTTGTCCTTTTTCAGCCGCCTGTACCAGTAGCGGACGGCGGACGGGATGCTGACGAAAAACACCGTGAACGGACCGAAAACGCAGTTCTGCAGACCGTGCCCGTGCTCGTGCCAGAGTATCCTTTTGTTCAGATCCTCCGACGCGAAAATGAATATCCCGAGCGACAGACCGCCCCAGCCGCGCCCGACGCGGAAGCAGCGGCAGTAACCGACGCGCTCCGCTTTTTTGCCCGCGATAAGCATAAAAAGCGCCGCAAAACAGCCGGCAAGCGTCATCGGCAACCCCCACGTAAACGACAGAAGATAAAAAATTAACGCAGTCATAATTCTCCGTAAAATGAAATTTGATAATCAAAATCCTGCAAAACATCGCTTTTCTCTGCTCTTTTTTCGCACTTTTGTGCATACTCCCGCGCCGCGTTTTCACCGCGCGGCGGGTATATCAAAAAAGAAAAGCGCGTATTACGTTTTGTATATACAGTTTATAATCATATTATATCAGCTTTTTGTGACTTTTTCAAGCATTGTTATCAAAATAAATCATTTTGCAAGATTGGACGTATAAAAAATTCACGATTTGATACCATATTATGTATTGATTTAAAACCTCGCTTGTGATATAATTCAAAATCGGAGTACATTGTACGTTACTTTTTCATATAATGGTTCAAAGCGAGGTATGACGTGATGAAATTTGAAAACAAACCCCTGACGGAAAACAAATACGTGCTTGACTGGATAGAGGAAATGGCGGCGCTCACAAATCCGGATAAGATCGTTTGGATCACCGCGGAAGAAGATCAGCTTGAGGAGCTGCGCAAAGAGGCGTGCTCGACGGGCGAGCTGACAAAGCTGAACGAGGAGCTTTTGCCGAACTGCTATCTGCACCGCACCGCCGTAAACGACGTGGCGAGAGTGGAGGCGCGCACGTTCATCTGCACGAGGAAAAAAGAGGACGCGGGCAACATAAACAACTGGATCGACCCCGTGGAATGCTACGCGCGGCTCACGAAATTATATAAAAATTCGATGGTCGGCAGGACCATGTACGTTATCCCGTACGCTATGGGTCAGCTCGGCTCGCAGTTCGCAAAATACGGCGTAGAGCTGACGGACTCCATTTACGTGGTGCTTAACATGGTCATCATGACGCGCGCCGGCACGGCGGTCGGCAAGTATCTTGACGAGAGCTTCATAAAGGGCTTGCACAGCAAAGCCACGCTCGACCCCGACAACCGCTATATCTGCCACTTCCCCGAGGACAACACCATCTGGAGCGTAAACTCCGGCTACGGCGGAAACGTTCTGCTCGGCAAAAAGTGCTTTGCGCTGCGTATAGCCTCCTATCTCGGCAGAAAAGAGGGCTGGATGGCGGAGCATATGCTGATACTCGGTCTGCAGTCGCCCGACGGCGTTATAAAATACGTGGCGGCGGCGTTCCCGTCAGCGTGCGGCAAGACGAACCTTGCGATGCTGATACCGCCGGAATACTATAAGAAAAAGGGATACAAGATCTGGTGCGTCGGCGACGATATCGCTTGGCTGCGCGTCGGTCACGACGGACGGCTCTGGGCGGTCAACCCCGAAAACGGCTTCTTCGGCGTAGCACCGGGCACGAACGAGCACAGCAACCCGAACGCCCTGGCGGCGACAAAGCGCGACGCGATATTCACAAACGTCTGCCACGACCTTGACAACAACACGGTCTGGTGGGAGGGCTTGAATGATAATCCGCCGAAAAACGCGCTCAACTGGAAGGGCGAGAAATGGGATTACAGGACGTACGACAAGGCGGATAAGATAAACACGTCCGGCGCTCACCCGAACTCCCGCTTTACCGCGGTCGCGAAAAACTGCCCGTGCGTCTCGCCGGAATTCGACAATCCGGACGGCGTGCCGATATCCGCGATAATCTTCGGCGGCCGCCGCGCAAAGACGGCTCCGCTCGTATATCAGTCGTTTGACTGGCAGCACGGAACGTTTGTCGGCAGTATAATGGCGTCGGAAACGACAGCCGCCGCCGCGGGCGCGATAGGCGTAGTGCGCCGCGACCCGATGGCGATGCGTCCGTTCGTCGGCTACGACATGGGCGACTATTGGGCGCACTGGCTCGACATGGGCAAGAAGATACCTAACCCGCCTAAGATATTCCACGTCAACTGGTTCAGGACTGATGAAGAAGGACGCTTCATCTGGCCGGGCTTCGGAGAGAATATGCGCGTGCTGATGTGGATACTTGCCCGCTGTGACGGAAAAGCCGATGCAAAGAAAACGCCGATAGGCTATTTGCCGTACGGGAAGGATATAAACCTCGAGGGTATCGACGTGTCAGCCGAAACGCTTACGGAGCTTTTGTCTATCGATACCGCGTCGTGGAAAGAGGATATAGAGAATATCAGGGAATTCTACGACCTCGTCGGCGACAGAGTCCCCGAGGAGTTAAAAGAAGAGCTCAAAGCTCTGCAGCAAAGGCTCGGATAAAAAAAACGGTTCTGTCAAGGATATTCCGAACATTCCGGAGTTGGAAAGGATCTGTAAAACCTGCAAAAAATTGGCGCTGTCTCATACCGGGGCAGCGCCAATTCTTTTTTATTATGTTGGAGTTGACAGTCCATTACTTTTACAATATAATATATCGGAAAAATTTGCTGTTGACTAATTCACAAATTTATGGTAGAATTTACTTATAATGTATAGTAATACTATACTTTTTCTATTAAAATATGTTCTTTACTTCCTATGTTGAATGTTGTATAATGTGATTGAAAATAAAGGAGGACGTTATGTCAATAGGTGCAACGATAAAACAATTACGGCTTTCAAATAAATTGACTCAGGAGGAACTTGCTGTTAATCTCGGGATCACGTCAAAAGCTGTTTCGCAATGGGAGTGTGACAGAACTTCTCCCGACATTTCGCAGATCCCGGCTTTATGCAATTTCTTTCAGATATCCGCAGACGAGCTTTTGAATATCAATTTAAAAAAATTTGAAGAAGAAAAACAGAGTATCATTCGCAGAACAATGGAACTTTTAAGAATTGGACGTTTGAGGGAATGCTGGCAGCTTTTGCAGGAGGGTATTGCAAAATACCCGAACGATTATTCCATTATGATGTGGCTTCCCGTTTGCGGCGGCAGAATGTGTCATTTGTCCGACATCACAAAAAAGGAAAAAGATTCAATAAGCCGCCGGTGCGCCGAATACTGCAAAAAAATACTTGACGGGTGTACGGATGATTTCGCCCGTCACGTCGCGATCGAGAACCTTTGCCTTTATTACGCCGGAAACGGAGAAACAGATAAAGCGGAAGAGCTGGCGATGAAAATGCCCTTGATGTCTTCAAGCCGTGAGCTTTTGCTTTTCAATATATACAAAGGCTCAAAGGAAAATGAAGCGGCTCAAATATTGAAGATCGTGCTTTTGACGCTTTTTATAAGAAACCTCGGTTTGAATTACAAACTGGAATCCGGCGAATTACTATATTCGGAAGACGAGCTTCATGCGCTTAATGAAAAAAAGATAGCTATATTGGAGCTTTTGTTTGAGAACGGAGATTACGGCTTTAACAGCGGAGGACTGTCACATTTTTACGAACTGAGCGCGCGCCGTTACGCGTCGGAGGGTAATACAGAAAAAGCGCTTTTGTATTTGGAAAAAGCAGCGCGTTTGGCGATAGACTTCGTCAAGAATCTGCAGAAGGATACTTTTACCCACACCTCTTTGTATTTCAAAGGAATGACCACGCTGTCAAAAAACGTTATGCTCGGCAGTGACGACAATCAGGCGAAGCAGATTTTACAAAGCATGGAAAGAAAAGAATATGATGCCGTTCGTGATTGTGCGATTTTCAAAAAATTATCAGAAGAGCTTAGGCCGTATATTGATATAAAATGCTGATAACGCAAAAGAAAAAGAGAGGAGGCTTTTATGCCTGATATTGAATCAGCGACAAAAAGAGCGATGAACACGGAAACGGAAACGTATAAACAGATGACTGCAAAAAAGGCGTTTCTTACGTTTAAAGTGTTTTATATGGCTGATAACCCGCATTATATTATGGTTCCGAGAAAAATGCTTGTTACAAATCTGTGCGTTATAACGGCAATATTCGGCGTACTCTTTTCGCTTCTTATTACCGGCGGCTTTATTATATATCTCGCGATACCGGCTCTCGTGTTTACGGGTTACGTGCACTTTTTGTTCACGCGCGTATGGCGCGCCTATAAATACTCTTTGTTTTATCCGGTAGCCGCGCTTGTTTTGTCCGTTATCCTCGGTTTTTTCTTCAGGTATCTGTCTTTTACGTTCTGATTTTTAAAGGAGATACGTAATATGTCTGTTTGTTCCGTTATGCGTATAAATGATGATGATAAATACGCGTTCAAAGATTTTTCGTTTGTGAAAGACTTGAATTTAAAAGCGATGTTCGATTTCCGCCGCGGCACGAAATTCGGCGAGGCTGAGGTGCGGCTCGAAAACTACTTCACGACAGATATTAACGTCATACGCCTGCGGCAGGAAATGTTTGCCGAGCTTGTCGGCAATCCGGCGTTGTACGAGCGATTGAAAAACAGCTTTTCGGCGTTGTACGAGCTGTTTGAGCTGCAAAAGGTAAAAAGCGAAGCGGTCTCGACCGAGGTCCTGCTTTTCGGCACGCTGGAGCTTGAAACGTACGTCGCGTATTTGGACGATGTACGCGATATTTTTACTAAATTTGACGTACAAAGCGAGCTTTTACAGAGCCTTTGGGAAGCTGTGAAGCCGCTTTGCACGGGCGAGGAATACGAGACGCTTAAAAAGAAGATAAGCGAGCACGCTTATTCGGTGAAGAATATTAAAAGTATCACGATCGGCGTAAATCTCGACCCGCAGCTGCGTCCGCTCGAAGCGGGCGTCGTGAGCGTAAATGACAGAAGCTTCGTTTCGGGCAATCTGCTTGATCGGATACTGCGCCTCGATCTGAAAAAGGACGGATATACGTGTATATCCCCGTTTTATCCGATGAACAGAAAGCTGTCCGATGAGGAATTTACTTTGATGAAGGTCTCTTTGAGCTCTGCGATAAACAAGGTATTCACGTCGGCCGTGGGCTCGTGGTCGAATACGGTCAAGAATTTCGTCATAAGCAGTCTGCGCGAGCTTGCGTCCGCCGTGTCCGAATGGCGCGTTGTCTCCGCATGCACCGATGCGCTGCTCAAGCTGAAACAAAGGGGCTATCCTCTCTGCCGCGCGGAATTCGGCGGCGCTGATAAGATAACGGGGCTGTATCACCCGATACTTGCGCTTTTACACTCCGATACGGAGGGAAAGCGCGTCGTCAAAAACGATTTTGATTTTAGCGGTGAAGCGGGGATTTATATCCTGACCGGACCTAATCAGGGCGGAAAGTCTATATTCACGCAGGCGGCGGGAATTTTATACGCCATGCTTCATCTCGGGCTTTTGCTCCCCGCGAAGAGCGCTGTCGTACGGCCGGTTGACAACATATTCACGCATTTCATCGACGACGGGCACGTGTCGTATGATCACGGGCGTCTGTCCGCCGAATGTGACAAGATTTACAAGATAAACCGGATGATAAGCGAAAACAGCCTGTTTCTGTTCGATGAGGCTCTGTCAAGCACGAACCCCGCGGAGGCCGTCGCTATATCGTCGGAGATCATCAGGGCGTACGCGGAGATAGGCGCGCGCGGCATATGGACCACCCATTTTTATGAGCTGCACGGGCTTACCAAGGAGCCGGACAATAGATCAAAGATATGCAGTCTTACGGCGATGATAGATAAGCAGTCACACGAACGACAGTTCAAGATAGTAAAAGGCGTCGGTCTTGAAAACAGCTATGCAAAGGATTTAGCGAAAAAGTTTAAACTTTCAAAAAATGAAATAATAAAGAGCGCTTTTGAAAAAACAGGAAATTGAACGGTATTATAAACTGTAAAGGTCAAAAAAAGCCGAGGGCCATTTAAAACCTCCGGCTTTTGTTATACGATTTCAAAAAATTCAGATTAATGGAAATATCCTCTGCCGATAACTACGGCAGAACCGTTTTTTTATTTGTGGTCCGATATGACAAAGTCTGTGCCGTTTTTCTTTTTGGCGTTAGAGGTGTTTATCATCAAAAACGTTACGGCGGCGACGGCGACGGCTATGGTAACAATAAGAATAATATATATAAACGTATTATCCGTTTCCTTGCCGGCGGACACGTTCACCGTCAGCTGTCTTTTTGCGGGGAGATACTCGTTTATACCGTCGCCGTTCAAGTCAACGCCGTTTAAGTACGAGGTTATGTGCGTTTTGCCGGGCTCAATACCTATGACAGATTTGTTCTGCACCCTTACGATCCCGCCCTCTCCCGTGCTCTCGTACGTGACGGGCAGGTTTGACATATCCTCGACCCAGACGAGACCGTTCAGGTCGTACTCGCCGTTTACCTCGACGGTGACTACGGGATCGGTCGTTATATATTCGCCCGACAGCACACGGAGCGTTCCGGGGTAGAAGTCTATTATATAATCGCTTGTGACGTCCATGCCCTTATCGTCAAGCACACAGAGGTATGAAAACAGGTTTTTCACCTCGCCCACGTAAAGCAGGGCGGCGGAGCTTTCATATTTTACCGTATATCCCGGCGGCAGAGTGCCGCTTAAGATCTCATATTCGTCCGATATCAGATACGTTCCGTCAAAGGGTTTTTCCGCGTCGGTGGAGCGCAGGACGATATAGTTATATATCTGCCCGTTTTCTCCCGTTATCCTGTCCTCCGTGTTTGACAGGTCGGGCTCGCCGTCCTTTATCCGCACGTTTTCAAACGGCAGGACGGTGATATTCTGTATTATGCGTATATCATTGCCCAGATCGTCATACTGCGACCACGGTCCGCCGGGCTGATACTCGTCATATCCCAAATCGAAATCCCTGTGGTAAGTATTGCTGACAGTCGCGGCGATGCCGGACAGCTCTTTTCCGTCAACGAAAAGCGTCTGATCCGTTACAAATTCAAAATCTATCTTATCCTCGCCGATAAGCAGAGCGACTGTGGGGTCGGTTATCTCCGCGTAATCCGGCACTTTTATAGTCTGCCCGACGTAAAGCGTTATATCGGGAGTAAGCACGTTCATAGGAGTCACGTACAAGGTCGCGGCGGCGCGTTCCGTTATCTGATACTGCCCCGTGACGTCGGCGCCGCTTTCATCATAGACGTGAAATTCCGTTGACCTTGTCTGAAGCGTCCCGCAGTAAGTTATGCCTAACGTTTTCGCCTCTATCCTGTGACCTTCCTTTAGATTTCCGCCCCCAAGTATCTCAGCCTCGGTCGAATAAAGCGGCTCTCCGTCAAAACTCTTGCTTGCGTCTTTCATTTTAAAACGCAGCTTGTTATAGAATATTTCGCTTTTTGTGTCCGGCGGCTGCAGCTCCGAGCCTCTGCCGCTCTCCGATACGGAGGAGCCCGTCGCGTCGACCGGGACCCAGCCCACGTCGTCGATATATATCTCGACCCACGCGTGCGCGTCCTTTGTGTAAAACGCCGTCTCTTCAAAGCCTCCGTCGCATACGACGTAGTAGCCTACGGTATAGCGCGCGGGGATGCCGAGCGCTCTGTAAATGACCGTCGCCGCGGAGGCGAAGTGGCCGCAGATGCCCTCCTTGCTTTCAGTCAAGAAGTATATAACGCGGTCCTCGCCGTCCGGTATCCGTGCAAAGCTGCCGCTGTACTGCGCGGCGTGCCTTACGTATTCCGCAACGTCGGACAGTACCGTCGGCGACGATCTGTCAAGCCCCGCTTCCTCTATTATTTTGAGTATCGCGTCTTTTGTCTGCTCCGGCAGGCTGAGATAATGGTCATACACGAAATCTCTGTATTCCATCTCGTACGCGGCGTTGCCTTTGAGCGTTGATATGATATTTACGTTTATTATCGGTATCTGACCGTAGAAGAAATACGCGTCGCCGTCCGTGTTTTTTCTCGGCACCGCCACGTCCGTCAGCGTAAAGCTCGTATCGTATTCGTACGCGGCGTAATACGGCACGGGCGCGAGGCCGTCTTTAACGGAATAGCGGACGGAAATATCGTTCATCGTCATATAGCCGTTTTTCTCAAGCGCGTTGAGAGTGTAATCAAGCGGACTTTCGCCCCAGCCGGTGTTATATACCGCGGGCTCCGCCCAGCCTGTGCCGGTATAGTCGCCGAAGCTGCGCAGACGCAGATACACCGCGCCCGGCAGATAGCTTTTTACCGTGCCGAGCGGCTCTTTATTCTGCTTCGGCGTATCTGACGGCAGATCGCTGTACGGACTCGGGCTGTTGTTTATGCCGCCGCCGATACCCGCGCTGCCTATGCCGTTTTCGCCGTATATCTCCTCCGGCGTTTTCTCGACCTCCTTTGTCGTCTCCGTCTCTGTTTCATAAGGCTCGGTCACAACGGACGTGCCCGTGTTGTGCTCCGGATCCTTATCGGGCTCCGTGACGGTCGCCTTGAACTCGTCAAGCTCGTTTTCGTCGTATTTCAGTTCAAGGCTTATTTCATAGCTTTTCGTCTCGTCGGACGGGTTGTATCCGGTCGTTGAGTTTATTATCTTTATATTCGATCTTATATAATCTTCAAAATCATCGTAATCAACGGTCACGGGTATCTTGATATTTACTGACGTCGCGGCAAAATTGTCGTATGCTCCGAGATAATACGTATCCGACGCCGTCCCCACCGCCGTGAAATGCGTCGGCGATCTTGACGGGTCGCCGTATATGCGATAGACCAGACTGATCGGTTTTTTGCGGACCGTCACCCTGCCGTAATCAAACGTCACCGCATATGAGTCCGCGGGGACCGCGTCGCCGAAGGTGAGCGAGCATTTGCTGTTGTATTCGCCGGCGGACAGATAACCCGACGATTTTCCCGCAGTTAACGTGTCGCCCTCGTACAGCTCGCCCGATATTATCTCGATCTCATCGACCGGATAATGCACGGTGCTGTCGTATTCAAACTCGTACGATTTTGTTCTGATGACCAACTCGCGCGCCTTGACGGTCAGCGTTCCGGCTGTCACCGTAATATCGTAGTACAGCTTCATATCTTCACCGTCGCTTTCGTTTTCAACTTTGAAGGCGACGTTGTTTTTGATCTTGCCGACGTTTATAATCGTCGGATAATCGGTTATTACTATCCTGTGGCCGTCCATAAGCTCGCTTTCCGTTATCTTATAGTCGGTGCAGAAAAGCGGCTCTTTGTCGTATTCCTTTTCGGCGGAGCCCGTCTCGATTTTTATAATGCGGCGCTGTATATACAGTGTGCCGTATTTGAGCGTGACGGCGTATCTGTCCGTGACGTCTTTTCCGCCGTCGAATATTTTTACCTCCGCCTTGTTCGTTTCAATACCGGGCATATCAAGCGAAGAGGTAAAATTGACGTATATCACTTCACCGTCCGCAAGCGAGCCGGACTCGATTTTGTATTCATGGCAGATGAGCGGCTCTTTGTCCCATTTTTTCCCAGCGGAGCCGGTGACTACAGTTATTTTGCGCTTTGTTACGGTCGCCGTCGCGCCGTTGAGCGTCAGCTCGTACGACGCTGTGACGTCCTTGCCGTCTTTGTTTTTTATAACTATGCCCGAAATATATGCGTCGGACTGCTTTGCCGTTTTGTCAAATTTTATTTGTGTGATATACGCGGTATCGCCCTCGGCGAGCCCCTCGGATGAAAAGCCGACGTTCTCCGGCTCCGCACCGTATTCAACGGTGAAGTCGTGCAAAATGATCGCCGCGCGCCTTTTCGCTATGGAATAATGCGCGTCGCTCTGTCTTGTGACGCCGAGCAGATTGACCGTTTTTGCTGAAACGTCGTATTCTCCGGCAAGGAACGGAAAGCCCTCCGTCTCCTCACCGTTATCCGTATAGCTTACGTTGACGCCGGACAGAAACGCGAGCGCCTTGTCGCCCTCCGCATCGCCGTACGTCATTTTTCTGTCCTTTAACCCGCGGATGAAGCTTCCGGAAAAATACACGGCGGCAAAAGCCAAAACAAAAAGCAGAACCGTTACCGCGATAACGGCGATTTTATGCTTTTTCAGCCACAGCTCGAATTTGTGGAATTTCCGTACCCTTGCTCTTACCTTAAGGGTATATTCGTCGTACGTCATATCAGCCGCCTATGTTTTTTACAATGTATTTGCTCGCCTGTCTGCCCTGCTCGTCTTCCCATATCACAAAGAACACGGCGGCGTCCGCGTCGTCCGTCTTCTCCTTGCCGGACAGGGTGACTGTTTTTTCCTCGGTCAGATCTATTCTGTTTGCAAGCGTACTGCTTTTGATGCAGACGTCGTCCTTGTATAACATACACCGCGCGTCGGTAACGATCGCTGCCGCGGTGTTCATCCTCTCTATCACGATCTTATATTCGATCCCGCCGTCTTTTTTGTTAAACGTATTGACGTATATTCCGATGCTTGAAGCCGGATTTTCGTTCACGGTCTTGATTTTATAATCGAATTCCGGCATCCTCGGTTCGTCAAAGCCGACCGTCAGTTCGTCCTGCTGACCCTCCATAGAGGTGAAGGCGCCGAAATAAGCGGCGGAAAAGACGGCAAACAGCACGAGCGCCGCCGCTATGACCGCGCCCGCGACCGGAATGAGTACAGAGGTCAGCCGCGCTTTTTCAAATATCCCGTCCGTCTTCATCATCTCACCGTCCCGAATTTCTTAAGATACGACACGCATAACGGCAGCTCTCCGTCGCCGAATACGCTTTGTATGTGCTTTATTATGCCGTCCGCCTCCGCGCGGCAGACCGCGGGATTAAGACTGTCCATTTTATATAATATCTTGTTGCGGAGCAGTACGTCAACCGCCTCCGTCTCCTCACCGCCGCACGCACAGAAAGCGGGGATAAAGCTCTCCGCCTGCCTCATCACGCGGTTGCCGAACGTGAGCCCTACGTGCTTTATAAGATACGCGTCAAGCTGCTCGAGCCCATTCCTTACGCCGGGCGAGAGCGGGTGCTCCATACGCGCGTCCCTGAAAAGCTCCTTCAAACGCGCGGCGGAAATGCGCGATCTGCCCGTTTCCGGCGCGTCAAAGGCTACGCTTCTGCTGTTGAGCTCTATCACAAAAGCGCGGTCATATACTTTGTCGGACACCGCGAGCGTGGAGTCGTCGTTGTTCGCCGTGCCGACGAACCACACGTTTGACGGAAGCTCCAGCGTGCCGTTGTCGAACAGCGCCGGGTCGCTTTTTCTGCTGTCCGCGGTCACGCGCACGCGCCGCGCCGTCCCCTCCGGCAGCTCGAGTAAAGACAGCATCTCCGCGAAATAGTATTCCACGCGGGCTATATTCATCTCGTCGAGTATCACCGTGTATATATCCTCGGACAGATCGGCTTTATACAGATCGCATAAAAGCTCCGTTTCCGTATAGCTGTCCGTGAATTCGTTGTAATAGCCGAGCAGGTCGGAGCGGTCCTTCCACGAAGGCTGTACCGGCGTGACGGACGCGTCGGTGCCCGTGTATTTGCCGAAAGCGAACGGGAGAGACGTTTTGCCCGTGCCGGAGATGCCCTGCAGGATTATCAGGTGCGTGCACGACATACCGGCGATGAACGTCCTTATCACCTGCTCGCTGTAATAAAGCCCCATATCCGCCGCCGCAAACGCGCGGAAGCCGAGGCAGAATTCTTTTAGATCGATGCGGTCGTTATACGGCAGATCGCTTTTTTCCGGCAGTCCGTCGCGGTCTATCGCCGTCAGCCTGCTGAAGCGAGGTTTATCCTCTTTTTTGTCCGCGTCGCTTGCGGCTTTACTGCTCTTAACGTACGATACGGCGAGCATCGTGCCCATGAAAATGCAGAGGCAGTCGAGTATCAGAAGCGTCACCGCTATGACGGACGAAACGGACTGCGGGAGCATCAGATACATATCCCAGCCGTCTTTATCGACCGCGCCCGCGTTCATCGACAGGCTTATGCACAAAAGCACGCCCGCCGCCGAGACGAAGCCGGCTATGACGGATAATACCGAGGTGTAAAGCACTGATTTTTTCATTTCTTGTCCTTGTCCTCACCGTTTCTGTTCTTGAATTCTTCTTTTCTTATGCGCCGCCTGGCTTTTGCCCACTGCGCCCTGTAATAATCGTCAAGCGCCTTGTGCTCGCGCTCGAGCTTTATAAAGGCGTCGCGGTCTGTTATCTTTTCGCCCTCGCCGTCTATCACGCCGTAGGCGCGGAGCCTGCCGCGCAGAAGGTCGGCTTCGGCTTTGTATTCTTCTTCTTTTTCGTTGAAACCCGCTTTCGCCTCGTCTATCATGCTTTTAGCTTTTTCTATATAAAGCTTTTCCGCCTTGACCGTGTTTTCCCTTATCTTTTCGTCGGCGTCCTCTGCCGTCTTTTTCATCTTGTCCGCCATCATATCGTGCAGGGCGGCCAATTTGATTATCTGACGGCGCTGTTCTCTGTCCTTTTTGCGCAGCTGCGACGCTTCCTCACCCGCCGTCTCGTACGCGCCGGTGAGCTTTGCGTTGCTTTTTTCAAGCAGGTCTATATATTCCTCCGTTGTCTTTTTGCCGGATCGGAGCGCTTCCCTCGCCGCCTCGACGTCGAGCTTCATTTTGCGCAGCTCCTCGCCGCGCTTCTCTGCCTCGTCCTCGTCGTAGGCGCTCTCGCTGTCGTCCCAGCCGTCAAACGCGCCCTGATAAAGTATGAAATACTGGACGGACGCGATATCGCAGAGCGCCTCTGACAGCCGCTTCGGTATTTGTCTTTCGTTTGTCGCGTCGTTTTTTACGGTAAAGCCCTCTTTCGTGTAGGAGGACAAAAAAGTGTATAAATCATAAACCGCCGCAAAATGTATATTGTTTTTTATAATGTTCGTTCTGACTATCGGCGGCTGAAGCCTCGGCGCGTTTGAAACGCTTTTCATCAAAGGCGCGGAAAGATAGCCCGAAACGGTGTTCATTATCGTGCGTATCTTCGCCATTGTCTGCTGATGTAACAGGTCCGACGCGCTGTCGGCGCCGTTTGACGTCTCCGACATTTCCAATTTATACGAAATACTTTTGTTTTCTTTTCTGCTGCTTCTGTTGATACAGAGCGAAACGCCCGCCTCGCTTGCAATACGCGCCATTTTCTCATACCGTACGGATATGAAGGAATAGATATACGACAGCGCCATATATAAAAACCTGTTTTCATAAACGGCGTATTCCTCGTCGTTTTCGGTTATGTATATCTCCTCCGGCTCCGGCATCCCGTCTTCTTTTATGCTTTTTATATAGTTGCTGTGACGCGCCAAATGCGTAACGGAGTCCTTTGACGGGCGCTTTGCGCGGTCTATCCGCACCACCTCGCCGTCCTTTTTAAGTAAGCTCCTGCACTGGTCTATCGCCTCTTTTATGTGCGGCAGAGTCTCCTCGCATTTAGACAGCCAGCTCTGATCCACGGTGACCGTTTTTCGCGCGCCCGATATGTATTCGCCCTCTCCCGATACGGAAAAAGCCGAGGATAAGGACGATCTTATCGGGTCGTCCTGTGATATTTTGTTGATCTCCTTCAGCACGCCGTACTGACGCGCGCGCCTTTTTATCTCGCTGCTCATACGGTCACCTTAAATTCTAACGTACTTTTTCATATAAGAAACGCACGACGGCAGCGCTCCCTCGCCGAAAATGCGCTCGATAGCGGAAATAAGCCCCTCCGCCTCCGCGGCTACGTAAACGGGGTTCTGCGCCTCTAATTTGCGGAGCACTTTTTTTGACAGGATAAGATCGACGGCCTCCGTCTCCGTGCCGCCGCACGCGCGATATGCGGGTATGAATTTCTCCGTCTGTCTCATTATTCTGTTGCCGAACGTTATCTGTAAGTGCTTAGATATATAAGCGTCAAGCTGTTCTATCTTCTGCCTTATCTCCTCCGTCATGCCGTACTCTTTGAGAGCGCGGGAGAAAAGGGAGAATAAATATGACGCGGAAACGGAAACGGGCGCGGTATCGGGCGCGTTGAACGGCTCCGCCCTGCTCTGCAGCTCAATCACCATTGCTCTGTCATATACCTTGTCCGATATCGAAAGCGTCGAGTCGTCGTTGTTCGCCGTGCCGACGAACCACATATTGTCGGGCACCGTCAGCTTGCCGTCCTCGAGCAGCTTCGGGTCGCTTGCTCTGTTGTCGGACACGACCTCTATTTTGCGCGAGGCGAGCTCCGGCAGCTCCAACACGGACAGAAATTCCGCAAAGTAATACTCAACGCGCGCTATGTTCATCTCGTCGAGCACCGTGAGATAAACGTCATCGTTCAGATTAGCTTCGTATAAGGAATACAACAGCTCCGTTTCGGTGAAGTTGCCCGTGAATTCGTTGTAATAGCCGAGCATATCCGTCCTGTCCTTCCACGACGGCTGAACGGGGACGATAGACGCGTCACGCAAAAGAAACTTGCCGAAAGCGTACGCAAGCGACGTTTTGCCCGTGCCGGAAATGCCCTGCATTATTATAAGTTTAGTTACGGACAGCGACGAGACGAAAGCGCGCACGACGCCGATATCGTAATACAAGCCCATGCGGGAGGACGCAAAATCCCTGAACTTCTCGCACAGCTCGGAGAGCGTCAGATCGTTTTCGTAATTCTTTTTCTCCTGCTCCGTATCGTCAAGCGCGGAAAGACGGCTGAAACGGCGTTTTTCCTGCTTCAGCTTCTTTTCCTTTTCCTTTAATTCCACGTCCTTCGCGTTTCTTATAATGAACAAAAGCATAAGAAGTATAAGCGCCGCGAGCAGTATCACAACGTACGCGAACACCGCGCGGTGTCCCGTTAAAATCTGCCAGAAGCTCGGCGCCTCCGTCTGTACTTCAAGCGTATTCAAAAACAGTTCTGTCATGGTTTTCTCCCGTATTATTTACTTGATGAAATTATATCATATACCGCTTTTTTTGTCAAGTGAACTTCTATATATATAGACGCATTTACGCCTGTATAAGTTTCGGATAAAAGTTAAATTTATTGTAAATATATATATTTTATATCCTAAGGCTTGACAAGCGTCTGTTTTGCGGTATAATTAAATAAAAAACGGGGGTTTTTTTTAGCTATG
>Ga0265298_10005043_pt1 | contig 16694 bp, 15 predicted proteins | sample AusTroGonzalo_MG_3_FD_193486 | JGI IMG/M metagenome (GOLD analysis project Ga0265298, IMG submission 193486) | Bovine rumen microbial communities from tropical cattle in Woodstock, Queensland, Australia - Gonzalo_01 | ecosystem: Host-associated > Mammals > Digestive system > Stomach > Rumen ... | reverse complement strand
ATATGTACCGGACGCAGCAGTTTTCCTGCAGGCGATCGCGGAGACGGACGGACGTCTTTCCCTGACGGCGCGGCCGCCTTTCCGGCTGGTGCTGAAGGTTTCTGCCAGCAAGGACACGGAGCTCATGGCCGAAGGGCTGAAAGTCATGCGGAAGCTGACAAAGCGCATGGACGAACTGCTTGAAGCGAAGAAAGCGGAAGAAGAGAACGAAGCGAAGGAAGAAGAAACGGTATGAGAAAGGTCTGGCCGTGGGCGATTGCTGCGGCGGTATTTATCGCGGACCGGATCACGAAGATTCTCGCACCCGGGATTCCGGAGGGCGGAAGGGTACTGATTCCGGGGGTGATCGGGCTTCGCTATGCGGAAAACAGAGGGATTGCTTTCTCGCTGCTAAGCGGCGCACCGTGGGTTCTCGGCGTGATCAGCCTGCTGATTATTGCGGCGGCCTTCTTCTTCCTGCGGGGGAAAAAGCTGCGGCCGCCGGCACTGACCGGGCTGATGATGATGCTCGGCGGCGCGGCGGGGAATATGGTCGACCGCTTTGTTCACGGGTTTGTGCCGGATATGATTGAAGTGCTGTTTATGAACTTCGCGATTTTCAATGTTGCCGATATGTTTCTGTGCATCGGCTGCGGGCTGGTGATGATCTCACTGCTTCGTAAAGATACCAACGGATAAAGCACCGGAATCTCAGAGAGCCAGCGGCAAGCTCCGGCAGGGTCATAGAATACCTTTGACAGTCCCCCCTGACGCCCAATCATATGCTGAAGGCGTCAGGGAGGACTGCCAAAGGCACTGGCGGGCAGCCGGGCCTGATTCTTTGGGCCTTAAGGAATACAATCAGGACCTCAAAGAATCGGAATGATGCAGGATGAAAGGAAATTTCATGGAAGAGAAAGTTTTCTATCTGGAAAGCGACGGGCGGCGGCTTGATGTGCAGCTCAGCGAGGCGGCGGGGATCAGCCGAAGCCGCGCGGCGGCGCTGATCGAGGAAGGATACTGTCTGGTGGCGGAACAAGCATGCCGCAAGGCCGGAATGAAGCCGGCAGCCGGTCGACCGGTAACGCTGACCATTCCCGCACCAAAGGATGTGGCGCCGCAGGCGGAGAATATCCCGCTGGAGATTCTTTATGAGGACGGGGATCTGGCGGTGATTGTGAAACCCCGCGGAATGGTGGTTCATCCCGCGGCAGGTCACAGCGAGGGAACGCTTGTCAACGCGCTGCTGGGGAACCTGGACGAACTCAGCGGCATCGGCGGTGAAAAACGCCCGGGTATCGTGCATCGCCTGGACAAGGATACCAGCGGCGTGATGATGGTGGCCAAGAACGATGAAACACAGACGGAACTGAGCCGCATGCTGAAGGATCGGGAAATTGAAAAACACTACCTTGCTCTGACGGAAGGGCTTATGAAAGAAAAGGAAGGTGTGATTGAGGCGCCGATCGGCCGGAGCCGGAAAGATCGGAAAAAGATGGCCGTGGATCCGGAGGGAAGGCCTGCGGTGACAAAATGGCGCGTTGTAACGGAGGGACGGAACTGTGCGCTGCTGGATGTACACATCCTGACGGGACGGACACATCAGATCCGTGTGCATATGCGAAGCATCCAGCATCCGGTTTGCGGCGATCCGCTGTACGGATTTGAAAAGGGAATAAAAGTTCCCTGCCTTATGCTGCATGCCCGGAGCCTCAGTTTCCTGCATCCCCGGACAAAAGAAAAAATGACCTTCGAGGCGTCCCTCCCCGGGGACTTCCTGAAAGGTCTGAAGATGAACGGAATTGATTTTACCGAATGATTTCCTGAAGATACCGGTCCAGCGCGTCTCCGAGGTCCGGCATCGGCGTGACTCCGTCCGGGAGTTTCGCGGCCAGGCGGGAGTTCAGCGGTCTGCGGGCGTGGGACGGAAGCTCGGCATCGTGTACGGGAATGATCTGACAGGAGACGCCGGCCTTTTTTATAACCATTTCCGCAAACTCGGCAGGCGTGCACGCGCCTTTGTTGCGGGCATGCCAGATGCCGAAGGAGTCGGTCATGATCAGATCGCAAAGCACCCGGGCCAGGTCTTTGGACCAGGTTGGCTGAATGATCCGGTCGCACGACAGGGTAAGGCTTCGGCCGTCCTGCGCCGCCCGAAGGACGGAACGGACAGGATCCTTTGAATTTCCGAAAAGACTTCCGGTGCGTACAATATAATACCGGGTCATCAGGGAACGGACGGCATCCTCCGCCTGTATCATGCTCATGGCGTAAACATTTTTCGGTCCGTAGGGAGCGGAAACGGTGTAGGCCCTGTCCCCGTCGCCGGAAAACACCTGCGCCGTGGAAAGAAGGAGCATTTTGGCCCCAACGCGGAGCGCGGCCCGCGCTATGGTCATCGCCCCGGAACCGTTCACGGCTGCACAGGTGGCGGGTTCGGATTCGGCTTTATCCACGTTGGTGTAGCCCGCGCAGTGAACGATGACGTCCGGAGCGTATTCATCGACAAGCCGATAGACAGCTTCCCTGTTGGTGACTCTGAATTCCGGCGCATCCGCACCGCGGCAGGAAATCCCCCGGCTGTCCAGCTGGCGCAGAACATCGCGTCCGGGCAGACCGGAAGATCCGGTAACCAGAACTTTCATCAGGAAACCTCCCTTCGGTCGGTCAGTCAGCAGCGGGCAGGATTTAGGATTCAGGGGTCAGGAGACGGTTCATCCCACAAACTCGTGATAGATTGCATGGATGGTCTGCTCGAAGTCGCTGTCATTGACGCCGACGATAATGGAAAGCTCGCTGGACCCCTGGTCAATCATGCGGACGTTGATACGGGCACGGCTCATGGCGCTGAAGAGCCTGGCGGCAGTGCCGCAGTTGTGCACCATCCCGCGTCCGACGGTGGCGATGATGGAGAGGTTGTCGCTGACAGAGACGCTCCCGCTGTTTTCCACCAGCTTTTCGATCTCGGCCAACACCTGGGTGCGGTGCGGCTCAAAAACGGAGCTTTGCACAACGACGCACATGCTGTCGATTCCGGTCGGCATATGCTCAAAGGAAATCCCCTTGTCCTCAAGCACCTGCAGCACCTTGCGGCCGAAACCGACCTCGCTGTTCATCATACTCTTTTCGATGCTGATGACACTGTACCCTTTGTGTCCGGCGATGCCGGTGATGGTGGGCACCGTTACTTCATTGGGCGCATTTTTGCTGATCATGGTACCGGGATGGTAGGGTTTATTGGTGTTGCGGATATTGGTGGGGATGCCGGCCTGATGCACGGGGAACATGGCGTCCTCGTGCAGCACGGAAGCGCCCATATGGCTCAGCTCCCGCAGCTCCTTATAGGTGATGGAGGAGATTTCCGCCGGGTTTTCGATAATCCGGGGATCCGCCATCAGGAAACCGGACACGTCCGTCCAGTTTTCATACACATCGGCGTTTACCGCACGGGCAACCAGGGCGCCGGTAATATCGCTTCCCCCGCGGGAGAAAGTGCAGACTTCACCGCTCTTTTTTGCGCCGTAGAAACCGGGAACGACGGCTGATTTCCCATCCGCCAGCAGAGCAGCAAGCTTTGCCTGGGTGGCTTCGTCATCCAGATGACCGTTATCATCGAAGACAATTCCGTCGGCCGCGTCCAGAAAACGCCAGCCCAGATAGTCTGCCATCAGCAGACCGCACAGGTATTCTCCGCGGCTTGCACACCAGGCGCGGCTTTTGCCGGAGCTGATACCGTCCTCCACTTCCTGCAGTTTTGAGGCGATATCCACTTTCAGATGCAGGCCGCGGGCGATGGATTCGTACCGTTCCCGGATCCTGGCAAACTCATCGGTGAAAGGTTTGTTGTCGTTTCTCAGGGTGTGGCAGAGATAGAGCAGGTCGGTGACCTTCTCATCACCCGGAAAACGCTTTCCGGGAGCACTGGGGACAAGATAGCGGCGCGTCGGCTCCAGCTCCAGGATGCTGCGTACTTTTTTAAACTGCTCATCACTTGCCAGAGAACTTCCGCCGAATTTGGTTACAATACATTCGAGCACGGGATTCCCTCCAACCTGTTCCGTGTTTGGCGCGTCACAGCACACCAAATGATATAATAAGGCTCCGGGGTGGGAATTGTCAAATATTTCACGGATAGGAAGGGACGCCGCCCATCGCCCGGGTGAAAGCCAGGAAAGTGACCTCGGCGGCACCGCCTTTTCGCAACGCTTCGGCACACCGCCGGGCGGTGGTACCCGTGGTCAGCACATCGTCCACAAGCAGCACGGGAAAGGTGATTTTTTCGGAGGACGCAAAAGCCCCGGACAGGTTGGCTTCCCGATCCTGCCGACTGAGGCCTGCCTGGGTTTTGTCGCCGGCATTCTGCCGGAAAAGAAGCGGCCGGCAGGTGAGGTTCAGCCGGACGGCGACGGCTTCCGCCAGGATTTTTCCGTGATCAATGCACCGCTCACGGCGGCGGTTTTCCGGCATGGGAACCCAGGTTACCACCGTTTCCGGGGAGAAAAATATATGGGAGGGCACAGGTAACAGCAGATCCGCCAGTTCTTCCGCCATACATTTTTCCGCACTGTGTTTCAACCGGAGCACCAGCTGGCGGGCGACGCCGGTATGCGGGCGCAGAACATAGGCGTCCAGGCCCGGCTCCAGTTCCTCACGGTCCCAGGCCATGATCATTCCCTCGGAGATCAGCCGGGCTTTACACTCCCCGCAAAGAACACCGCCTTCGGAAAGACGGCCGCAGACGCCGCATACCGCCCGCTCCGGATAAACAATATCGTTCAGGAACGCCCGGGCTCCGGGAAGAAAGGTAAAAAACCCACCGAAAAGAGCTTCTTTTATCATAATTCCATGCACTCCCGCAGCCTGAGGGTCAGGGTCGTATAGCGTCGGGCAATGTGATCATTTTCCACCATACGGCGGATGACGTCCTCGCTGCCCACCAGGACCACCAGTTCCCGGGCCCTCGTCATCGCGGTATAGAGCAGATTCCGGGTCAGCAGCATGGGCGGACCGCCGATGACCGGCATGATCACCACCGGGAATTCGCTGCCCTGGGATTTGTGGACGGACAGGCAGTAGGCCGGCTCCAGCGCGTAAAGATCCCCGGCTTCGTAGTCCACTTCCCTGTCCTCGTCGAAGAGAACGGTGAGACGGCTGTTTCCCGGATCCACGGAGGTGATATATCCGACGTCACCGTTGAAAACTCCGGCACCGTTTTCATAGCCGTGGGGCGTTTTCCGGATCCACTCAAGATCATAGTCGTTCTTTGTCTGGATGACTTTGTCTCCGAGCCGGTAGACCGTCTCCTCACGGGTAATCTGGGGCCTGGAGGGAGAGGCGGGGTTCAGGGCTTCCTGCAGCAGGATGTTCAGGGAATTGACGCCGCAGTCCCCCTTCCGGGTCGGGGAGAGCACCTGAATATTGCGGACAGACAAGGCCGCTGCCTCGCCGGCGGAATAGCCGAGATAGGCGGGGAGCCGGCGGGTGACCAGAGACAGCACGGACCGGGCCGTATCGGCGAAGGTTGCTTTGCGTTCGAAGAAGAAATCCGTATCCTTTTCATTCAGCAGAGGCATTTTCCCGTGATTGATCAGGTGCGCGTTCATGACGATCCGGCTGGTTTCGCTCTGTCGGTAGATATCCGTCAGCCGGGCGCAGGGCACCGCGCCGCTGGCAAGAATGTCCCCGAGCACGTTTCCGGCACCGACGCTGGGCAGCTGATCCGCGTCCCCGACCAGAATCAGGCGCGTTCCGGGCTCGATCGCCCGCAGCAGAGAACGCATCAGCATCAGATCGATCATGGACGCCTCGTCGGCGATGATACAGTCTCCGTCCAGCGGATGTTCTGCGTCTTTGGCAAACGCCCCTTCCTTGCCACCGAATTCCAGCAGACGGTGAATGGTTTTTGCCTCGGCGCCGGTGGCTTCCGTCATGCGTTTTGCAGCCCGGCCGGTGGGCGCGCAGAGCAGGACGATGTTTTCATCCGAAAGCAGCTCGAGAATACAGTTGATAATCGTTGTTTTCCCGGTTCCGGGCCCACCGGTGATCACAAAGACACCGGTTTCCAGCGCGCTGATGATGGCTTTTCGCTGATTCTCCGAAAACCGGATTCCCCGGCGTTTTTCAAAGGAAGATACGGCCCGGACGGCGTTTGCGAACTTATCCGGGCGAATGGCCTCCATGAGCTCACGGATCCGCAGGGCCACTTCCCGTTCGGCACGCCAGTAATGCGGCAGGTAGACCCGACGGCCGTTGTCCCCTTCCTCGGCCACCAGGGCGGAGGAAAGCAGCAGGGAAGTCAGGGCCCGGGAGCACAGTTCACGCGGAACCTGCAGCAGGGATGCGGCGGCGGCGCACAGTTCCTCCTCCGGCAGATAGATATGCCCGGCGGAAACGGCGGCTTCCCGCAGCACATATTTCAGGGCACAGCGAATGCGGCTGTCGCTGGTCGGCGCAATTCCCAGGGCGATGCCGATCCGATCCGCGGTTCGGAATCCGACGCCTTCCAGATCATCGCAGAGGCGATAGGGGTCTTCCCGGACAACCTCCCGGGTGCGGTCTCCGTAGAACAGGGCGATCTGCATCGCCAGGGCCGAAGGGATTCCGTAAGACTGCAGGAAGATCATGCCCTGCCGGGCGGCCTGGTGCTCGAGGAAACTTTCGGCGATCATGGCCATTTTTTTCCGGCCGATGCCCGGGATTTCCGTCAGCCGCGCCGGATGCTCGGAAAGGACGGACAGCGTTTCTTCTCCAAAACAGGCCACAATCTGTTTCGCGGTGGAAGGCCCGATTCCCCTGATGAGACCGCTGCCCAGGTATCGCTCGATGCCCAGCAGCGTGGTCGGCGCCTGAACCTCGCAGGAAAAGCACCTGAACTGCCGTCCGTAGGACTTATGCTCGGTCCATTCCCCGGTGAACACCGCCTGTTCCCCGGGAGCCAGTTCCGGCAGCGTTCCCACAACGGTGACCTCGCTTCGCCCGGAGCGGACGGACAGCACTGTCCAGCCGTTTTCCTCATTGCGGAATACGGTTCCCAGAATTCCGCCCTCCAGCTTTTCCATCCGGCGCCTCCTGTACATGACGGTTCATTACTGATATTATGCCATAGCAGTCCACGGAAACACAACGGGAACAAACGTTTTTCCGGAAGAAAAACCACCGAATGATCGTTTCATTATCGCCGGATGAACCGGCGGTTTGGGGATTGTGTTTCGGGCAGCGGTTTGATATAATCAATAGAACTGATGGGAGCGGGGAGTGGCGCATATGAACTATATGAAGATTCTGCTGATCTATATGGCGGCGGCGATGTCGCTGGCTGTGCAGAGTACAACTGCGCCTGTGGAAACCCCGGTTCCCACACCCGAAGCCGTGATTGAACTGCAGGCGGGAGAAACGGAAACACCCGCGCCCGCGGCGACGGCCGTGGCGGAAACCGTCACAGAAACGCCCGTTCCGACACAGACACCCCCTCCCGTACCGGAGATTACGCCGAACAAAAAGTATCATAACCTGAAAAAAGGCGACAAAGGCGCCGAAGTGAAAGCGCTGCAGGAGCGGCTGATTGAGCTCGGATATCTGCCACAGGGCGCCGCGGACGGAAGCTACGGAAACCAGACCTATAAGGCAGTACGCTCTTTCCAGGCCAATAACGGACTGACGAAGGACGGCATTGCGGGAAAAAGAACGCAGACTTATCTCTTCGAGAATCCGGACGTGAATCCGTCACCGAAACAGTCACCCGCGCCGACAGACACGCCGGAGGTCACGGAAACGCCGACACCCGCGGCAACCCCAACGGAGAAGCCAACGGAAGAACCGACGGAGACCCCAACCGAAGAACCGACGGAAAGCCCAACGGAAGCGCCGACGGAGAAACCCACGGAAAAGCCGACGGAGAAACCAACGGATAAGCCAACGGCGGCACCGACCCAAAAACCGACCGCAGAGGTGACGGAAGAACCCACGGAAGAACCTACGGAGGAACCGACAGAAGAACCGACAGAGGAACCCATAAAGGAAACCGCCGCGCCGGACCGGACGGCCGGAGCTCCGGTGACCAGCGCCCCCGCGACGAAAGCTCCTGTATCCCAACCCACCATGTCGGTGGAAGAAATCGATCCGGAAGAGCTGCATTTCACGGAAGCCGCCGGCAGCATCGCCTATAACGAGAGCGGTGCTCCGCTGTCCTGGATCGCTACGGAGGACGGTGTCCAGGTGCTTAAAAAACCGCGGCTGCAGCGCAGGGAAGGAAAAATCCGCGTCAGCCTGGACGACCTGGCGGACTGCCTGGCGGAATGGACATTGAACGCCGAGGGGAACAGCGTGGTGCTCGAAACGGAAGGGCATACCATGGCGCTGCTGAACGAGGACGCCGGAATCGTGATGACCGTGGACGGCATCGAGACTCCGGTGGAAGCCGCGGACTTTGATTTCGGGGACGGGTATTTTATCAGCGCGGATTTCCTGGCGAAAGCTCTGGGCGGCGAAGCGGAATGGGTTGAGGAAGAGAATACGCTGATGCTGAAAATCCCGGAGGCAGTGAAAAAGTGAGAAAAACAGCGAAAGATGTCGGATCGGGCCGGAGAATCACCGGATCGTCAATTGAAATCGATACCGACTTCCTGTATGATATGTCAGACTCCGCGGAGGCGGAGAACAATGCGTAAGGAGGTGCTTTGCCGTGAAATCCGTCATGATTCGTTTGAGCCTGGTGGAAAATGTCAACAAGTTCGTCAATGTTGTGTCGCGCTATCCGTTTGAAATGGATTTGCGTGCCGGGCGCCACGTCGTGGACGCGAAATCAATCCTTGGGATTTTTTCCCTGGATCTGAGCCGTCCGATTACGCTGGACATCTACAGCGATGACTGCGACAAACTGCTCGAGGAAATCAAGCCTTTTGTCGAAGAATGACCGGTAATACCCACCACCGCCGCGGCGACGCGGCGGTTTTTTTTCGGCCTTTTTGCCCAGGACTTCTGAAAAACACGAACATTTGAGTTGAAAAATATTTACAATATTCGGATATTCGTGATATAATTGTTTATGCTCGTTCATGTATTCCGGCCAGTTCCAGCGAGTGTTTGAAAGATCCTTCGCTGCGCTCAGGATGACACGATGGAAGCAGGCTCGAGATGATACAGAGGAAACAGGCTTGGGATGACAGGGTTAGAGCATGCTCAGGATGACACGGTGGGGATAGATTATCGTTCATAAGGATAAAAAACCAGAAAGGGAAGGCAAGGGGACGAGAACCATGGATAAAGTTCGCAGAAACGAGCGTATGAGCGCGATGATGAAGATACTGAGCAGCGTGCCGAATCGGATTTTTACGCTGAGCAGCTTCTGTGAGATGTTCGGAAGCGCCAAATCCTCCATGAGCGAGGATGTGGATTTGCTGCGCGAGGTATGCAGCCGTTATGACCTTGGCGTGGTGGAAACAGTGACCGGCGCCGCCGGCGGCGTGCGGTACCGGCCGTCCGTGAGCCGGAACAAGGCCAGGGAGACGATCCTGGAACTGTGCGGAAAACTGAGCGGCAGCGAACGGGTCCTGCCCGGCGGCTTTCTGTACTACAGCGATATCCTGAGCACCCCGGACATTGTGAACCGGATGGGCGAGATTATTGCTTCCGAATATATGGAGGTTGAGCCCGACTTCGTGCTGACGATGGAAACCAAGGGGATTCCCGTTGCCTTTGCCACAGCCAACGCGCTTGGGGTTCCGCTGGTGATTGCCCGGCATTCCTCCAAGGTGTACGAAGGATCCGCGGTCAACATCAGTTATGTTTCCGGCAGCGGCTCCATCGAGACCATGAGCCTGAGCCGCCGCGCGGTGAAGGAGAACCAGCGCGCCCTGATTGTGGACGATTTCCTGAAGGGCGGCGGCACCGCCAAAGGCATGGTCGAGCTCATGCGGGAATTCAACGTCACGGTGGCGGGCATGGCTTTCGTGATGGCCACGGTGATGCCGGAAAAAAAGCGGATTTCCGGGGAAAAGAGCCTGATGACCCTTGCCGTTACGGACGGGGAACCCGCAGAGGCCGTCGTTCGGCCGGCGGAATGGCTGAACGGCTGATTTGCCAAAGAGAGGCAGATTATGATATCATAATTTGTTGGAACCTTTGGGAAAGGAGGGCTTCGGGTGTATCAGATGAACCCGCCGCAGCCGCCGGCTGCCATGCCGCCGCAGCAGACGCCGCGCGAAAGGAAGCGGCTGAGCGTGCCGCAGATTATGCTGATTGTGCTGACGCTGGCTTTTGCCGCATGGTACGTGATTACATCGCTGATGCCGGAGCCGGCCCGATTCGCAAAGGTTACCACCGATACAATCGGTTCCCGGTATGAGGGGGACTGCCTGATCGTCCGGGACGAAGTCCCCTACGACGCGGAAGGCCTGAGCAGTATCGACTACGTTGCGGAAGAGGGAACGACCGTATACCGCGGCGCGACGATCTGCAACGTTTATTCTTCCGGTTTTTCCACCCGGGAAATGACCACCCTTCAGGAATACCGGGATCAGATCAAGGAGTATCAGACAAAGCTTCTTCAGTCGGAGATCACTTCCGACACCTGGATGGAGAAGCTTGAGAGCGAGGTTATGACCCGCGCCCGGGAAGAACGGGAGATTATCGCCGGCGCCCGGGGGAACATGACAAATCAGGAAAAGCTGCTGACAGCGGCCATTCAGGCGCGGCAGAGCTATCTCCGCGAGAAATATGCCGACGACCAGCGGATGACACGTCTGTACGACGACGAACAGAGCCAGCTTCAGCGGATCAGCAGCTGGACGAAGCAGTATGTTGCGACGGCCGACAAAGCTGTGGTCAGTTTTTATTCCGACGGATACGAGTACGGACTGACGACTTCGAACTACGATCAGTTCACGCCGGCAGAGGTGCGGTCGATGATCAACGGCCAGAAACCGAAGGGAGACGAACTGGCCAAAGGGAAAACCACGATCTACCGGATGATTAGGGACGGCCGGTGGTTTGTGCTGATGCTGATCCGGGACAGCAACTGGAACCCGACGGAAGGCGCCGTTTACGACCTGAAGCTTGAGAACTTTACGGATACAACGGTCAGGGCCCAGGTTGTGAGTTTTACCCGGACGGGCGGCGAGCTTGAAGTCATCCTGAGCGTCGAAGGCAGCGTGGAACCCGTTCTTTACGTGCGGACCTGTACCGGTGTGCTCGGGGACAGCGTCGCGAGCCTCTCCGTTCCGGCCCGGGCCATCTATACCCAGGACAATATGCCGGGCGTTGTTGTCGTTGACGGAGATTATGAATGGTTTATTCCTGTAAATATCCTTGACAGGCGGGACGGAATGGTGTTTATTGCGGCGATTCAGCAGGGAGTACTGGCTGAGGGACAGACTGTCAGGCTGTTCTGACCGAGGTGTGTATGATGATGGATGAACTTCGGGAAAACGTAAACCGGATCCGCCGGGAACTGGCGGAAGCTTCAGAGGGAAGATATCCCGCGCCGCGGCTGATGGCTGTGACGAAAACCCGGTCTCCCGCGGAAATCCTTCCGCTGGCGGAACTGGGAATTACGGAGATCGGGGAAAACCGGGTTCAGGAACTGAAAGCCAAATTACCGGAGATCGGGAACGCCTTTCAGATCCACCTGATCGGGCGGCTTCAGCGCAACAAAGTCCGGCAGATCATCGGAGACGTCTGCATGATTCATTCGGTGGACCGGATTGAACTGGCGGAGGAGATCAGCCTGCAGGCTGCCAAAGCGGGGCTGCGGATGGACGTGCTGGCGGAGATCAGCCCGGCGGGAGAGGAACAGAAAGGCGGCGTTCCAACGGAGGAGGCGGAAAGCTTTCTGCGGAGGATTGCTCCTCTGGAAGGAATCCGGGTGAAAGGACTGATGGCCGTGATGCCGCTGACGGACGATGCGGCCTGGCTGGACAGCCTTTTCGCCGGGATGCGGAAACTGTTTGAGCAGATTCGCGAGGCAGCGATCCCGGGTGTTGAGATGGAAGAGCTGAGCATGGGGATGAGCGGCGATTACCGCCTGGCTGCCCGCCACGGAGCCACGGTTGTCCGGGTCGGAAGCGCGATTTTCGGCCCGAGGGAGGAGAGGAAAAAGACATGAGTCTGAGCGACCTGAAAAATAAAGTGATGCAGAGATTCTTCCACGGCGAGAAGGACGGTAACCGCCGCCCGGACGGAGGAACCAGCTGTTACCGGCCCATCCGCCGGAAAGATGAGACGGAGACGCCCCCGCAGGAAGAAGCTCAGGGGATGACTTATGTTCATACGGGATTTACGGGCATGAACCCTCCCGCCTCCGGATTTGACACGGGATTCGGTATGGAGAACTTCGGACAGCAGGTATACGGGCAGCAGACGGCTTATGCGCAGCCCGGACCGTTTTCGGCGCCGGCCTATGAGCCGCCGGCCACCGCAGCCCGGCCGGAACGCGGATGGTTTGCTCCGCGGGAGGAAACGACGGACAGGAACAATATTTCCTATATGCCGGGATACGCACCGGAGACCGGCGCGGCAACCTTCAACCATGTGGAGCATATCCTGACGCTGACGGGACTCAAAAGCTGCTATGAAGCGATTGAATGCATGAAAAACGGGGAGACCCTGATTGTTGAGCTGGCCGCGATCGCGAACGAAAACGAAAGCATGCGCTGTCAGGACATGCTGGCCGGGGCCGCGTTCACGCTGGGCTGCAGCGTTCGGATGCTGCAGGGCGCGCGACTGGTGCTGATCGCACCGGAAGGCGTCAAGATTCTTCCGGAAGAAGCCTCGTCACGGCCGGAGATGATTCCTCCGGTTTATGCCGTTCCGCCTGTACAGGAACCCGTTCCGAAACAGCGGGAACGCCGCAGCGGCCGGAACGCGGCGGACTGGAACGCCGCACGAAGCGGACAGATGGACAGCTACAATCCCTATACCGGCACCATGCCGGTTGCCGCCGGCAGTTACGGCAACTTCGGGGGTTACGGATATTAATCAGAATCTGAAAGGAGACGCACGCCATGGCAAGAATTACGGTTGAGGAGATTTCACGCAAGGAGTTTTCCTTTGCAAACAAGGGATACAACCAGAAGGAAGTCGACGATTTCCTGGATGACATCTGCGACGAGATTGAGCGGATGGAAAATGAAATCATGGATCTTCGCCAGAAAACGACGGCCGTCCGGAATGAAACACCGGACAGCACTGTCAGCGCCGAGAACGAACAGAGCTTCCGGGAAGTCCTGGCCATGGCTGTGCAGGTGAAGGAAGAAACGCTGCGCAAAGCCCGGGAAGACGCGGAAGCCATCCGGGCGAAGGCGGAGACGGAAGCCACCGAAAAGCTTGACGGCCTCAGCGATGAGCGCAAGGCACTGGAAGCGGAGATCGAAGCCCTGAAGAAGACCGCCGCGGATTACCGGGCGAAATTTGAAGCGCTGCTGCAGGCGCAGCAGGAAGCGCTGGAAAAAGCTTCGGATTTATTCTGATCAAGCCGACGGCGACCGCGGAGGAGGGCGTGGATCATGTTTGGATACCGGCCGGACGGAAGAAGACTGAAGGACGTTGATCCGATTATTCAGATCACTCCCTATCTGATGCCTATGCGCTGCGATGCGCAGGTGTTTCTGCAGCATAATCTGGACTATGAAAAAATGTCCCGGTATATTGTGGCAAAGGGCAGGGAAGGCGAGAAGATCACCTTCATGAATATTATTGTCGCGGCATATGTCCGGGCGGTGGCGCATCATCCTGAAGTGAACCGGTTTATTTTCAACAAGCAGTTTTTCAGCCGAAACAACTGTTCCATTTCCTACGCGGTTCTCAAGGATCCGCAGAATCCGGAAAGCAAGGAAACGACTGTACGGATTCTGTTTGACCTGACGGATACCATTTTTGACGTTCGTGACCGGATGGAACATGCGGTCGGAACCGCCCGGAAAACTGAGGACGGTGACTTCGTGATCCGGTTGGCCAAGGCCGTTCTGAAGGTTCCCGGCGCCGCCACGATCCTTGTGAACGGGGTGAAACTGCTGGACCGTTACGGGCTGATGCCCGGCATTCTGACAAGGGAGCTTCCGTTTTACAGCGGCCTGTTTATCACCAACAACGGTTCCATCGGGCTGCCGAGCCCGCTGCACCATATTTATAATTTCGGCAATGTGAGCCTGTTTATGGGAATGGGCGGCGTGCAGAAGGAGGCCTTTGTCGAGGCGGACGGCAGAACAAGGATGCGGCGGTGGATGCCGCTCGGGATCACCGCAGACGAGCGGGTGTGCTCCGGTGCGCATTACGGAGCTTTCTTTGCCGAGGTGATGCACAGCATCGCCAATCCGGAAGAACTGGAGGCTCCGCCGGATCAGGTTCTCTTTGACGAGGGTGTCGAATATCACGTTCCGAAAGTGGAGAAACAGCCGGGCTGATGCCCGGCTATTTCCAGAATTGAGATCTTATATAAAGGAATCCGGCCGGTTGAAGGCCGGGATATAATCTTTGTCGGCGGAATCCGCCTCCTGCAGAAACCCGGGGAGATCCAGGGCGAGCATGTGATCGCGGACCCGGCGGTATTCTTTTTCCGTCACCTTTCGGGTGAGCCCGGGAACGGAAACACCGGCAGCAGGAATATACTGGCGCATAAGGCTGACGGGCGTGCCGGCCGGAAGGTTATCCCTGATCCAGGTCAGGAGTTTCATGCTTTCCGCGGTCAAGCCGGGAAGAATCAAATGACGGATGAGAACGCCGCGGAGCAGGATTCCGTCTTCTGAAATCCGGTTCGGTCCGGCGATGCGGCACATTTCCGTGACGGCGGCGGAAGCGGCGGAAAAATAATCCGGCGCTTTGGCGCACAGCTGAGATGCGCGGGGAGAATAATGCTTCAGATCCGGGAGGAAAACATCCACCGCGCCTTCCAGCATTCGCAGGGTTTCCACGGTTTCATAGCCGGAGGTGTTCCAGACGATCGGGACCGGGGGACGCCAGCGTTCCAGCGCGTCAAGAATCCGCGGGACAAAAGGGGTGCCGGTGATGAAAGATAAGGTATGAACCCCCTGATCCGTCAGGCGTTTCAGCGCGTCAGAAAGTTCACCGGGGGTGAAGGCTTTTCCCGCACCGGTATGGGAGATTTCGCTGTTTTGGCAGTAGACACAGCGGAGGGTGCATCCGGAAAAAAAGACGGCGCCTGTTCCCCGGGTTCCGGAGATCGGCGGCTCCTCCCAGAGATGGGGCGCGATCCGGGCAATACGCATTTCCTCTCCAAGTCCGCAGAATCCGGGGGTTGTCGCGCGGTCGGCGCGGCACTGCCTTGGGCACAGGGTACAGATCATGGGAGACCTCCTTCTTTTTGACAGGGTTATTATACTCGCTAAATTATCATTCTGCCAACTGCAGAGAGCGACTGAAAGATCCTTCGCTACGCTCAGGATGACACAGTTGGGATGATCGTTCAGGATGACACGGCTGATATGATGGGGTACTATACAAAACCCGTCCCTTTACGGTCGCGGAGATTTTCGGTATAATATATTCGTGAAAATTTTGATTTTTCAGCGCAAAGGAGACGAAGCGTTTTGAACGAAGAGATCAATTGGAATGAAGAAAGGCCGGAGACGCCCAGGCGCCGCAGAAGAAGCGAGCTGCATTCCGCACCTTCGGAAGAATCTGCTTTGAAGAGCACAGATCGCGGGGCACCTGCGGAAGAGTCTGCTTCGCAGAGGACGGACAGCCGGGTTCCTCCGGAAGCACGCCGCATGGCAGCCTCGCCTTACGGTTCGTCCGGGGATGGTACGCCAAAGAGACCCGGAACCCGTCCGATGCAGGCCATACGCCGGCCCGTGCAGGAAGCCGTGAAAATCGCGCCGTTTGCGGCGCGCAGCGCAGGCCGCGGAGCGGACAGCCCCGTTTCAGACATTCTTCAGAATCATCAGACGGATCGCGGAAACCGTTCCAACGATGCTGAGAACGAAAATGCAGACCGTGGGAACCGTTCCTATGGCATGCAAAACGAAAAACCGGATCGGATGAAAAACTCAGTTGATCCGCGGACCGGGAGAGCGGAACAGGAAACAGTCGTTTACGGACTGCCGGAGGATGAAATCGACGGTACCCGGGCTTTTGACCGGAAGCGGATTGCTGTCGGATATGCCCCGGGACAGATGAAAATCGATCCCCGCAAGCTGCGGGAAGCCGGGCGGGAAGTCTACGGACGGGACATTTACAGCCGGGAAGCGCATGAACGCGGAGCTTTGCAGGATGGGCGGGGCAGAATCCGCCTGCCGGAGGATCGGGAATCTCCTCAGGGAGACCGCCATCCGGGCCTGTGGATTATTACGGCTGTGCTGCTGGTCATCGGCCTTGCAGTGATCGTTCTCCTTTCACTGCCCAAGAACAATTCCATACGGATGCAGGCGGCGGACACGGTCCGGGTTGCCACGGTGCCGATTGAAAACCTGCTGGAGCAGAAGAAACAGGAACCCGCCCGGATTGTCGGCTTTACGGTCACGGGAAACGAGAAGGCCACGGCGCCTGCGGATGTGCTTTTCTCAGTCACCACGGGTACAGCCGTCAACAGCCTCCGTGTCGTTGACGAAGACGGCGAGGAAGTAAAGACCGAACTGACTCGGGTCAAGAATACGGATAACAACTTCTGGACGCTGACGTTCCACGTCAAGGACGGCTATGAGGGCCTGGTGCGGCTGCAGACAAAGCGGACCGACGGAGCCTGGGAAGACACCGAATATACCGCG
>Ga0265298_10005042_pt1 | contig 16706 bp, 11 predicted proteins | sample AusTroGonzalo_MG_3_FD_193486 | JGI IMG/M metagenome (GOLD analysis project Ga0265298, IMG submission 193486) | Bovine rumen microbial communities from tropical cattle in Woodstock, Queensland, Australia - Gonzalo_01 | ecosystem: Host-associated > Mammals > Digestive system > Stomach > Rumen ... | reverse complement strand
GAATTTTAAAGTAAAAAACATTTATATTGTATTATGGCAAAGTATATTGGACCGAAATCAAAAATTGCCCGCCGATTTGGAGAAGCCATCTTCGGCCCGGACAAAGTTTTGTCCCGTAGGAACTTCCCCCCGGGACAGCATGGCAATAACCGTCGCCGCAAGCAGTCGGAGTATGCTGTCATGCTGGCAGAGAAGCAGAAGGCCAAGTACACTTATGGAGTACTTGAGCGTCAGTTCCGTAATATGTTCGAAAAGGCTGCTAAGGCTGAAGGCATTACGGGTGAGGTTCTGCTTCAGAACCTTGAGAGTCGTCTCGACAACGTAGTGTTCCGTCTTGGTATTGCACCCACCCGCGCTGCTGCTCGTCAGCTCGTTGGTCACCGTCACATTACGGTTGATGGTCAGGTAGTCAATATCCCCTCGTTTGCTGTGAAGCCCGGTATGGTGGTAGGTGTTCGTGAGAAGTCTAAGTCTCTCGAGGTCATCGAGGCCGCCCTTGCAGGTTTCAACCACAGCAAGTATCCTTGGATTGAGTGGGACGAGCAGGCCAAGGCAGGTAAGTTCCTGCACAAGCCCGAGCGTGCCGACATTCCCGAGAACATTAAGGAGCAGTTAATCGTTGAGTTGTACTCTAAAAACTAAAAATCATTAAATTAATGGCGATATTAGCATTTCAAAAACCTGATAAAGTCGTAATGTTGGAGTCTACGGACAAGTTCGGTAAGTTCGAATTCCGTCCGTTGGAGCCTGGCTTCGGTGTCACCGTAGGCAATGCTCTTCGCCGCATTCTTCTTTCATCGCTCGAGGGCTATGCCATCAACACCATCCGTATTTCCGGTGTTGAGCACGAGTTCTCTTCAGTACCCGGTGTCAAGGAAGATGTAACCAACATTATCTTGAACCTGAAACAAGTTCGGTTCAAGCAAGTAGTGGAAGAATTCGAGAACGAGAAAGTCTCTATCACTGTTGAGAATTCTACCGAGTTTAAAGCCGGTGATATAGGTAAGTATCTGACTGGATTTGAGGTGCTGAATCCCGATTTGGTGATTTGTCATTTAGATTCCAAAGCTTCGATGCAGATTGACCTCACGATTAACAAGGGCCGTGGCTACGTGCCCGCTGATGAGAACCGCGAGTTCTGCACAGACGTTAATGTGATTGCAATCGACTCTATTTACACTCCTATCCGTAATGTGAAGTACAGTGTTGAGCCTTATCGTGTCGAGCAGAAGACCGACTACGACAAGCTCGTGCTTGAAATCACTACGGACGGTTCCATCAACCCGAAGGACGCCCTGAAGGAGGCTGCTAAGATCCTCATCTATCACTTCATGCTCTTCTCTGATGAGAAGATCACGCTCGAGAACACTGAGAGCGAGACCAACCAGGAGTTTGATGAGGAGATTCTGCACATGCGTCAGCTCCTGAAGACCAAGCTCACCGACATGAACCTCTCTGTTCGTGCCTTGAACTGTCTGAAGGCAGCCGATGTCGAGACCCTTGGTGATCTCGTGCAGTACAACAAGACTGACCTCTTGAAGTTCCGTAACTTCGGTAAGAAATCGCTCACTGAGCTTGATGATTTGCTCGAGAGTCTGAATCTGTCGTTTGGAACCGACATTTCAAAGTATAAACTGGACAAGGAGTAGTCGTTGAGATTACATAATTGCCCAATAAAAGTAAAAAACAAAAATGAGACATAATAAGAAATTCAACCATCTCGGTCGTACTGCATCTCACCGCAGTGCCATGCTCGCTAACATGGCTATCTCGCTGATCATGCACAAAAGAATCACTACGACCGTCGCAAAGGCTAAGGCCCTCAAGAAGTATGTAGAGCCCCTGATTACTAAGGCTAAGGAGGATTCTACCAACTCTCGCCGCGTTGTGTTCAGCTACCTGCAGAACAAAGAGGCTATCAAGGAACTCTTCGGCACTGTTGCCGAGAAGGTAGGCGACCGTCCCGGTGGCTATACCCGCATCATCAAGCTTGGCTTCCGTCAGGGCGATGCTGCACAGGTTTGCTTCATCGAGCTTGTCGACTTTGATCCCGAGATGGCAAAGGGTGAGGTCAAGAAGAAGACCCGTCGTTCTCGCAAGGCTGCTGCTCCCAAGGCAGAGACTACTGAGGCTCCTGCAGCTGCAGAGGCTCCCGCTGAGGAGGCTGCTCCTGCTGCTGAAGAGGCAAAGGCAGAGTAAAATTACGATTGAACTCACAATAGGGTGGGGCGTTGCCAATAGGCGACGCCCCATTTTCTTTTTCTATGATATTAAAAATCAGTTAAAAAGAATGGCGGGTTAAAGTTTTTTTGTAATTTTGCAGCGGATAATGTAACAATGAGAATATGAAGATAGTAAAAACCATAACAGTTCTCGTTGTGTTATTGTTGTCAGTACCCTTGCAGGCTGCGGATGTGCTGAAGGGAATAGTGGTTGACGCTACGGGCGATCCGCTCATTGGTGTCACCGTGCAACAACAGGGCACACAGAACAAAACCATTACGAATCTTGACGGCCAGTACACGCTGACTGTCAATGGAAAGCTTCCCGTAACGCTCGTGTTTACCTATATTGGTATGAAGGAGCTGAAGAAGAGTGTGGGCTCGGCAGCGGAGATGACCGTTACAATGGCCGAGGATGCCACTACGCTGAAGGATGTGGTCATTGTTGGTGCCTATGGTACGGTACAGAAGCGCAGCGACCTTGTGGGCTCTGCTTTCCAAGTAGGTTCGAAGGAGTTGGAGAACCTGCCGAAAGGTCGCCTCGATACGATGCTTGACGGCCTTATTCCCGGTGTGAAGATTGACGTGAACAGTGATTCTCCCGATCACTCGCGCCCTCGTTTCAATGTGCGTGTACGTGGTGAGGGCTCGCTCTCGGCCAGCAGCGAGCCGCTGTGGGTGGTCGACGGTGTGCCGATGTTCACGGGTGGTGCTACGAACCAGATGCCTGGTCAGAACTATACTATCAGCCCGTTGTCTTTCCTTAATCCTGATGATATTGAGAGCATTACGGTGTTGAAAGATGCAACAGCAACTTCCATCTACGGTGCTGACGGTGCTAACGGTGTGATACTGGTGACCACGAAGAAGGGACGCGAGGGCAAAACAAATGTGACGGTGAACGTGGAGTATGGCATTGCCAAGATTGACCGTTCGACGGCTCCGAAGGTGCTCAATGCCCAGCAGTTTATGGAGCTTGCCCGTGAGAGCTACGCTAATGCCGGCCTTGACCCGAGGGCATTCCCTTATCAGGATAATGAGCTGAACCAGTATTCTACGACCGACACCGATTGGCTCGACGTATACTACGGCACTGGTTCGACGTTACAGGGCAATGTCTCTGTGAATGGTGGTTCAGGCAAGGCCAACTACTATCTGTCGGGTTCGTACTATCAGAACGAATCGACCATCAAGGGTAACAAACAGCAGCGTTTCTCATTGCGTACTAACTTGGACTTCCTGGTGCATAAGAAGGTGAAGCTGACGACCATTCTCTCGGCTTCATACAACAACAATGACCTCTTTAACATGGGTCGTGACTATTATGAGAACCTGCCCATCTATTCGCCCTACAACCCCGATGGAACGCTGAGGCTCTACAACCAGTTTGTTGATGGTATCGATGCCGATGGTAATCCTATATACCGCAAACAGAAGTTCTTCAATTCGGTGGCTGAGCGCGAGCAGAATGAGAACAACCAGAAGGCGCTCTATGTGAATGCTAATTTCTCGTTGAAATATGACATCATGCAGGGTCTGTCCTATACAGGCCAGTTTGGTATCGACTTCCAGAGCAACCTCGAGCAGATGTACAACTCGCAGCAGAACTGGAGCGGTACATCTGTCATTGGCACCCAGGGAAGCTCCTCGCGCCAGACGGCTAATGTTATGAACTGGAACACCATTCACCGTCTGAACTTCAACCGCACCTTTGGACTGCATACCATCAGTGCACTGGCTGGTATCGAGGCTGGCTCGCGCGATTATACAGTGGTGGGCTCCACAGGTTCTGGATTCATCAATGACCATATTCAGGATGTCAGCTATGCCAACACTCGAAACGGCACCAACTATAGCAGCAAGTCGCGTAAGGCTTCGTTCTTAGGACAGGCCACCTATTCGTTTGACCATCGCTACTACCTGACGGTTAACGCTCGTCGTGACGGCAATTCGCAGTTTGGCAGTGACGTGCGCTGGGCCGACTTTGCCTCGGTGGGCGTGTCGTGGAACCTGCATAACGAAAAGTTCCTGCGACTGCCGGAGTGGATTACAGTGCTGAAGCTGAAGGCCAGCTATGGTGCCAACGGTAACTCGCGCTTAGGCTCATTGGAGGCCCAGGGACTGTATGCCTATGGCGATAGCTATGCTTATAACGGTGAGAACGGGGGCGTGCAGAGCGGTACGCCCAATCACACGCTGAGTTGGGAGACAACCTACAAGACCAACCTTGGTTTCCGTCTGGAGGTGCTGAACCGTTTCGACATTGACTTCGACTGGTATAACCATCACACGAAGAACCTGCTGAGCAACCTTGACGTAACCCGTACGACGGGTGACACTAAGGTGTATCGTAACGTCGGTGAGATGCGCAATCGGGGCTTTGACCTGACGCTGACCTCGAAGAACATTGTCAGCGACAAGGAAGGTGGACTTCAATGGACAACGGAACTGAACCTGGCCCATAACACCAACGTGCTGCTGGAACTGTACAACGGCATCCAGAAGAACTTCGGTACCTATTCTTATATAGAAGGCTACGACGTGAGTACGATGTTCCTTGTACGCTGGGCTGGCGTCGACCCTAATGACGGTATGCCCATGTGGTATGACAAGAACGGCAACTTGACTAAGGTGTATTCTACCGATAACCGCGTGGCAGGCGAGAACAGCCATCCCGACGTGACGGGTGGTATGACCAACACCATCAGCTATAAGGGCTTTACGTTGCGTTTCCTGCTGAACTACCAGTTTGGTGGATATGGCTTTACCAGCTTTGGCCGCTCCATGTTCTCCGATGGTCTCTATTCTGCCTCTCAAAACCAGGCAGTGGAACAGATGGACCGTTGGCAAAAGCCTGGTGATGTGGCTATGAACCCGAAGCCCATTTGGGGCGTGAGCACCAGCTCAGTGATGAACTCTACACGCTATTTGTACAACAAGACGATGATCCGACTGCAGAACGTGGTGCTGAGCTATCGTGCACCGCGTGACTTTATCAAACAGTTTGGACTGAACCAAGCTACGGTGTCGCTTATAGGTAACAACCTGTTGGCCTATTCGCCCTATGCCAGCAGTGACCATAACTCATACAAGACCTGTATGAGCGGTTATCCTTTGGAGCGTACAGTGTCGTTATCCATCAATGTAGGATTCTGAAACGGACTTCGCCCTAAAGAACAAATAATAAAGAATAAAGAGAAAAGAACAAAGAATAAAGAGGAAAAATGGATATCTGGAAATTGAAAGTAACAACAGAAAGGCTAAAGATAAGGTTTAGAATATGGCACAATGCCTTATTCTTTATTATTTGTTCTTTATTATTTAGCGTTAGCGCTTGCAGCGATTTCTTGGAGGTCGACGTTAAGGGCAAGGCCACTATTCCCTCGTTCCTCTCTGACCCGCAGGGGTTGAATGCCGGATTGGTGGGAACCTATAATAAGATGTACCTGTATGTGGACAATGAGTTCACGAAGTATGGTGACGTGGCTGGCAATATGGCCTCATTGCCTGCGGCATCGAGCAGTGGCGACATGGTGGCGCAATATAACTTTACCTCGGACGAGAGTCAGATTACGGGAGCTGTAGGCTATATCTGGCGTAAGATCTATGTGGCCCAGGCCAATGCCAACAACATCATTGAATATGGTCCCAGTGTAGCTGAGAGCTACCCTGCACAAAACGACTATTGTAACAACATCGTCGGACAGGCGTTGCTCATCCGTGCGATGTGCCATTTCGACCAGTGCCGGGCTTATGCCCAACCCTATAACTACACGGCCGATGCCAGTCATCTGGGTGTTCCCGTCCTGCTTCGCACACCAGGCGCCAACGACACACCGTCGCGGGCAACGGTTCGTGAGGTGTATGATGCTGTATTGGCTGACTTGGAGCGTGCCTCTACGTTGCTGACCGATGCAGTAGCTAATGACCGTCATTACGGTTCGTTGCAGGCCGTCAACTGTATGTTCTCGCGAGTGTATCTTTATATGGAGGACTGGGGGAATGCCCTGAAGTATGCGCGTCTGGCCATTGGCACACAGCAACTGGCGCAGGGTGATGACTACTTAGGAATGTATAGAGACTTGAATAAACAGGGGGAGGCTATCTTCCGTCTGTCGGGTGAGAAGATGAGCGGCTACCTGAAGACGTTCTATGAGAACACTTGTGTCCCTGCCGATACGCTGTTATCGCTTTTCGATCCCAATGACATCCGTTTGAAGCTTCTTACCAATGTCGGTGCCAAACGATGCCTTAAGTATTCGGCCAGCGTCGTGCCCGACAATGAACCGAAACGCGACGATCCTTTCATCTTCCGACTATCGGAGGAGTATCTGAATGCTGCCGAGGCCGCCTGTATGCTGGGCCAGTATGCTGAGGCCCGTCCCTATATCCGTGCCATCATTGAGCGTGCGGTGGGTACGGAGAAAGCTGATGATATCATGAAAGCTACGAGTGATGCTGACTTGTTGCAGCTCGTCCGTCGCGAGCGGGTGAAGGAACTCTGCTTCGAGGGCCATAACTTCTTTGACCTAACGCGTTGGAAGCAGGATGTGGTGCGTGAACATAATACTACGTCGGTGGTGAAGCGCATCAATTATCCGAGCGACTACTTTGTGCTGCCTCTGCCACAGGATGAGTTGAATGCCAATACCAATATGCAACCCAACCCCACGGTGAATAGTGGTACTGCGGGTAGCGGAAAGGTTGAAGATTGATATATTGATAGAACGAGAAATTAAGAGATGATGATGTACAGATATTTATACTTTATTCTTTATACTTTGTGCTTTAGCGCAGCGCTGATTGGTTGTGCCGACCAGGAAGGTGAGTGGTTCGATGAGCCGTTCGTGCGTATTTCTACCGATACAGGTCAGTCGAGTACCGTTGTGCTGAGCGATGTGAAGAATGTCAATACCTATACCGTCTATCTGTCGTCGACACCGCTCACTGAGGAGTTGACCGTTGACTATGAGGTCATCGTGGGCGACGGGCTTCAGAGTGGGGTTGACTATGAGCTGGTGACGCAAGGCAACACCCTTTCTTTCCTCCCTGGCATCTACACCATGCCTGTCCGCATCCGCTGGATGCCCCATCGCGTAGACCCGTCAAAGGATAACACGCTGACCATCCGCCTGACAGGCAACAGTCGCAGCTTTACGTTGGGCTATCCAGGTCCAGATCATTTGCAGCGTCAGTTGGTCATAGAGAAGAAAAATGATTAGTATTAACCCAATAAAACAACGAAACAATTATGAATTGGAAAGATTTCCTGAAAGTGTCTACGCTTCTGTTCGTGGCACTGTTCGCATTTGCTGCTTGCAGCAGTAGTGATGATGATGACAAACCCGTAGCAGAGGATGCCAAGATGCTGACTTTCGGCTTCTATCAAGAAGACAATGCCGGCATTTTGTCAAAGGACTATGTGGTTACTGTTCCTGCGTTGGTGGAAGGCACTACCCGTTACAACATCAACATTGCCATGCCGTCAATCGTTGACAAGTCGGCTCTTGTAGCCCGTTTCACTGCCAATGAGAAAAATGCCATCATGGTTGGCAGTACGCCTCAGATTAGCAGACAGACCAAGAACGACTTTACCGTTCCAGTTGACTATACGGTGACTAATTCTGACATGTCGAAGAACGTCATCTATACTGTGACCATCACCAAGTCGGCTAATATGGCGTGGACGGAGAGTACGCTTTACAATGGTACTGAAGTCTATTCTGATGCCCGTATGGCCGTCAGCCCCAAGGACAACCTGCCTTATATCGCCTTCAAGATCCGCAAGGATGATAACAACAAGATGTCGGTGCTGAAGCTCAATGGCAGCGCTTGGGAACAGGTTGGTGCCGAAGGTTTCTCTGGTCAGGTCAACGGTTCTCACTATGCCTTTGACATCGCTCTCGACGGTACTCCTTACGTGGCCTATGGTGACCAAGAGGCTGAATCACTGAAGGGTGCCCTCTCAGTAATGAAGTTCAACGGTTCAAAGTGGGACTATGTCGGTGGTCAGGGCTTCTTCAAGGTACAGGCTCAGTACGTGGGCATCGCTGCATTGGAGAATGGTCTGGCAGTGGGATTGCAGAACAACAGCAAGACGGCTGATATTCCCCAGCGCGCACTGGGTGTGGCTACATGGAACGGCTCAGCCTGGACTTCAGGTGAGTCTTCATTGTTGACTGCCGGACAGCCTATGTACACCGCTAAGGTGGGCAGCAACGGAAAGATTGCTACTATGATTAGCATTAATCGTGGTGCAGTCGATGGTGTGAACTACGGTCACAACATCTTCAAGTATGAGAACGGACAGTGGGAGTCACTGGCAACGAACTTCTTGGAGTCTGGTGCTACACAGACCAGCATTGCTATCGGCAGCTTCGGCACTGTTGTTGCCAACGATGGTACCATCTATGCTTGGACGGGTGATGATGCTCCCAATACCGACAAGGTCTATCAGGTACGCCTGAAGCGTTATGATGCTACAGCCAAGGAATGGAAGACCGTTGGTGGTAACACGCTGCCCATCGGCCATGAGGCAGGCTTCGAGAGCCATATTTCCCTGGATGTAGCTATTGCTCCTGACGGAACCCCGTTTGTGGCATACAACAACTTCAAGGACAACAAGAAGCTCTACGTGATGTTCCTCGATCCCGATACCAAGCAGTGGACAACACCTACCAAACTGGCTGAGGGCGCTTCTGATGTGAATATTGACTTCTCTTCAACAGGTGAGGGTTACATCACCTATACGGATGAGGAAAACCACATCCACGTATTCAAGTACGCTGAGAAATAAACGCTAAATCAGGGCAATGAGAAATAAACTGATAATAGAGCTGCTGTTGCTGATGCCGCTGGTGGCATCGGCACAGCAGCTTACACGTGACCCGAAGTTGCGCATAGGGCAGTTGGAAAACGGGCTCACCTATTATATCTATCCTAACCAGAACCCTAAGGGTGAGGCCGTCTACCGTCTGTTTGTCAAAGCAGGCTCCGTCAATGAGCGCGATGACCAGCAGGGACTGGCTCACTTTCTCGAACATCTGGCCTTCAACGGGACGAAGCACTTCCCTGGTGACGGCATCGTGCGCTTCCTGGAATCGAAGGGTGCTAAGTTTGGTAAGGATCTCAATGCCCACACCTCTTTTAACGAAACGGTCTACAAGCTACAGTTGCCGTCTACTGATCCGTTGATGGTCGACTCCACGCTGACCATCCTCAGTGACTGGGCCTGTGGACTGACCATAGATCCTGACGAAGTAGAGAAAGAACGTGGTGTCATTCTATCGGAATGGCTGTCGCGTGGAGGAACGCAGACCGACAACTCGATGAAGCTGGTCATGGAACTGCTTAACGGCTCGCTCTACTCCCGTCGCATTACCATTGGTGACACCGCCATCATCCGTCATTGTACGCCCCAGACCATCCGCGACTATTACGAGCAGTGGTATCGTCCAGAGCTGATGGCAGTGGCTGTCGTAGGCGATATTAACGTTCATCAGGTGGAAAGGCTTATCCGCGAGAAGTTCGGGGCGATGAGGCCTGTGAGTCCTGAACCTATGGGTAATAAGGTTCCTGCCATCCCTGAATACACCAACGCTGCTGTCACCATCGCCACTGACCCTAACGTCAAGAAGACTGAGCTTGACATGCTCATGCTGTTGCCACAGCCTAAGGCTGTGCAGACTGCCGACGACTATCGTCAGTATCTGATGCGTAGTCTTATGAACAGTCTGATGAAACTGCGTTTCAACGCCTTGTCGTTCGATGATCCTGCTTATGCCAAAGGTGGTATCCAATATAGTCGTTTCCTGGGAACAACGGGTGTCACGGATGCTTCTGTAGAGTTGATGAAAGGTAAGCTTCGTCAGGGCATCCTTGAGTTCGTAACCGCCCAGCAGCAAATTTACCGTTACGGCTTTACGGTTTCTGAAATCAATCGTGCCAAGAAGTCGTTGCTCAGTTCGATGCGCAACAAGGTGGCCAGCAAGAACAGTATACGGTCGGCCAGCCTGATGGACGAAATCTATGCCGACTACTACGAAGGCAACCGGCTTATCTCTCGCAAAGATGAACTGCAACTCATTGAGCAGTACCTCCCCACAATTGATTCTTTGGCCATATTGAAGCTCATTCAAGAGACCTTCGAGAGCCGTCCCCAGCACTATCTGTTACGTGGTGGCGAGGAGGTGCACGAGGAGTTCAGCCATGAGAATGACCTGTTGCTACTGATTAACGATAGCCGTCAGCAACCTGTCGAACGCTATTGGCGTAACATTAATATTCCTGACGCTTTGGCCTCGTTACAGCCAGCCAATCATATCGTCAGCGAAAAGCCCATCCCAGAGATTGGTGCTACGGACATACGGCTCGATAACGGAGCCCGCGTCATCTTCCGTCGTGCTGATACGGAACACGACCGTGTGACGCTTTCCGCCTTCCGTAAGGGAGGACAGTATGGCCTCGACAGCACCCGCTACTACACCTCGGTTGTGGCTCCGAGCATCATCAGCTTGAGTGGTGCCGGCGACTTCAGCCGTGAGGCGCTCAACTACTACCTGGCAGGCAATACGGCCTCTGTCCGCCTGCTGGTCGACAAACTGCGTACGGGTGTGGCAGGCTCAGCCCATCTGCCCGACGTAGAAACCATGTTCCAATTGTTGTGGCTACGATGGACCCAGCTGCGTCTCGACACCAGCGTATGCCGCATGACACTCGATAAGATAAAGGAGAACTACCGTCTGAAGCAGGAGACGCCCCAGGAACGCTTCAGCCGTGAGCTGAATTGGCTGATGAGCGGGCGCAACTATACCAATGCCGTGCTCACTGATTCTCTCATCGACCGTTATGTGCGTGTAGATGACATGTTGCCTCTGCACCACCGCTTCTATGGACCAGCCACGGGATATACCTTCGTCATCCTTGGTGACTGTGACCTTAGCGACGTGCGTTCCTACATCAGTACCTATATTGGCGCTTTGCCCAGTGGCAAGCCCGACACGACGTGGCTGGTCAGCGACCGTCAGATTCCCCATCGTAACGTTGAACTCATCAGCGCCACCAGCGACCAACAGAAAGCTACGGTGTCGTTGGTCTGGCAACAGGATCAGCCCAATGTCGATCTGCAGGTTCAGGAAGTGTATTCCTCGGCCTTGAAGTCTATTCTGCGCTCGGCACTATTGAAGCGTCTCCGTGAGGAGATGGGCAAGGTCTATAGCGTCAGCGCCTCTGTGGCCAGCGGACGCTATCCGTCCTATCTCTCTCGCAGTACCATTGCCTTCGTCTGCCAGCCTGAGGATGTCGATACGTTGATTGATGCCACCCGTCAGGAACTCCAACAGCTCAACACCCATCCTGAGCTTTATGCCAGCTATCTCGATGATGTAAAGCAGAACTTAATCAAGGAGAATGCGTTGCAGAAACAGCAGACTTCCTATTGGACGTCGTGGATACGCAACTCTGTCTATAACTGTCAGGAAGACTGGACGTGGCTCGACCGCTATGACGATGTGGTGCGTAGCATGACGATGAAGGACATTACCGACTATGCCCGTCACATCTTGCATGATGCCTATCAGGTGAAGGCTGTTCTGTTGCCCAAGCCCGTGTTGCCGCCACCCCCTGCTGTCGTGGTGGGCACCGTTTTCGACGACCGCAACCAGAACGGACGCCAGGATAAGGGTGAACGGGGTATCAAGGGCGTGCCTGTCACCAATGGTGATACCATCGTCGTTACAGACAAACAGGGCCGTTACGAACTGCCCTATGCTGAAGGAAACTCGCTGTTCCCCATTCTGCCTGCCAACTATACAATGTCCAAGAGTCGTGTGGTCAATGCAGGCTTCTACTACATGGAAGCAGGAAAGGGTTGGTATGACGATAATGCCAATTTCGCATTGTCAAAGAAATCCGTCAATCGTCGTTTCCGCTTGAATGCCATTGGTGATGTTCAGGTGAGCAACTATCAGGAACTGGAGTATGCCACCCGTACGCTATGGGCAGAGCTACTTCAGTCCACCGCCTCTCAGCAGGATTCTCATACCATCAACCTGTTCCTCGGTGACCTGGTAAATAACAACCTGAAGCTCTATGGTGACTTACGTAAGCTGATGGAGCAGTTGCCCCAGCAGACGTGGACTGTGTTAGGCAACCATGATCGCGACGTTGACACGGTTCGTTCCCAACAGATCCGTTCCTATAGTGATATGTTCGGAGCCGACATGTATGCCTTCAATGAAGGACGTGTTCACTTTATTGTGCTCAATAATGTCTATGCCCAAGGGGCTCGCGGTTATATTGGCCGTCTGTCAGAACGCCAGCTGAATTTCGTACGTCAGGACTTGCTGCACGTGCCTCAGGATGTGCGCATCGTACTCAGCATGCACATTCCTCTGGCCAATACCAAGAACAGCGACCAGCTGCTTGACCTGTTGAAGGGTAGGGGCGATGTGCTGGCCGTGACGGCTCACATGCATCAGGTGGGACGTTTCTTCCTCCAAGGCGAGGGTGTGCGTGTTCATGAGTTGAGTGCTGGAGCCACTTGTGGTTTCTGGTGGGTTGGCGAGCGTGGAGCCGACGGTGTGCCTGCAGCACTGCAACAGTGTGGAACGCCGCGTAACTACTTCGTGCTTGATTTCGACGATACCGACTACAGCCTGCGTTGCAAGGCCATCGGTCTGGACGAACGGCATCAGATGACGCTCCACGTCACAGGCATTGACACCCTTGATACCTATGTGCGCGACATGAAGGACATCCCTCATGGCTTGCTGATGATGACTGTCTACGGAGGGTGTGACAGTACTGAAGTGCGTTGCCGCATTGATAGTGGTGAGTGGCTTGTCTGCCAGAAGGACTCCTTGCTGGACCCCAATGTCAGTCGCACCCGTGAGATGAATCTGTTGAAGGAATATCCTACCAAGTACAATCGCCTGAACCCCATGCGAAAAATCTCCTCACGCCAGCTGTGGACGCTCAAGTTACCAGTTGATTGCCAAAAGGGTGTTCATACTGTCGAGGTTGAGGCTACCGACCGTTGGGGCTTCCGTGCTTCAGGCACCCGCAGTTTCTGCTTTCCGCGACAGTAAAGTACAGCAGCGAATAGGTAATTGCTCCTTTCTGCCAATTAGGGAAACTCCTACTCCGATTTAGGGATTTTCCGTTTCTGCATTTCGTAAATAAGTACTATTTTTGCACCGTGAAACTCTAAAAAGGAAAAAACGATGAAGAAAGTATTGATATTCTCGCTCGGCATGCTTATGGTTTTGAGCAGCTGTGGCACTTACGAAGGAGCAGGCGCCTATACGGGTGCCCAGTTTGGTTCCATCATCGGTTCGGCCATCGGTGGCATTTCGGGCGGATGGCGTGGTCACCACGTTGGTACGTTGGTGGGAATGGCAGGAGGTGCCGTCGTTGGTGCTGCCATTGGCAAGGCTGCAGATCAAAAGGTCGAGGAACGGGCCGTGGGCCGTTATATCGAGCGCAGGGCTGACCGTCAGCAGGACTATCAGGAGAATCGTCAGGCGCAATATAATGACGACATCATCGATTTCGACGGCAGGCCAGGAACTTATCCTTCTGCATCTGTTCCTTCGGCACCTGTTCAGCTCGAAATCCGCAACGTCCAGTTCGTCGACACTTCCCATGACGGTCTGCTGGCGCGTGGGGAGTCTGCACGTGTCTCGTTCGAGATTTACAACTGCTCGTCGCAACCCTACTATGGCGTGCAGCCTTCCGTTACTGAAGTCACGGGCAATAAGCATATCTATATCTCAGAGAATATTCTGGTAGAGTGCATCATGCCTGGTCAGGCCATTCGCTATACGGCACAGGTAAAGGCCGACCGACGTCTGAAGGACGGCATGGCCATTGTCCGCGTCGGCGTGTTCTACCAAGGTCAGGAGATTCAGTCGCAGCTGAAGGATATCCGCGTGCGTACCATCAAGTAAGGACTTCTGGAAGAGTAGGATTTATTTCCCTTCTCGCTTTATGTAAGCTTTCGATTTGTTAGGCTTCTCGTTAATTTCGTCGAGTTCGTCTTTAGGTTTTTGTTGTTGTCGCTTAGGTTGGGCAGGAGCGGCTGTAGTCTGCATCCTTACCTCTTGAGCCGATTTCGTGGCGGTGCGGCGCATAGAGCGCTGTACCGCTCTGTGGTCGATGTTTGGTTCCTGCTGCCAGATGGGGGTGATGCCTGGGGTGATGTCGGCCAGTTCGAATTCGAACTTCGGTAGTGTCAGGTCATCCTCTGGCAGGAAAGGTATGTTCGCCTCGTTGATTTTCTCAACCGTGACGGGTACGATGCCCTGCGCAATCATGCCAATCTCTTTAGCTGCTCCCCACGACAGGTCGATGATGCGTCCCTTGCGGTAGGGACCACGGTCGTTGACGCGCACCACCACCTGCTTGCCGTTCACCATGTTAGTGACGCGGAGCAGTGTTCCAAACGGATAATTCCGATGGGCACAGGTCAGCGAGTCGTGGTGCAATCGCTCGCCGTTTGCCGTCCGCGCACCTGTCGCCCGTTTAGAGTAGAAAGAAGCCTTGCCGCTCTGGGGTTGCGCCCCTGCGGGGCTAAAGAATAAAGAACAAAGAATAAAGAAGAAAGGCTTCAGCAGAACTCCTCCACTGTAAACTTTCAATCGTTGAAAAGTCTTGAAGCTTATCATATCTTTCACCTTTCTTCCTTATTCTTTATTTCTGTCCTTTATTCTTTATTATTTATTCTTTCTTGCGACCTTTCAGTAGCAAGCGTCACCCTTCGGGATGCCGAGCGAGGGCAAAGCCTGCTATACAATGCCTTGAGCCAACATGGCCTTGGCTACTTTCATGAAGCCGGCCACATTAGCGCCCTTGACGTAGTTCACATAGCCATCCTCGCGGCCGTACTTGACGCACTGTTCGTGGATGCCCGACATGATCTGGTGCAGACGCTGGTCAACTTCATCGGCTGTCCAACTGAGACGCATGGAGTTCTGCGACATCTCCAGACCTGAGGTAGCCACACCTCCGGCGTTGACGGCCTTGCCTGGTGCAAAGAGCTGTTTGGCGGCAATGAACTTCTCTGCAGCCTCGGCCGTGCAGCCCATATTTGACACCTCAGCCACGCACAACGGCTTCTGGGCGAGAATCTTGTCAGCGTCCTCACCGTTCAGCTCGTTCTGGGTGGCGCAGGGCAGGTAGATATCCGCCTTCTGCTCCCAAGGCTTCTTGTTTGCGAAGAACTGGGCACCGTCGAACTCTACGGCGTAGGGCTCACAGATGTCGTTGCCCGAAGCGCGCAGCTCCAGCAGATAGTCAATCTTCTCGGCATCCAGACCTGCGGGGTCGTAGATGTAACCGTCAGGGCCACTGATAGTGATGACCTTTGCCCCCAGCTCCGTTGCTTTCTTGGCAGCGCCCCAGGCCACGTTTCCGAAGCCTGAGAGAGCCACTGTCTTGCCCTTGATGTCGAGGCCGTGCTCCGTCAGCATCTGGTGGACGAAGTATAGTGCGCCGTAGCCCGTGGCCTCTGGCCTCAGGATGCTGCCGCCCCACTCACGGCCCTTGCCAGTGAGTACGCCCTGGAACTGGTGCGTCAGTTTCTTATATTGTCCGTATAGGTATCCAATCTCGCGGGCACCCACGCCGATGTCGCCTGCCGGCACATCCTCATCAGGGCCTATGTGGCGATACAACTCAGTCATAAAAGCCTGGCAGAAGCGCATCACTTCGCCGTCGCTCTTGCCTCGGATGCTGAAGTCAGAACCGCCCTTGCCACCGCCCATAGGCAGTGTGGTCAGCGCGTTCTTAAAGGTTTGTTCGAAGCCCAGGAACTTCAGAATAGAGAGGTTTACAGAAGCATGGAAACGCAGTCCGCCCTTGTAGGGACCGATAGCCGAGTTGAACTGTACGCGATAGCCGAGGTTCACCTGAACCTCACCCTTGTCGTCGACCCAGGGCACACGGAACGTGATGATGCGCTCCGGCTCTACGATGCGCTCCACAATCTTCGCCTTCTCAAACTCAGGATGCTTGTTGTAGACGTCCTTGATGGATTCGAGCACTTCTCGAACAGCCTGTAGGTACTCCAACTCGCCCGGATGCTTGCGCTCCAAGCCTTGCATGATTTTCTCAACTTCCATAGTGTAATTTGATTTTAAAGGTTGTTTTATTTTCTTGGTTCATTATTCTTTATCCTTTATCATTTATCATTTGTCATTTGTCATTTATCCCCGTAGGGGCGCTCTACGAATCCTTCCATGATGGCCGTGGGGCCTGCCTTGCTGTTGAAAGCTCCCAGCCTGTAGCCTCCAGGCAGGCATTGCGGTTCCCAATAGAAGACGCCGCGACAGTGGCCTTCTGTCTCTGTGCGGGCTTCTCGAATGACGCGTGCCAGTTGTCGCCTTCCTTCTTCCATCAGCTCAGGACGGCTTTCGTCGACCTCATAGCCCGTCTCGACAATCATCACGTCGCACTTGTATTTGTTGCTGACGTGTCTGATGTTGC
>Ga0265298_10005040_pt1 | contig 16708 bp, 12 predicted proteins | sample AusTroGonzalo_MG_3_FD_193486 | JGI IMG/M metagenome (GOLD analysis project Ga0265298, IMG submission 193486) | Bovine rumen microbial communities from tropical cattle in Woodstock, Queensland, Australia - Gonzalo_01 | ecosystem: Host-associated > Mammals > Digestive system > Stomach > Rumen ... | reverse complement strand
GTCCGGGAGCGGCAAATCGACAGTCTCCATGAGCGTCGCGCGCCTTCTCCCGAGCCCGCCCGCCTTCTACCCGAAGGGGCAGATCCTCCTGGACGGAGTGGACATGCTCACGCTGCCGCTTCCGGAGCTGAGGAAGATGCGCGGGCGCAAGATAGGCGTCATCTTCCAGGACCCGATGGGCTCGCTCTCGCCGCTCCACCGCATAGGCGAGCAGCTTGTCGAGACGATCCTGCTCCACGAGAAGATGTCCGTCAAGGCCGCCGAGGCGATGGCCCTCGAATGGCTCGGCAAGGTCGGCATCCCCGACCCGGTCGTTCGCGCGCGCGCCTATCCCCACGAGCTCTCCGGCGGAATGCAGCAGCGCGTCATGATCGCGATGGGGCTCATGCTCGGCCCGGACCTCGTAATCGCCGACGAGCCGACGACCGCGCTCGACGTAACGATCCAGGCGCAGGTCCTCCGCCTCATGCGCGACCTCCACCAGTCCAACTCCGGCGTACTGCTCATCACGCACGACCTCGGCGTCGTCTCCCAGATGGCCACGAAGCTCGCCGTCATGAAGGACGGGCGCGTCGTCGAGACGACGGACGATCCCGCGGCGTTCTTCGAGATGCCGAAGCACCCGTATTCCCAGGGGCTCATCCGCGAGGCGAAGCGAATGGAGCTTGAGGCGTGAAGCGCATTGGCATCATCGGTGCCGGACGCTTTGGAATGGCCCTCGCGGAGTCCCTGACCAACGCGGGCACCGAGGTCCTTCTCATCGACCGCAACCGCCCCGCGATCCAGAACGCCAGCGAGTTCGCCACCGCGCTGCAGGGCGACGCGACGCAGCCGCATGTCCTGGAGGAGGCCGGCTTCGGCGAATGCGACCTCGTCGTCGTCGCCATCGGAAGCAACATCGAGGCCTCGATGATGGCGACGGCGAACTGCAAGGAGCTAGGGGTCCCCAACGTGGTTGCGAAGGCGACTAGCGAGCTCCACGGGAAGATCCTCCGCCGCATCGGGGCGGACACGGTTATCTACCCCGACCGCGACAGCGCGCACCGCCTTGCGCGAGCCATCGCCAACCACGACGTCATCGACTTCCTGGAGGTCTCCGAGGGCTTCTCCATCGCGGAGATAGACGTGCCCGACGGGATGCGCGGCAAGTCCCTTGCCGACAGCGACTTCCGCAACACGACCGGGCTCACCATCCTCTGCATACGCAGGGCGGCCGCCGATCCAGTCAAGCCGCGCACCGTCGTCATACCGCGCGCGGACGAGATACTGCAGTCGGACGACAAGCTCATAGTCTTCGGCGAGACGAAGAAGCTGGACGGGCTCTCCTGAAGATGGCGAAGTTCGTTATACGCGGCGCGCGAGCCGTCTCCGGCGTCCACGCCGTCCCAGGCAACAAGAACGCAGTCCTCCCCATGATCGCGGCGTCGCTCCTCACCGGGGAGCGGGTGACGCTCACAAACGTCCCGGACATCTCCGACGTGGCGGACATGCTGGAGGCCGCCAAGGGCTTCGGGGCGAAGGTCGAGCGCGACATCGGCGCCGGGCGCGTCTCCATCTCGACGCCGAAGCTGAAGTCCGCCAGCATTTCCGCGGAGCTCGCCGCAAAGATGCGCACCAGCTTCCTCTTCGCGGGTCCGCTCCTTGCGCGCGCGGGCCGCGCGTCGCTTCCGCCTCCGGGCGGGGACGCGATCGGGCACCGCAGGCTGGACACGCACTTCGCCGGATTCCGCGCGCTCGGCGCGAAGACTGTAGCCGGACGCAAGACTATCCGCTTCGCCGGCGAGCTGAAGGGCTCGAAGATGCTGCTGGACGAGGCGAGCGTCACGGCTACCGAGAACATCCTGATGGCGAGCGTCCTCGCGAAGGGCAGGACCGAGATATACAACGCCGCCTGCGAGCCGCACATCGTGGACCTTGCGGCGATGCTCAACGCGATGGGCGCGAAGGTCGAGGGCATGGGCACGAACCTGATCCGCGTCGAGGGCGTCGAGTCGCTGCACGGATGCGAGGCGCGCGTCGGATGCGACTACATCGAGGCGGGAAGCTACATCGCGGCCGCGGCGGTGACCGGCGGCGAGCTGACGCTGACGGGGATAGACCCCGAGCCGTTCGCCGTCCTCGAGGGCGTCTTCCGCCGCTTCGGCGTCACGTGGTCTATTTCGACGACGGAGCGCAAGCTCCACTTCGTCCCCAAGAAGAAGCGCCTCAGGATGCGCTACGACCTCGGCGACGCCATCCCCTCCGTCGCGGACGGCACATGGCCCGCGTTTCCGTCCGACCTGCTTTCCGTCCTCGTAGTGCTTGCGACGCAGACGCGCGGGACGTGCCTTTTCTTCGAGAAGATGTTCGAGTCGCGCCTCTACTTCGTGGACAAGCTCATACAGATGGGCGCGAAGATCGTCCAGTGCGACCCTCACCGCGTAGTCGTGACCGGCCCCACGCAGCTTTGCGGCTGCACCGTGGCCTCGCCGGACATACGTGCCGGAATCGCGCTTGTGATCGCCGCGCTCGCGGCCAGGGGCGAGTCGCAGATACTGAACGCCGAAATCGTGGACCGCGGCTACGTCGCGGTGGACAGGAGCCTCGCCGCGCTGGGCGCGGACATCGAGCGCAGGTGACGCCCGCGCATTTGCCGTCTGGCCTTCAATGTTGTATAATATCGCATCATGCTTCACGTAGTGGCAACCCCAATCGGAAATCTCGCGGACCTTTCGCCGCGCGCGCTGGACGCGTTCAAGTCCGCCTCGCTTATCGCCTGCGAGGACACGCGCCGCACGTGGCAGCTGCTGTCCCACTTCGGCGTGCCGCGCCCTGAGATGGTCTCCTACCGCCAGGGCAACGAGGACCGCACCACGGAGACGGTGCTCGCGGCGGTGCGAGCAGGGCGCGAGGTCGTGCTCTGCTCTGACGGCGGCTATCCCGCGATATCCGATCCGGGCTACAGGCTTGTCCGCGCGTGCGCCAAGGGGGGCGTCCCGTTCGACGTCATCCCCGGCGCGAGCGCGGTCAACGTCGCGCTGGTCATGAGCGGACTGTCCACCAGCTCCTTCACGTTCCGTGGCTTCCCCCCGCGCGGGCCGGGCGCGCTTCGCAACTGGTTCGCCGAGGACGCTGACAAGGAGCACACCCTGGTATGCTACGAGTCTCCGTTCCGCATCGCGGCGACGCTGGAGGCGGCGCTCGACGCGCTCGGCGACCGCGAGGCGGCTGTGTGCATCGAGCTTACAAAGATGCACGAGCGCGTCTCGCGCGGATACCTTTCAGACCTCGCCAGGGAGTTCGCCGGAGAGAAGGTGAAGGGCGAGGTCGCCCTCGTAATCGCCGGATCAAACCCCAAGTTCGCCCGTCCGGCCCCCGCAGTCTAGCGCATACTTGCTTTGAGAAGACAGCAGAAATGAGATCACTGACAGTTTTGTGGCTCCATGCGCCCGCCGCCGACGACGCGCGCGTCATGCCGGTCGTAGAGCACGGACTCTCCGACTCCTTCCGCGACTTCTGCGCGGAGGCGTTCAACGTCCGCATGCCCCTTGAATATCCGCCCCTGAAGCTGACGACCGTTTCCTCTCCGGACGCCCTGCCGCAGGCGCTTTTCGCGGACGGCGACCCAGCGAACGGGATGACCGAGGGCGGCGACGACGCGTGCCTGTTCATGGTCGACGACTCGCTCTACGGATGCTCCGTCTGCGGCGTGCCCCTCAAGGAATGGCTCAAGATATACATACCCGCTCTTCCGCGCGTCGTCGTCACCTATCCGGGGAGCGCGCCGGTGGTGGTGCCGCAGCGCCGCTGGGCGAAGAAGGCGTTCGAGGTGTTTGCGAACCCAGGGCTCTACCACGAGCGCCTGGTCCACCTCTTCAAGGCTTTCTGGCTGCCGCGCTTCTGGAGCGCCATGCGCCAGTACGTGCAGGTAAAGGCGGGCACCAACTGGCACACGCCCGGCCACAACGGCGGAAACGCATTCGCCGCGTCGCCGTTCCTGCGCGGACTCCACGAGGCGTTCGGCTCGATGATCTTCCGATCGGACCTCTCCGTCTCCGTCGAGTCGCTCGGCGACCTTTCCAGCCCTGAGGCGCAGACGCCGCTTTCCGAGGCGCAGCGCATGTCGTCCGAAATGTTCGGCAGCGCCCTCAGCCGCTACGTCACGAACGGGACGTCGACCTCCAACAAGGCGATGCTGATGACGCTGCTCAAGCCTGGCGAAGTCGTGCTGGTCGACCGCAACTGCCACAAGTCCGTCCACCACGCCATCGTCACGGCGGGCGCCGTGCCTCGCTACCTTCCGTCGCGCTGGAACGCGCGGCTGTGCATTTGGAGCCCCGTGTCGCTCGCGGACATAGAGTCCGAGCTCGCGGCGTCCGCGCCTTCGAAGCCGCGCCTCCTCGTCCTCACCTCGTGCACGTACGAGGGCGTCCTTTATCCCGTCTGGGATGTCGCGCGCCTCTGCGAGCGCTCTGGCGTGCTCTTCTACGCGGACGAGGCTTGGGCCGCGTATCTCGGCTTCCATCCGTTCTACACGCGCCGCTGTCCGCAGACGGGAAGGGCCGTGCGCTACAACGCCGTCAGCGAGACGCTTGGCGCGCACTTCTCCGTGCAGTCCACCCACAAGACGATGGCCGCGTTCTCGCAGGCGTCCATGATCCACGTCTCGCTGCGCTTCAAGGCGCTTCTCGAGGAGGACGCCTCGCCGCAGTTCCGCTGGCTCAGGCGGCGGTTCGCGATGAACGGGCACGGCTCTTTCGAGAAGTTCACGCACGACCTCCACGAGTTCCTTCGCTACTGGCACTCCACCTCGCCGCACTATCCGTTCCTTGCGTCGCTGGACGTCGCGGGCGTTCAGATGCGCCTGGAGGGGATGAAGCTCGTCGACGAGCGCCTAAAGTGGGCGGCGGAGTTCCGCGCGCGCGTAGCGGAGGAATGCGGGCGCGACGAGTGCGATTGCTTCGCGGGGCTTGAGGACATCGCGGCGGGCGGCGCGGACTGGGCGCGCGACGGCTACATGAAGGATCCGCTCAAGATCGTCCTCATGCTCAAGACGCCATCCGCCTGCGCGGCGTTCAAGAAGGCGCTTCTGAAGTCGCACATCCAGTGGGAGAAGGCGACGGCCACCACGATACTCTTCCTCGTGACGGTAGGGACCGTGGAGGAGCATTTCGAGGACCTCTTCCGCGTCTGCCGCATAAACAGCGACCTGATCGGGCGACCGGAATGTCCGCCCGACTCCGCCGACGCCGGCTGCACGGCGGATTCCATCTCCCAGGCGGTGTCCGGACAGCCAGTGGTCCTGCCGCGCCACGCCGCGCTCTGCGACGGCGAGTTCGTGACGCTGGACGCGTCCGTCGGGCGCATCGCGTCGCAGTTCCTCGTCCCGTACCCGCCCGGCATCCCCGTGTTCGTCCCCGGACTTCGCATAACGGAGGCGATGGTCGCCCTCGTCAAGAACGTCATCGCGTCCGAGGGCGTCGCAGCCGTGCACGGCCTCTTCTGCCGCGGCGGACATGCGCCGTACTATGTAGAAGTCCTGAACCGCGACGAGGAGTCGCGCCTGCTTTCCGGACAGCTCAAGCCCTGATTGCCATGAAAAGACCAGAGATACTTGCGCCAGCAGGAGACTTCACGTGCCTCGCCGCCGCGCTTGACGCCGGGGCGGACGCCGTGTATTTCGGCCTCGGCACCTTCAACATGCGGGCCAGGAGCGGCGTGAACTTCAAGGAGGGGGACCTTCCCGAGATTTCGCGCCGCTGCCGCGAAAGGGGAGCCAGGGCGTATCTCGCGCTGAACGCGATAATGTTCGAGGGCGAGGCGGAGTCCGTTGAGCGCGCCATCGTCGCCGCGAAGCCGTTTGTCGATGCGTTCATCGTGTCCGACTGGGGGGTGATAGACCTCTGCAGAAGGCACGGGGCGGCCTTCCACGTTTCGACCCAGATGTCCACTTCCAACTCCGCGGCGGTCCGCTTCCTCGGCTCGCAGGGTGCGACGCGGGTAGTGCTGGCGCGCGAGTGCACGCTCGCGGAGGTCGCCGAAATCGTCCGCAAGGTCCCGTCCGTCGAGATCGAGTGCTTCGTCCACGGCGCGCAGTGCGTGGCGGAGTCGGGACGCTGCCTGATGAGCCACGACGCCTTCGGGAAGTCCGCCTGCCGCGGCGAATGCCGCCAGCCGTGCCGCCGCCGCTTCGTCCTCAAGGCCGTGGACCTCTACGAGGACGCGGACGGCAATCCCGTCCACGAGTCGGACACCTCCTTCACCGTGGAGCCGCACACCGTACTTTCCGCGAAGGACCTCTGCTCCATAGGCTTCATCGACCGCCTCGTATCGGCCGGAATCGCGAGCTTCAAGATAGAGGGGCGCGCGAGGAACGCGAATTACGTGAAGACGTGCGTCGAGGCGTACCGCGAGGCGGTGGACGCGGTCATGGACGGGTCGTATTCCCAGGAGCTGGCCGCGCGCCTCAGGGCGAAGCTCGAAACGGTGTTCCACCGCGAGTTCTCCAACGGGCTCTTCTACGGACGCCCTGGCGCGGACCAGTTCACGGACAGCGAGGATTCGCTCGCCACGACCGTGAAGCGCCATGTCGGGATAGTGCTGGACTACTACACCAAGGCGGGAATCGCGCAGGTGAAGATTCAGGACCATGCGATCCGTCCCGGCGACAGGCTCCAGATACACGGGTCCACGACGGGCGTTGTGGAGATGGAGCTTGGCGAGATGCACCGCGACGAGGAGCGTCCGGAAGTCGCCGAGCGCGGCACCTGGGTGACGTTCAGGGCCCCGCGCTGCCGCGTCGGGGACAAGGTGTTTTTCATGGAGTCGCGCGCACGCTAGTTCGCATCCGCCCCCGCAAGGCAAAAAAAAGGCGCGTGGAAAATACCACACGCCAGGGGGGGAATAAAAAAGATGCCTATATTATAGCACATGGCGGCTATGCTGCCTATCCGTTTGCGAAGCTAAAAATTATCTGTTTGCGCAATACGCGAGAATGTGGTATTATAGAGGCGAAACGCGGAAAAGCGCAAATGGCGCTGAACTGCCATGGATACCATACTGTTCTTCCAGAACCTGAACTCGAATCCCGGCCGGCAACGGATGGAGGGATTGAGTGCGTTTGCCCGCGAAATAGGCTGGAACATCCAGTGCCAGTCCAACAGGCTTGACGCGGACGCCATGGGCAGGCTGTCGGAATTCTGGCATCCCGTCGGCGCGATACTCGGCTCGGCCGGACATGGACAAGAATACGACGTCTCGATGTTCTCGCCGGAGACGACGGTTCTGCAGGACTGCTTTCCAAGGAAGGGCATGGAGCGGTACACTATCGTGACTACGGACTCCGCGGCGGTGACGGAGCTTGCAATGAAGGAGCTCCTGACCAGGAACTGCGCGTCATACGGGTTCATACCTTGGCAGGAGCCGCGTCTATGGTCAGAGAACAGGCGAATCCACTTCAAGCGCGTCTGTGGCGCGCTAGGGCTTGACGCGCACGTGTTCGTGCCGCTGCGCACGTACTACAGCGCGGGCGACATGCAGAAGGACGTGGCCGAATGGCTGAAGGGCCTCCCGCGCCCGATCGGACTGCTCACCGCCAACGACATAGTAGGGTACAACGTGCTCAACGCATGCCGCGTGGCTGGGCTTTCCGTGCCGTTCGACTGCGCCGTAGTGGGAATTGCGGACGACGAGACGCTGTGCAAGGGGTCTAATCCGACGCTGACAAGCGTGAGCCTGAACTACCGGGAGGCGGGCTACCATGCCGGCGAGCTGCTCTACAGGCTCGTAAAGGGGAAGATGGCGGAAAAGCCGATCGTCGCCATTCCGCCGATCGGGCTCACCAGGCGGGGGTCGTCGCGCGTGTTCCTGCAGACGGACAACTTTGTCCTGAAGGCGTCCGAGCTCATACACGCCAAGGCGTGCGACGGCCTGCGCGCAAAGGACGTGCTTGCCGTGTTCCCCTGCTCGCGGCGGCTTGCGGAGATTCGCTTCCGCAAGGCGACTGGTCACTCCGTCCTCGAGGAGATCCGCGCCGCGCGCATCGCGAAGGCCAAGCAGCTGCTTGCAAACCCGTACAGGGACCTGTCCGCCGTGGCGTCGATGTGCGGGTACGAGAGCGACACTACGTTCAGGCGGGTTTTCCGGGAGGAGACGGGCATGACGATGCGCGAATGGCGCGACAAGGCAAGACAAAGGCGGGCACTTGAAGTATCCGGGAAGATATGATAAAATATTCTTTCAAATCTGAAAATTTCAGTCGAAAGGAACAGAAATCATGAAGATGACATGGCAGCCGTCCAAGATCAAGCGGAAAAGGAAAATCGGGTATCGCGCCCGCAAGGCCACGAAAGGCGGCCGCAAGGTTCTCGCGGCACGTCGCGCGAAGGGCCGCAAGCGCCTGACCCAGGTCTGAGGCAGAGAATGTCCACACGGCTCCCCGGCGCGAAGTACAAGAACGTCTTCGACCGGGGGCGCTCCGCGAGGGGGCGTCTCCTAGTCGCGTGGCGTTGTTCGTCTCCCGACGCCGACCGCATGGCCGGCGTCGTCGTTTCAAAGAAGACCTTCCACGACGCGGTTGACCGCAACCGCGCGAAGCGCCTCATGCGCGAGGCGTACAGGCTGCTCGTAAAGGAGGGCGTCGCTCCGGCCAACACGGAGTGGGTTTTCATCGCAAGGCGCGAGATCGGCGGCGCGAGGTGCGCTGACGTCATGGAGGAGATGAAGTGCATTATGTCTCGCGTCTCGCGTCCGGCGCGCTGATTTTCCTCGTCAGGTGCTACCAGGTTGCGCTGAGCCCGCTTTTCCGCGGATGCTGCCGCTTTGAGCCGAGCTGTTCCAACTACATGATCGAGGCGCTCAAGGTGCACGGTCCGGTCAAGGGTTCGCTTCTGGGGCTTTGGCGGATACTGAGGTGCCATCCGTTCGGCGCGCACGGCTACGATCCGGTTCCGCCCAGGGGTCGCTGGAAAGCCAGCCGGCCGGAAGCCTGAGGCGCCTTGCTCGCGGCCCTGCGCCGTTTGCGGTGCGGGCTTTGGTTTTGGTATAATATCCCCCTTGCAAAAGTAATAAAAGCACTTCCTTCAGATGAACAAGACCGAAAAACTGATTTCCCTGCTACTTGGTGGCGTACTCCTTTGGTATCTCTTCCTTGAGATGCCCAAGCAACAGAAGGCGCAGCGCGAGGCTGCCGTCGCCGCGCAGAAGGCGTCCGCCGCGCAGTCCGCAGCCACGGCAACGGCTGCGGCGCAGGCGCCCGCCGTCCAGCCCGGCTCGAGCGCCCCGGCTGTCCAGAGTGCAAGCGTCCTTCCCTCCGTTCCGGAGGAGATGGTCGTCCTCGAGAACGACGACCTGAAGCTCGAGCTTTCGACGTGGGGCGCGGTCGTCAAGAAGGCGACGCTCAAGAAGTACGCGAAGGGGCTTGGCCCGGTCGGCGAGGGGAACCCGCCTGTGGAGTTCGACTTCGGCTCCGCGCCGCTTGGCGCGCTGGGCGGCGACGTCGTGGCCTACGCGGTCGCGTCGAGGGACGACGGCTCCGTGGTGTTCTCGGACGGCGAGCGCACGCGCAGGGTGTCGCTTCTCAAGGACTACATCGTGACTTTCGAGGACTCCGCGGTCTTCGGGGCGACGACGCTCTCTCTCGGCTCCATGTCGATGGGCGGCTCCAAGAACGACATTCTCTCCGTTGACAGCTGGGCGCTGAACGCCGGCAAGGGCAAGCCCGGCGTCATCCACCACTGCGAAGGCGATTCGCCGCTCAAGGGCTATCTCGTCGGCGGCATCTCCGGCGGATGCAGCGGGTCGAAGAACGCGGCGGGCCTTCCCGCGTCCGCGTCCGTCCCCTATCCCGGCGCGCAGACCTGGGTCGCGCTCAAGAACCGCTTCTTCGTGACGGCGCTCGTCTCGACGACGGCCGAGAACACGGGCTTCACCGCCACCGTCGCGCGCGACACGGGCGCGCCCAGCTACCGTCCGAAGAGCGTCTCCGCCCTGGCCAGCGTGAAGGCCAACGGCGCGGTCACCAGCGTGTTCTTCGTCGGACCCAAGAAGCAGGCGCTTCTCTGGGACCTCGGCATGAAGGACGTCATGGAGTTCGGCATGTGGCGCTGGATCTGCTATCCTGTCGTCTGGGCGCTCAACCTCTTCAACGGCTGGATCCCGAACTACGGCGTCGCGATAATTCTCCTCACGATCCTCGTCCGCCTCCTTTTCTGGCCGCTTACGCACAAGTCCACGATCGGCATGAAGAAGATGCAGGAGATCCAGCCGCTCATGAAGGAGATCCAGGCCAAGTACAAGGACAATCCGCAGCGCATGCAGCAGGAGACCTGGGCGCTCTACAAGGAGCACAAGGTGAATCCGATGAGCTCCTGCCTGCCGATGCTCATCCAGATCCCGGTCTTCATCGCGCTCTTCAACGTCCTGCGCTCCGCCGTGGAGCTCCGCTATGCTCCGTTCCTGTGGATCGGCGACCTTTCCGAGCCGGAGGGGCTCTTCGCGAGCTGGTTCCCGTTCGGCGGACTCAACATCCTCCCGATCCTCATGGCGGCGACGATGGCGCTGCAGTCCGCGCTCACGCCCTCCGCCGGGGACAAGAGCCAGCAGAAGATGATGATGGTCTTCATGCCCATCATGATGCTGTTCATGTTCTACTCGTTCCCGTCCGCCCTGTCGCTCTACTGGACGCTTTCGCAGGTCATGTCCATCGTCCAGATGTGGATGATCCGCCGCTCCACGCAGAAGGCGCAGGCCGGCGCGGCGGTCGTTCCGGACGCGGTGATAGATCCGCCCCAGACGCGGCAGATGCGCCGCCACGGTTGACGAAGGCGGCAGAAGGTGCGGCGTCTCAGAAAGCTACTCCGGAAAATCGCGAAGCTGCGCGAGGTCGGGCTCGTCAGGCTTGTCCGGATGGTCCACGACAGGCGCATCGTCGCCCGCTCGCCGCTCTTCGACGCGCAGTGGTACCTCGTCAACAACCCCGACGTGGCCGCGGCGGGCGTCGACCCGGCCCTGCACTACGTCCTTTTCGGCGGGATTCACGGACGCAGCGCGTCCATGTCCTTCGTTAGCGACGAGTACCTTGCGCTGAATCCGGACGTGCGCGCTGCGGGCGTGAATCCGCTCCTGCACTACGAAACCGTCGGGCGCAGGGAGGGCCGCCGCATCTCGTCCGCCGAGATTCCGCATCCCGTCACCTACGAGGCGCACCAGGCGTCGTTTCCCGCGAAGTGCGCCGCGCTTGCGGCAAGGCGAGCGGCGGGCGAGCGCCTCCGCGCAGTGTTCCTCGTGACGGAAGCCGCGATGTTCCCGGCGCGTCCGCTGTTCTCCGCCATGCTCGGGTCGCCCGACTTCGATCCGCGCGTCGTTGTCGTGCCCGACCTGCGCTGGCGCGACAGGCGGCCCGAAGACGCCATGGAGAAGTGCGCGCGCGAGCTTGCGGGGTCCGTCCCCGCCGACAGGCTTTCGCTTGCTGCGCGCGGCGCGGACGGGGAATGGCGCGACGAGCTGGAGGGGGCGGACCTCGTGTGCTATCCGTCGCCGTACGAGCTTTCGTCATTCCGCTACAATCCGCGCTATTCCGTTGGACGTCCGTTCCTTCCTTTTTCCGTGAACTACGGCTTCTACCGCTCGCTCTACGACAGGAAGGTGATGGCGAACCAGAGCTACGCCTGGATGTGGAAGGCCTTCTTCGAGTGCGAGGCGACCGCGGAGGAGTACAGGAGGCATTCGGCGATAGGCGGCTCGAACGCAGATGTCGTCGGCTACATAAAGATGGACCCGCTTGCCGCGGAGCTGGAGAGGGCCCGCTCCGCGCGTCCGCGGAAAGGCAAGCGCGTGCTTGTTGCACTGCACCACAGCCTTGAGGGTGGCGCGAACGACGCGCTGGGGCTGTCGAGCCTTGGGAGCCTCGGCGGGTTCTTCATGGATCTGCCTGGCAGATACCCCGAGATCGAGTTCGTGTTCCGTCCGCACCCCTATCTCCTCAGGATACTTTCGCGTCCCGACCAGTGGGGCGAGGCGCGGACGCGCGCATATGTCGCCGAGCTGCGATCGAAGCCGAACGTCACATGGTCCGACGGCGGGGACTACTTCCGCGAGTTCGCGGAGAGCGACGCCTGCATCCAGGACTGCGGCTCGTACCTTGTGGAATACATCTATACGGGCAGGCCCTGCTGCTACATGCTGCATTCGCCCGGGGACGTCGACAAGAAGTTTGCTCCGCTTGGGCGCGACTGCCTTGCGCAGTGCTATGTCGCATGCCGCGGCGAGGAGATCGAGGGCTTCCTGCGCGGGGTAGTGGTCGGTGGAGACGACCCGAAGTCCGCATCACGCGCGGCGTTTGCGAAGGCGCTGGCCGTAAACTGGCCGCACGCGGCGGATGCCGCTCTTGCGTGCATCCGCGCCGCGCTGTAGCTATTTCCTGGGCCAGAACTTGTCGGAGAGCTTTGAGGGGATTCCGACCTCGCCCCTGTCGAAGCAGCTGGCGAGGATCTTCCATCCGAGGTCCAGGGCCTCCTCGAGGGGGATGTTCACGGAAAGGTCCATCATCTCGCGCTCGAACGCCTCGCCGTACTTCAGAAGCTTCTGGTCCCAGGCGGACATCTTGAAGCCCATGGACTGCTTTTCGATCGTCTCCTTGTACTGGGCGTAGAGCTTGATCATCGCGTCCATGATGGTGCGGTGGTCTTCGCGCGTGTTCTTGTTGACCTGCTGCTTGAGTCGGGAGAGCGAGCCGAACGGCTCGATGCGTCCGTTCCTGAGGTAGAACTGGCCTTCGGTGATGTAGCCCGTGTTGTCCGGGACGGGGTGCGTCACGTCGTCGCCCGGCATCGTCGTCACCGCGAGGATCGTGATCGAGCCGGCGCCGTCGAAGTCCACCGCCTTCTCGTAGCGCGAGGCGAGCTGGGAGTAGAGGTCGCCGGGGTAGCCGCGGTTGGAGGGGATCTGCTCCATCGTGATCGCGATTTCCTTCATCGCGTCCGCAAAGCTGGTCATGTCGGTGAGCAGCACGAGAACGTCCTTGCCATTCAGGGCGAACTTCTCGGCGACCGCGAGCGAAACGTCGGGGACGAGCATGCACTCGACCGTCGGGTCGGCGGCTGTGTGGACGAACATGACGGTCTTCGCGAGCGCGCCGGACTTGTCGAGAGTGGAGCGGAACTTGAGGTACTCGTCGTACTTGAGACCCATTCCGCCGATTATGATCACGTCGGAGTCGGCCTGGAGCGCGATGCGGGCGAGAAGCTCGTTGTACGGCTCGCCTGCGCGCGCGAAGATCGGCAGCTTCTGGGACTTCACGAGCGAGTTGAACAGGTCGATCATCGGGATGTTCGTGCGCACCATCTGGTGCGGCATGATGCGCTTGGCGGGGTTGACCGAGGGCTGCCCGATCGGCGAGGGGTCGTCGCTGATGGCCGGGCCTCCGTCGCGCGGCACGCCGGCGCCGGTGAACGCGCGCCCGAGCAGCGCATCCGAGAAGGGTATCTTCATCGTCTCTCCGAGGAACCTGACGCGCGCCGCCGTATCGACGCCGCGCGCGCCGGCGAACACCTGGAGCGTGACATTGGGCCCGTCGAGCTTGATGACCTGGGCGAGGGACGTGCCCGCGCGCGATTCAATCTCCGCAATCTCGTTGTACTTCACCCCCTCGGCGCGCAGGGTCGCGATGGAGCCGGAAAGCGCGTCGATCTTGTGATATACCTTGTTGTTGAACATTGAGATGTCTCCTCGGTGTCTGTTCGATGACTTCTTTACGTTGCCTATTATACCATAACAAGCGCGCCTCGCATAGGCTGATTAGCTCTCCGACGGTTGAAATGGGCCTTCGCTAACGCTACGGCTTGTGCTGAGCGCAATCCGACCAGATCATATGCACGATTGAAAATCACCCGGGAGTCCATGTCCTCTACCCCCGGGAGTCGAAGGCCCGTACTCCCGGGGGTAGCGTGCCCGTACCCCCGGGAGTATCGGACGCCCCCACCCGGGGGCTATTTGTCTGCGCAGGCGTCGCACTTGGCGTCCGCGCCGGAGAACGGGCATATGCGCATGTCCTCGTCCCTGGGCTCGGCCTTGCCGTGAAGCCGCTTGTCTCTGTTAGGGTTTTCGGGAGGGGCGCTTTCGTTCGGAATCCGCTTTCGAATCGCACGCCCCTCCACCTATAGCCCCTCAAGCGAGGTTCTTGTCTACTCTTTGGAGCAGCCGAAAATACATCGCACGCCCTGTTTTCAAGGCTTTCATGATTTTTTCACGCTGCAAATTTCCGGGCCCCGAAACGTCCATCGGGACTCATCGCGACGAGTTGGCTTGTGGTTCGTGCCGAAGGCGCTTCGCGCGACCGCGAACTGCGGAGCATCTGACGCGCGGCTTCGCCGCTTGAGTCGGCGCGGCGAATTTGCGCTGGCGCGCGACCGCGAAAGCCGGCATGGCGATGAGTCGCCTGGTGGCGTGTCCGCGCCATTGCCAACCCTGCGGGTCTCATCGCCCCGCCGGACACGAAAAGCCGCCTTCGCGGCACGCGAACATGCGCCTTCGGCGCATCACGAAACGCTGCTGAGAGCTCCGCACCACATAGCGACTAATGTTTTCACCATGGTCGTGAGATATTCCCTTCAGAATTGCAAGGCACATCGCTGTATGGCGCGGAGCCCCTCGCGCGTGCGCGCGCCTGGTCTGAGAGAGTATTATTATTAATACCCGTATGCGTATGTTCCGTATGACATACCACGCGCGCGCACGCATAGAGGGACGATGGGAGAAGTTTGCATTTTAGCCAAGTTGTCAATAGTAGAAATGATATAATATATGCTAAATGAAGCTGGCAGATATAAAAAGCGGCAAACTAGTCGCAATGTGCGACCGGCCTACTCTGTTCGGCTTCACGGGGCTTCCCGCGCTGCAACCGCGTGGATGAAGAGACGGGTGCAAAGGAAATGATATAATATTCGGTAGAGGGAGATGGAATGATGCGCAAGAAAAATAGAATTGGAGCGGCGCAAAACAACCAACCCGATGACATAATTGGGCAGGGTATAAAAAAGAAACTTATTCGGTTGTGCGATGACAATCGCCGTATTGAGTATCTTAATCATGGCATTTCCCGTGACTATACAAAGCCAGAGGCGATTATCGAAGCGAGAGCATATCTGTCACTTGTCCTTCTTTATGGTTACCCAGATGACTGTATTCAACTCTTTGCGCCCGTTACAATGGGGTCGTCGTTGCGTGAGGCTGACATCGAAGTGTATTCTGATGTGAAGCATGAAAAACCGCTTGTCATTGTCGAATGCAAAAAGGAAGTCGTAAGTGAGGCAGAATTTCGACAGGCAGTTGAACAGGCGTTTTCATATGCCGTTGCTGAGGGCGCGAAATACATTTGGACTACATCCGGGATCAAGAACGAGTATTATGAGGTTCCGTCGGAGAAGCCAAAGGCGCGTCGTACGATTGCCGACATTCCTAGATTTGGCGAGGCTGGAATTGCGAAATATCGTTATGCGGTTAATGGCGGAGTAGGACGTGATGGGCAGAAGCATTTTCCATTGAAGACAGTTGCCGAGGATGAGCTTACACATCGTTTCGCGCAGGCGCACCAAGCACTTTGGGGCGGTGGCGAGTTGAATCCTTCGGACGCATTTGACGAATTTGACAAGTTGGTTTTCTGCAAGATATGGGATGAGCGCAAGGAACGTGACGACGGTGAGCCATACGATTTTCAAGTCATCGATGAAGGTACGATGGAGCAGACCAACGATGCCCTGTTGAAGCGGCTCAAACGCCTTTATGAAGAAGGGCGCAAGAAGGCGCCTGAAGTATTCAAGGATGACATTCGCCTTTCTGCGGCAAAGGTCAAGACAGTCGTGTCATATCTTGAGGACGTCAATCTTTCGGCAACAGACCTCGATGCGAAAGGACGTGCTTTCGAGACGTTCATGACATCGTTCTTCCGTGGAAACTTCGGACAGTTCTTCACGCCCCGTGCCGTCGTGAAGTTCATTGTCGATGTTCTGCCGATCAAGAGCGAAAGCCGTGTGCTCGACACCTCCTGTGGTTCTGGCGGCTTCCTTCTCCACGCATTGGACAAAGTGCGTAAGGCGGCGGAGAAACGCTATGGTGCCTCTACGCCTGGATGTTATAAGAGTTGGCACGACTTTGCGGAGAAAAGGCTTTTTGGCATTGAGATCAACGAACAAATCGCCCGCACGGCGAAAATGAACATGATCATCCATGATGATGGTCATACGAACGTCGTCGCATCTGATGGGCTATTGCCGATTGATGATATTGCTGCTAAAACATGGAACAGAGGCTTTCTTGAGCCGTTCGATTTCATCATCACCAATCCCCCATTTGGTTCAACCATACGCCAGACCGAGCATGCCTATCTAAGTCTTTATAGCTTGTCAGAACGTGGCGTGGACTGGCTAAATCCTAAGTCGAAGGCGGCACAACGCCCTGGGGTGTCTTCCGAGGTTCTCTTCATTGAGCAGTGCTGGCATTTCCTTGTGGAAGGTGGCTATCTTGCCATTGTCATTCCCGATGGGATTCTGACGAATGCCTCAATGCAGTATGTGCGTAACTGGTTGATGGAGAAATATAGGATATTGGCTGTTGTTTCACTACCGCAGACAACATTTATGAGCACGGGGGCAGGAGTCAAGTCAAGCGTCCTCTTTCTCCGCAAACGCTCAGCCAAGGCATCGCAACGTATCCGCGATGCGAAATTGTCGCTTCA
>Ga0265298_10005039_pt1 | contig 16709 bp, 3 predicted proteins | sample AusTroGonzalo_MG_3_FD_193486 | JGI IMG/M metagenome (GOLD analysis project Ga0265298, IMG submission 193486) | Bovine rumen microbial communities from tropical cattle in Woodstock, Queensland, Australia - Gonzalo_01 | ecosystem: Host-associated > Mammals > Digestive system > Stomach > Rumen ... | reverse complement strand
CGAAAGCGTCAGCTTTGACGACGACGAAAACGTAGCACTGAAGGAGTACGTCTCGCCCGGCGAAAGTTCCTTGGCCGGACTCTTGACGCGGAGCTCGAACCCTCCGCCGAAGCGGGAGTTGTCCTGCATGCATACGTCATAAGGGCCGTCGAAAGCCATCTCGCAGCGCGTCTTGCCGTCGCTGCCGACGAGCGCAACAGTCTTTACGCCGCCCGCGTAGCCGAACTGGAACTTGCTGCCAGGCTTTGGGAACGGCTCGCCCTTCCCGTTGTATTCGTACTTTCCGCCGTCGAACTTGTCGAACGGAATCTTCACGCCCAGGAAGAACTGCTCGACCTTGACTGCTGCATCCACCGTCATCTCCCAGCGCGCCGAAACTTTTCCGTCGGGCAGCTGCGCGAACGTGGCCTTGCCCTTGCCCTTTGCTGAACGCCAGTCCATCCTGAACGGGATGGCATCGCCGCCTTTGCCACCGCGGTCGCTGTTGCATCCAACCAACGCCCAGCCCGGCAGATAGCCCCCGGGCTGCAAGACGACTCCCGCCTCGCGGAACTCGGCCTGCGCGTTGCTGTTGCACTTGAGGACTTCATCGGCCGACGCCGCTCCGACAGCCAAAAGAGCCGCCGCAATTAAGAATTTCTTCATCGTTTTCCTCCTTCAGCACCGCCTGCGGACACTGGCATCATGAACGGCCCGAGCGGAAGAGACGCCTCGTTGAAGACGCTCCCCTGCCATGGGCTGTTGAACAAATAGCGAACGGCCTTCGGCTGCGCAACTCCGTCGGCGGAAAGCTCGATCGTGTTCCCCTCGCACTCCCCGTTCTTGACGAACTTCTTTGACCACCATAACCAAGTGTCCTTGAAGTTGACTACGCGCGCCTGATGCCAAGTCCCCGCAGAGTCCATCAGCTCGAAATCCGCGTCAAGCGACATGTCTTCGTTAAGCACGTACATCCATTTTGCGTTGGCGAATTCAAGGCTGACCTTTCCAGACGCGTCGCATGTCGCCTTGCGCACTTCGGGAGAGGCATCCTGTATGTCGCCGAAACCATAGTCCTTCTTGAGCGCCCGCAAGGCAAGCCGAAGCCCCACGGTGTCTTTGTCGCGGGGGTGGATGTTGCGAAGGTTGCCGATGTCCGATACAACGACCATCGCGGCATTGGGGTCTTCCTTCTCGTATTCCGCCTGCTGCAGCTGGATGGCGAGATGTCCCGAGCTGCAGGGGGCGAGCTGAACGTAGTAGAACGGCATTTTCGAATTGCCGAACTCGCGCCTCCAGCCGCCGACCAGCGCGCGCAGCTTGGCGAGATACACCCCGTTCGTGTCGTTCTTGTTCGACTCGCCCTGGTACCACAGGACGCCTTTGAACGGGAACCTGGTCATCGGCGCGATCATTGCGTTCCACATCACCCCAGGTGACTGGTGTTCCCTGCCCCAGAGCCTAAGCTCGCCCGCGCGCTTCACCTCGGCAGGCGGCATGGACGGCTCGATGAACGCGCCTCCGCGCGAGACGTCCACAAACCCGACGGGGACTTTTGCCGCCTCGCGCACGTATCGCGCGAAATACCAGGCGATGGCCGAGATGGATCCCTCTTCGTGCTTGCCTTCGTACACCTGCTTCTCCAGTCCGGCACGACCCGACTTGCGCCAAATGAGCTCGACGTCGTTGGTCGGCGTCTGGGAATACATCCGCCGGGGCGCGGAGAATCGCAAGGCGTCATCGGCGGCAATCTGCGCAAGCGCGTTGCCCTTCGCGTCGTGCTGGCGCGCCGACTGCCCGCACAAAGGGAACTGCATGTTGCTCTGCCCGCCTGCAATATACACGTCGCCCACTATGACGTCCTTGATCGTCCGCGAGCCGACCTTCAGCACGCGTCCCTTGTCGGACGCAGGAAACGCCGGCAAGGTCACGCACCAGTTCCCTTTCGCATCTGCCTTCGCGGAAGCGCTCTTGCCGCCGAAGCTCGCCTCCACGTGCTCACCCGGGGCCGCAGTTCCCCACACGGGAATGGGACGGTCGCGCTGCAGCATCATCCCGTCAGAGAAAAAGCTGGACACCGTAGCTGAACACAGGACAACGGAGGCAAGAAGGCAACTCATGGAACTCCTCTCAATTCAGGACTTGAACGAAACGTGGCGAAGCCTGTCGCGAAGATCGACTCCTTCGGGCTGCACCATCGCCGGCGCTCGATGCGCCTGCCAGTCTGCTATTTCCGCATACATCGCCGCGTCTGGATGCTTCGCCAGAATCGACTTCAACGCCATCAGCAAGTACGACAGCGCCTGGAACCTGCACAGTTCGGGCGACTTCCATGCGCCCTGTCCGTACAGGTCCTTCATGAAGCCGTCGGCGTTGTCCAGCACGATCGACTTGAGCGTCTTCGCGATTTCGGCATCGGCGAAACGACCCAGTAGGAGGATCGCCTTCACGCGGTTGGGGTATGCGCCCTTCACCACAGGGTCGCACGCACCGCCGGGCTGCATCACAAGCCGTCTCAGCATCGGAATCGCGCGCCTGTCGCCCATGAGCCCGAGCGCAACGGCGAAGTTGCCGGCGTAAGGCCCTTCGCCCCCGAGTTCGCGGAAGAGAAGGTCCGCCATGCGCTTGCGTTCCTCCGGAGATCCCGTCAGCGACCGCTTCCAGCATGTCCAGAGCGCGTACGCCGCCTGGTCCGCCGGCGAGTTCTTGCTCTTCCCGTCTTCGCCCTGCCACCACTCGCGCGTACGCGTTATGCTCTGGCGCAACGCCGCCACGGCCTGTTCGTCGGAATAGGGTTCGAACGCATATCCGTGGTATGTGGTGACGTAAGACTTCCGCGCCGGAGCAAGCGTGCCCGACGACTTGAGAAGCGGCTGGAGCTCGGAATACGGAACGTCCTTCGCCGCGCATGAACGCGAAAGCATAATGTGCGCCGCATAGGCCGCCGCGATGCCCGACTTGCGCATCTCGCCATGCATGCGCAGCGCGCCGCCGAGGTCGTGCGAAACGCCGAAGTGCTTCGAGGGGACGAGCAAGTTGTCCACGCCCTTCGCCACCAACGAACCGTACGGCACGGACGATGGGTAGCCGAACATCGGAAGTCCGCACAGGACCTTCCAGTTCTGCGTCTCCTCCGACTCGAACGCGTGGTCTCCGTAGAAGACGGGAAGGTCTTCCGGCTCCCAGGCGTACATTATCGGATTCTCATACTTCTTCTCGGACAGGGCGTCGCGAAGCGTCGCGATTTCCTCCGTCACCGCGCGCTCTTCTTCGCGCGCGTTGACGAGGCTCGAAGCGCGCACCATCCGCTTGCGCTTCGTCTGCGACTTCCACGTCGCATGGCGCAGCGTGCACATGCGCGAGGCGAGGTCGGAATACTCCCGCGTCGGCACCGCGAGCGACTCGGGCCGTCCGCAATATTCGGGCCTCATGGCGCCAGTCGTCCGGTCGACCCACGTCTCGCCGCGCGCGCACGTCGCCATCACGCCGTCGAAGTCGCGTCCGCGGCGGACGGGAAGTCCGCACATCTTCGCGACAGTGGCGTTTCCAGTCGCATCCAAGACAACGCCGACCTTAACGTCGGAGACGATTCCGTTTCTCGCGTAGCGGAGCCCCACGATCTTTCCGCCGTCCAGCCATACGCCGAGCGGCACCGCATCATAGACCACTTCCGCCGCCGCGCAATTGCGTTCATACGACGCCAGGCTGGAAACCGCGCCGTCGCCCCAGCAGATGCAGCCGACCGTCGCCTGTCCGCCCATGCCTCCCGCCCTTTCGATGCCGAGGCATTTGCGTCCGAGCGAGACACACTTCTCCAGCGCTGGCGCACCTGCGGTGCCAAGTCCGACGACGGCAATGTCGTACGTCTCGGAAAACTCCGGCTTGCGCTGAACGTCGCGCAGCGTCCCGCGTCCGTCCTTTATCATGCCAAAGCGCATTTCAGGCCCTCCTCGAACGCTGACATGAACGTGGCGAACTGCGCGGACGGAATCCATGTCCAGCTTCCGTCGACCTTTTTCTTGATGGCACCGCCGGCCTTGCGCCTGTAGACCGTTCCAAGCTCATTCACTTCTGCAACGGCCTTGTCGCCGCCCTTCAGCGGCTTGATCTTGTCCCACAGCTTCAGTCGCGCCTCGCGCCGCGTGGCGTTTGCAGGGAGAGACATCGAGACGAGTCCCGACAGCGTCACGGCGGAGAAGTTGCGCGACTCGACTTCGCCGAGACCGCAGTCGCGCCAGCCGATCGCAGAGGTGTCGAGAAGCGAGGCCGCCTCGACTTCGCACAAGCCAGAAGACCCACCGCCGCATACTACGGCGCGGCAGGCGTTCGCGTTGCGCTTGAACGAAACGAGATCGGCGCAGCAAAAGTAAGAAACGCCCTTTTCGGCGGCATACTGGTGGAGGAAGTCCGAAAGCGGCGGGAGTTCCAGCCGTCCGTCGGTCACAAGCCCGACCGACCTGATAGCCTCGGCGAGCGCCTTGCCCTGTTCGGTAGCCGCATCGCCGAGTTTGCCCCAGTCGCCGACCTGCGAGAACTCAGGCGCGAGATGCAGGCTTCGCTCGATTACGACGCACCGTCCTGGGTTCGCAACGGCGACGCCGAGTCCAAACGCCGTACCGCCGAGAACGAGCGTCTTCGGATGCGGCGAAGGCGTCATTGCCGCGGCAAAGAGCGACGGACAGAAAGAGCAACAAATCGCCCCCGCTGAAGCGCTCCTAAGAAAATCGCGGCGACTAACTTGCAATCGCATATCAGGCAGCATCACCTACAGTTCCGTCCTTGAAGTCCCAGAAGCCAATCACGTTTAAATTCATTGTTTTACTCCATTTGCCAAGGCGTCAGACTTTGGATATCACACAGTGGTGGAAATTATACCACACACCTCCAACACCATGCAAGTAAGCCCACCCCTTACTTTGTCACGCCGATGGAGTAGAATCCGCTTGTGCCGCCCTTCACGGTGATCGGCGGAGTCCAGGACTCGCCGTCGCCTACATAAGTGGTCTTCTGCACCATGTTGTCGAGCGTAGTTCCCTCGCTGAAGGTATACGTGAGGCCCGGCCGCGTCTTCGCCGTGGTGATGCTTGGATCGCTCGGGTCCAGGTCGATGTCTACGCCGTCCTCCGTCGGATCGAGCGCCTCCTTGACGATCGTTTCCTTGACGGTGGCGTTGTTGAGGTCGATCACCCCTTCGACCGCCGCCGGAATATCGAGGAACGCGGTGATGTCATAGGACGTGGTTTCGACAGTTTTCACAATCTTGACATTTGCTCCGTTCGGTTTGACCGTCGCAGTTGGCGGAACCTCTACGGTGACCTTCTCGGCGTCGAGTCCCGACGGAATTGTCACCTCCACCGTGCCTTCCGCTGCACTCGGCGTAATCGTGTACCCGTCCTCCGCATTGCCGGTGATCGCCGCGTCCGGATCGCCATCGATGGAGGGCGCAATCTCCGACGGTCCTTCGCCAGGCTCAAAGAAGGAGACTCCGGATATGTCGTAGCCAGTTCCCGAAACAAGGCCCTGGACTCTTGTCTTGTCCCCGGTTGAGACATAGACCGTCGTTAGCCCTGTTCCGAAGAACGCGTTCTCGCCGACAGACGTCACGCTCGACGGAATCGTAATCGTCGCAAACGCCGTCGCATTCGAAAACACCGCCTCGCCGATTGTCGCCACGCCGATAGGCAACACAACGTTCTGCAAGGTTGAAAACCCAGAGAACGCGCCATCGGAAATCGTCGTGACGCCATCAGGCACGGTCACAGTTGCGATTGAGCCCGCACCAGATATGAGTGTCGTGCCGTCCTTCGAAAGGAACATGCCGTTCTCTGCCCTGAAGTTGTCGTTGCCAGCCTCAACCGTGATAGTGTTGAGCTTGGTGCAGCCCGCAAAGACGCCGCCGCCCATCTCTTCGACTTTACTGCCGACAATGACCTCCTCGAGCTCACGGCATCCAAAGAACGCCCATTCGCCGACCGTCGTCGCATCGGGATCGCTCGAATCAGAAGCGATAAGCATTCTTCCGAGTTTTGCCTTCATGCGTTTTACCTCTCCGCTGATATTCACATTCCTCAAGGATACACAGTCAGAGAACGCCGCGCCGTCGATTTCAACGCCTTTCGGAATAGTTATGGTCGAAAGCGACGAGCAGTCTGCAAACGCCCACCAACCGATGTACGAAAGACTGTCCGGGAGTATCACGCCGTCCAACGAGCTGCAACAACTGAACGCCCACCTCCCTATTTCAGTTACGGCGCCCCTGAATGTCACATTCTCAAGAGAAGAGCAACGTTCAAACATTTCTTCAGGAATAACCGTAATACCACTGCCCAGGGTTGCGCTCTTAAGGCCCGTGCAGTACCAGAATACACTCTCACCCAAACTGGTCACGCTGTCCGGAATCGTAACATTCGTCAGACTGCTGCATTTGAAAAAGGCCATTTCACCGATAGACTGAACTCCCTCGGAGATGGTCACGCTCACAAGGTTCGAGCAGGAATTGAACACGGCGTTGCCGATATTGGTCACACATGAAGGTATTACAATACTTTCAAGCGCATCAAGTTCGGCAAAGGTGCCGATGAATATGTCTCGCACGGAGTCTGGAACGGTCACGTTCCTAACACCTTTGAGATCGACGGAACGCAACACACGGCTATCCGCTTCAACGTAAAACACAGGCGCGACGCCGCGGTAGTCTACCTTGAACTGCCAATAATCGAATGAAGGATGGATGATGCCATTGGCATAGAGGGAGGCAGGGAGTGACACCTTCGTCAGCTTGTTGCACATCCTGAAAACGTCGGCCCCAATGCTCGTCGTGCCATCCGGGAAGTAAATTCCGTCCTCGCCGTGTTCAAGCATGGAGCATCCATCAAAGGCCTCCGCGCCGACCGTCTTAAGTCCGCTGCCAAACGACAGCGTAACAATCTTGTCGCAACCGCTGAATGCCGCTTCGCCGATCGCCTCGACGCTGTCTGGGAGATCGAGCGTCGTCAGCGCCTTGCAGTTTCCGAACGCACGTTCGCAGATATTTGTAACTCCCTCCCCTATCGACAGCGTTGCAAGGCTTGTGCAGGAGTTGAACGCCCAATCCCCAATCGTCTTTCCGACGCCAGCGCAAATCGTGACCTCCGAGATGTTGGCGCAGCCCCAGAATGCAGAGCTGTCGATCTCCGTGACGCCGCCGGGGATTGTCACAGCCGTCAGGGCCATGCATCCGCGGAACGCAGAATTGCCGATGAGCGTAACACCCTCGCCCAGAACGAGCGTCGAAAGGCTTGCGCATCCATAGAACGCCTCTACGCCGATTTCGCCCGAAAGGACGGTGACGGTTTCAAGTCCGACGCAGTCCTTGAACGCCTGGTTGCCGATTGCCATCACGCTGGCGGGGATCGTCAAATTGGTTATGCTTGCGCAATTCTGGAATGCACCGGCGGAAATGGTCTCAAGACCTTCCGAGATCGACACCTCGACAAGGTTGGAGCAACCGAGGAATGCGCTGGTGGCGATGTTGGTGACGCTTGAAGGAACGGTCACCCTCTGAAGCGTGGAGATGTTCCTGAATGCGGCCGCACCGATCTTCTTTACGGTTCCAGGAATAACGGCGGACGTATGGCCATTCATGTCAACCGAGGTGAGCGTGTCGCCGCTCATGGTGAAGATAGGCTCATCCGTGCGATATGTGACTGTTGTAACTGGACTATAAAACGCCTGGGGAGACGGTACGCCCGGCTCATACAAGGAGCCCGGCAACGAAACCTTCGCGAGAAGCGGGCACGAGACAAACGCAGAAACACCAATCTCTTCCATCGTATCGGGGAAGTAGAGCCCGTTCTCGTCGTTGCACGTCAAGACCGAGCATCCGTAGAACGCATACGTATCGATGACCTTCAAGCCTTCGCTGAGCGTCAGCGATGCAAGGCTCGTGCAGCCCCTGAATGCACTCTCGCCGATATACTCGACGCTGCCAGGAATCACCAATTCCGTCAGTGCCGAGCAGCCGCTAAACGCATGTTCTGCGATGTTGGTAACGCCACTTCCGATGTCGACTTCGCCAAGACCGGTGCAGCCGTCGAACGACCACTCGCCGATTTCCTTGACGCTGTCGGGAATCACGACGCGCTCAAGTCCAGTCTTACCCCTGAACACAGAATCACCGATTGCAACCACAGTGCTTGGAATTGTGATTTCCGTATTGTCCTTCAGGTTGACTGCGGTAAGTACGCCATCTACAACCTGGAACTCTGGTTCGGACGTGGCTTGTTTCACTACGAAATACCTGCGCGGATTGCCGGTTATTGTCACGTCTCCAGTATCTGCGTCAACGTCAAATGTCGTAACGGGGTCCGCCACATCGCCAGCATAGACACAAAGGCCGGAAGAGACAGTAAGCGCGACTTCTCTAGAACCACCACTGCCCTTGCCAATACCTGCGCAGCCCGTACCACCCGTCGCCGTCACCGTGCCGCCTTTGATGGCAACCGTACCGCCGTCGCCATAAATGCCGCCGCCGATGCCGGCGCCCATGTAGTCGGATATCGCAACAACCGTGCCGCCGTTGATCGTCACCAATCCACCAGCACCATTGTAGCCGCCGCCGATACCAGCGCCGTAGTTAAGGCTTCTCGCCGTCACCGTACCACCTTCGACGAGGATACTTCCACCGTCTCCATTCGAGCCGCCGACGCCGGCGCCAAATGTCTGGGCCGTCGCAGTAATCATGCCGCCGTGAACAACCACGTGGCCGCAAGTCCCGTTGTAACTGGCACCGATGCCGGCACCACCCGCGGAAGCTCCTGTCGCGTCAATAAAGCCTGTTCCCTCTGCCTGAGTGAAGATTGCAAGCGACGAGCCAGCAGGAACAGCAATACCGGCCTTGTTTAACGCACCCGTCACCACGAGCGACGAATCGTCGGCAAGCACAAGGTTAACTGTGCCGGAAACGGAGAGTCCGCTGCTGCCGTAGTTAAGATCGCCGTTTACGACATACCAGCCTTCTTCAAGCGTCGTAACCGTCGTGTCCAGTACGAAACAATCCTCCGTCTGCGCAGCACCATCCGCGCCGACAAACGTAACCTGTGCAATCTTGGACTCGTCAATCACCCAGTTAGCATAGAGAGTCCTGTCGCCAGTCCAGTCGGATGCGATTCGCGTAAAGGACTCGCCAGTGAACTGTGCGTTCGTGTACCAGCTTTCGAACACATAGTACGGCTTCGTTGCCGCGGGAGTCGGCAAGGCCGTGGACGTGCCGGTATAGTAGGCCTTGGGTGAAAAACCGGAAATGTCGATATCCATCGGATCGGTTACGTATGTTATCGTGTAAAGAATCGGATTCCACTTTGCATAGAGCGTCACATTGCCGGAAGATCCGGCAGGTATCTCCGTCACCTGTTCGGCTGTTGACACATTGCGGCTCGACCACCATCCGCCGAACGTGTAGCCGGCCCTCTCCGGTTGCGGCAGCTCGGCCAGGCCCGTTCCGCTTATGTATGACGAAGGCTCAAGATCGTACGTCGACTCGCCGTTCTCGTCCCAATAGGTAATGGTGAACTCGGATGTCGCAGTCGCCTCCTCGGCGTGGAAGTAATTCTGTGTCCCGAAAATCCAGAAGGTGCCATCATCCTTCTTCTGGTCGAGCTGTTCAGCCGAGTCCGCGCTCTCGCCCGCCCAGACAACCACCCCTTCGCCGGCCTTGAGAGTGCCGCTCGTGCCCTGCGAACCCTTGCCAATGCCATCTGAATAGCGTCCGCCGCTCGTAGCCGTTACAGTGCCGCCGTTGATGACGACATTGCCGCCATTGCCTTCGTATCCACCGCCACCAATGCCGGCACCGGATTCATACGTCGACCCGCCGCCGTTCGCCGTAACGGTGCTGCCGTTGATTGTCACATCACCGCAAGAGCCCTTGTAGCCGCCGCCGATACCAGCAGCATCTTCGCCGCCTCGTGCAGTTACTGTTCCACCGTTGACAGTCACAGCCGCGCTCGTGCCTCCATTGCCGCCGCCGACGCCTGCCCCCTTTGAGCCTCCTCTTGCCGTAACATTTACACCGTTGATGGTTATTAAGCCGCATCCAGTTTCATCTTTATCGCTGCCGATGCCCGCTGCATAGTTGGCACCTGTTGCGGACAGCACGCCGGAATCTTCAACCTGTCCGAAAATCACAAGGGAACTGTCGGAGGGAACATGAATGCCGGCCTTGCCAAATGTACCGTTGGAAACCGTAAGCGTCACTCCGTCGGCGACAATGAGTTTTACATCATTCGTGACAGAAAGCCCATGAGTTAGCGTTACGTTGTTGGTTACGGCATACCAGCCGTTTGTCAGGAGATCCATCTCTTCTGCGATAATCGCGCATTCAACGGATTTCGTCTCGCCGTCGACATCGAGATAATCGACTGTCGCACGCTCAACGACCTTTACCCAACGACCGTAGAACTGCTTTAAGCCCGTCTCTTCGGTGCCAATCTGCGTGACAACTTCGCTATTGAAGTTAGGCAATGTATACCATCCGACGAACACATAGCCAGGTTTTTCAGCGGGCTCGCCAAGTTGAGTCACAGTGCCCGCCTCGTAGGACGAAGGCTGGACAGGTATCTGGTTGTACATTCCATCAAAGTACTGAATTTCATACATGGTCGGGCCGATTGGGACGCTACCATCGTCGACAACATAGTAGCGGCGCGCGACAAGTGTCACGACACCGTTTGCGTCGATAGTCAATTCATCTGTCGGATTTTCGCCCTCTCCGGCGCGAACGACCATCCCCTCTCCTACTGTCAGCGTGCCCTGGTCTGTCGCCGTATTGCCACCGCCGATGCCGTATCTATATGCGGCGCCAGCCGTCGCCGTAACAGAACCGCCAGTAATCGTTACCGTAGCGCCTGCGCCGGAACCAGAGCCGCCTATGCCTGCGCCAGAAGTTCCTGTCGCAACAACTGTTCCGCCAGTAATCGTCACCACGCCTCCGGGGCAATTGTTGCCGCCGCCGATACCAGCCGCCCCAAGTGAACCGCCAGTGGCAGTGACATCGCCTCCGTTGATTACAATAGTGCCGCCTGCACTTGCGGAGCTACCGCTGCCAATGCCTGGGGCGTTGCCCCCGCCAGTGGCAACAACCGTGCCGCGATTGATGGTAACCGTACCGCAAACGCCAGATTGTCCGCCACCGATACCGGCAGCATCCCTGCCTGTTGCAGTGATGACGCCGCCGTTTATCGTTATGCTGCCTACGCTATTGTTGTATCCGCTGCCGATGCCCGCGCCATAATCGTCGCCGGATGCTTCAAGCGCGCCAGATCCGTTAGCTTGGGCATAAATCGTCAACGCATTGCCGGGAGCAACCCAAATACCAGGCTTCATCGTATAGGAACTGGTCTTGGCGTTGACAGTCAGTTTCTTCTCGTCTACGAGGACAATCTTGACATCGCCGTCTATCGTCACAAAGGAATTGATCGTTACATCGTTATTGACTACATACCAGCCAGATTCCAGCGTCGTCATTGCGGATGTTATCACCTTGCAGTTCTCGGTGCGCTCAGAGCCGTCGGCGTCGATGAACGTGACGGCGACTTCGCCCTCGCCGGCTTGCGCATCCCGCCACTTCACGTAGAACGTCTTGTCGCCAATCGAGCCATGGGGAATCGACGTCGCCGGAGTATTAAAGCCAGAATCGGTGAACCATCCAACGAACACCTTGCCCTCTGGAGCAAGTGGTTCGGGCAGATTGATCGTCGCGGACTCGATGTCGTATATCGTCGGGGTAAGGCCGCTCATCGTCGTCGCGCCGTCCATGTAGGTTATGTTATAGTTCCGCGCAGTCCAATGCGCGTAAACTGTCTGCTGGCCTCTCGCCGCGGTCGAAATCGTGTACACCCTGTCGCCACCGTTTGCGGCTGTGTACCAACCGAGGAAGAGATAGCCAGTCTTGCTCGCAAGATCAGGAAGCACCACGCCCACGCCTTCTATGTAGTTGGAAGGCGTAAGACCCGACATCACGGCACTTCCATCCATGTAGACGATTGGCTGCGGCCGCGTTGTTGCCGTAATCGTATAGGTGCAGTCCACGTCCTCCAGCGAAGTCTCCACGGTGTCGGACACCGTAAACGTAAACGTCCAGGAATCCGCGGCCGTGGGCGTGCCGGACAGCGTATCGCCCGTGCGCGTAAGCCACGCGGGAAGAGTGGAATCCTTGAGGGTGAACGAATAAGAGCCGCTGCCGCCGCTGACCGTTCCCGGGAGCGACAATTCAAATGCCTCGTTGACATAGGCATCGAAAGCGCTTGTCGTCTGCGCAAGCGGCACCGGGCCGATCGGCTCGACGACATAATACCGCTTGCCATCAAGCGTCACTGCGCCATTGACGCCAACAGTCAATTCGCCCAAGGCGTCAGATCCAGTACCAGATTTGACGGACAGGTTGGAACCAACCGCAAGCGATCCGTTGGACGTACCGGAATATCCCATACCTATGCCGCTGGGATTGTCGCCCACACTGTAGGCAGTCACAGAACCGCCATTGACTGTCACTGTGCCGCCGTTGCCTTGATAGCCGCCGCCAATACCGGCACCAAACTGACCGCCCCTGGCAGTCACGGTGCCGCCGTTGATTACGACCACGCCTCCTGATGCAGAATTGCCGCCGCCAATGCCAGCGCCGTTCTGTCCGCCCGTTGCCGTTATCGTGCCTCCGTTTATTGTCACGGTGCCGGCGTTTTCACTCGTGTTGCCGCCAATGCCAGCTGCGGAAGAGCCCGTCGTCGTCACACTAAGAGATGCATTGGCGCCAGCCGTCTGCAAATAAACCGTCAACGACGCCCCTTCTGGGACATTGACTGCGGCCTCACGCCATACATCATTGACCACGCTAAGCGAAGCGCCATCGGCAAGAATGAGATTCACACTGCCGGAAACAGTTACTCTTCCGGAAATCGCCACTTCGCCCTTCACGACATACCAGCCAGTCTCAAGAGTGGTCGTGTCAGAGGCGACTTGAGCACATTCAACAGCCGGCATTGCATTGCCGCCAGCATCGACATACGTCTCCATGCTCTTGACCGCGCCCCACTTCGCCCAGAATGTCTTGTTTCCTGTCGATCCGGCTGGAATCGTCGTCACCGCGTCGCCAGTGCAAGTGGAGTTCGTGTACCACCCGTAGAATCCCTTGCCCGTCTTTGTCGCCGTAGCAGGCAGGGTCAGCGTGGCAGACTCTACGGTGTAGGTCGTCGGCGTTAGGCCCTGGTCTGTTATCTGCGTGTCGCCGTCCATATAGGCAACCGTGTACTCAATCGGCTGCCAGTTGGCGTAGAAAGTCTGAGGACCAGTCGCCTCGGCATCAATGGCAGTAACCTTGTCACCTGTCAATCCAGAATTGAGATACCAGCCTTCGAATTCATATCCCGGCGCCGCAGGTGCCGTCGTCGACAAAGTCGCCCCCGTGCCTTCGACGTATTCAGACGGAGTAAGGCCGAGAATCGGAGTATCGCCATCCATGTAAGTGATTGTCTTCGGCCTTGCCGACACAGTGATCGTGTAGGCAAAGTCCTCGCTCTGCTGGGGAGAGCTCGCGTCCTTCACAGTCAGGACAAACGTGCCGCCAGCGGACGCGGAAACGCAGGAAAGCGTCGTGCCCGAAAGCGTGAAGCCTGCCGGCAAGCTCGACCCTTCCTTGATCTCAAATGTATAATCCGGCGTGCCGCCGCTGACTGTTTCCGCGAGATTAAACACCGCCTCCTCACCGGAATACGCGGCAAGCGTGCTTGTCGCCTGCATAAGCGGCGTTGGGCCAACAGTCTCGAAGATATAGCAATAACGCTGTGTCGACAATGACACTTCGCCATCGACATCAGGCGTCAACTTGTCTGCTTCCGTAAGGGTTGTGCTATTGCCAGCCTTCACCTCGATCCTCGACCCGACTTTCAATGTCCCTTGATCCTTGGTTGAACCATAGACACCGATACCAGGATAATATGTCGAAACAGAGGTGTGTCCTATCGCAGTAACTGTTCCGCCATTCACAACAACCCTTCCGCCGGCAGTACCATTATATCCGCCGCCGATGCCAGAGCTGAAGTAGCCGTTTGCCGTGACAACTCCGCCATTGATTGTCACCGTGCCGCCATTGCCATATTGACCTCCGCCGATGGCAGAACCGTAGAATCCGCCGGTTGCCGTAATTTCTCCGCCATAGATGTTTATCGTTCCAGCACTTTCATTGTTGCCACCGCCAATGCCAGCGCTATAGAACCCACCTGTGGCATTAAGCTTGCCAGATCCGGCTGTCTGTCCGTAAACCGTGAGGGCACAGTCATTTGTGACGGCAATGCCTGCCTTGCTCGATGATCCCTGTATCGTCAGCACGGCACCATCGCAAAGTACAAGGCTTACCTTGCCTTTGACAGCAACGCCGCTAATAGACACATTGCCCTCGGCATAATACCAACAATCCTCCCAAACGGTGTCGGACGAGGTGAGTTTCCGGCAGACCCTTTGGAACACGCCATCCGGCGTAAGGCAGTCCACTGAATCACCATCTGCAGGCTCTTCGGGGTCGTCATCGGTGTAGCCGGTCGATGCGACGGCCTCGACAGTGTATACTGGTGCAGGCGTGAGCGTTGTGCCAAGCTTGTCGGCCACGGCAATCGCGCACGAATAGTTGCCTGCGGATGCCGACAAGAACGAAAGTGCGCCGCCCGAAAGCGAGAACTCAGGCGCATGGTCACCAACGAATGCGAACGTGTACGGCGGAACGCCACCGGAAATCGTATAGGCAAGATTGAAGTTCGTGGACTTGCCAATCTTCACCGTGCCAAGATTCGTCTGCGCCGAGAGCGGATCGGGGTCGGAAACGATAAGCGTGTAGGTAAAGTTCTTGCTGTCCTCGGCATCGTCTGTAACAGTCACCGTAAACGGATATGATCCGGCAGTGGCGACTGCGCCAGAAAGCGTGCCTGCGCTTGTAAGCGACAGTCCGTCAGGAACAGTGCCGGAGAACGAGTAAGGCGTTGCCCCACCCACGAGCGTTTCGTTCAAATCCCAAGTCTTGTTTTCGTTCGTATAGGCGTCAAGAGCACCGTCCAAGAGGGTCAGTCCCAAGGTCTCAACGTAGAAATACCGTTGCGACCCTACGGTAATAACGCCGCCTTCGCCATGCTCGAGTTCCGTTGTTGGATTGGCGCTGTAACCGGCCTTGACGCAAACTGCCCCGCCAACTGTCAGTGTACCAGCGGAGCCATAATAACCTTTTCCAATGCCAACGCCTCCAGAAGAACCTGCTGTTGCCGTTATCGTTCCGCCTTTTATCGTTGCGTTGCCGCCAGCGCCATAATAGCCACCGCCAATTCCGGCGCCATACCACGTGCCACCAATGGCGGTAATCGTACCGCCGTTAATAACAACGGTCCCACCATCGCCGTTGTAACCGCCTCCGATGCCAGCACCAACATAGTTCCCACCCGATGCCGTAATCACGCCGCCGTTGATTATGATCGTGCCGCAATCTTCCTTGTCGCCACCACCGATGCCAGCACCACCATAGCTATAACCATCGTTAGGATTTCCTGATGCGTTCAATGCACCCGTTCCCGCTGCCTGACAATAAACCGTCAGTGTATTGCCGCTTGCGACATTGACACCTGCTTTTTTTGTCGCGCCGGTCACCGTTAGCGAAGCTCCGTCAGCCAAAACGAGATTTGCACTGCCAGAAACCACAAGCCCGCCAACGCCATAGTTAAGCACTCCGTTGACGACATACCATTCGCCGTCTTCCAGCGTCGTTATCCCAGTGTTCAACTCAATGCAATCAGCCGTATCAGGAGTGCAGTCCGCACGGATGAAGGGCGTAGACACAATTGTCTTTTGCATTATTATAATCTGGTATGCTGCAGCGGCAAGCGAATGGCTTTCGGCATCGCTGACCGACAGGGTAAAATCGTACGTCCCAGGGGTTGTAGGCATTCCGGCGAGCGTCGCGCCGGAAATCTCCAGCCCTGGCGGCAGAGTGCCGCTCGCGAACGTAAAGGCGTATGGAGTCACGCCGTTCTTGATTGTGGGCGTAAGATCAATGCTTACCGATGTTCCTGAGAACACAGGCGCAAGTGTTCCGCTACCGTCCTTTTGATATAGCTGACCGTATGGCAATGCACTCGCAACATAATAAGTCGTGCCTGGGACTGGATTGTCGGTAAACGTGCCTGCCGTGCCAGAGAACATATCATAGTTCCAGATACTTGTACCCGTGGTGCCTGCCGGGAAAGACCACTCGACACCAGCTCCGGAAGTATTGATTTCCAAGCTGGTGCAATTCTGGAACATCTGGTAATACGACAATGTCGGCACAGTCGTCGCTGAGAAACTCGGTATCGACCTGATGGCCGTGCATCCCTTGAACATGCACTTGTAGCAGGATTCTCCCATCGCCGGCACGTTGCCGTCATAGCCGCGCAGCGTCTCGATGTCGCCTTCGCAGTAGACGTTGGAACCCGTCAACGTCCAAGCGGTATAGCTGTTGTTTACGACTGTATTGCCAGTGCCGCGCAAGTAGATGTAGTACTGCCCGTCGGACAACTCGGCAGTAATCGACTCGCCCGTCCAGTCTGACCAGGACAAACCATCCGCCGGATTGCTCGTGGCCATCTGGAGCGTTCCGTCCCACGCCTTTGTAGCACTGAGCGAGAACGTCGTCGCGCTTCTGAACGTCAGGTACGGCGTGTCGAAGGCCTGGAGCGACGACG
>Ga0265298_10005038_pt1 | contig 16715 bp, 15 predicted proteins | sample AusTroGonzalo_MG_3_FD_193486 | JGI IMG/M metagenome (GOLD analysis project Ga0265298, IMG submission 193486) | Bovine rumen microbial communities from tropical cattle in Woodstock, Queensland, Australia - Gonzalo_01 | ecosystem: Host-associated > Mammals > Digestive system > Stomach > Rumen ... | reverse complement strand
CAGCCGCCGCGACCGCGCTTGAATACCATACGGCAAAAACGTATTTCACGGACGCGTCGTATATAACGGCGGCTTCCATGAACTCGTATCTCATATCCGCGTCCGTCAAGGCGCTCGGATTTTTCAGCTTCGCCGTGCTCATATATTACGTCTATCGCTGCCTTTGCATAATCGTGAAAAAGCATACGAAATCGCCGACGTTCGACGAGGCGGGGTACAAAAAAAGGCTTTACAACAGGTGTAAAGCCCTGTGCGTCGCGGGCATCGCCGCGTGCGGTATATCCGCCGCCTGCGGATTTCTGTTCTCCGTATCGGAGCTGTTCCGCTTCGCCGCGCTCATACTCTTCGCCGCGTATGCGATATATCTGTACGTCACGGCGAACAAGCTCTGCGAGGAGCTGTCGAGGTATATATAATTACGAATTCAGAAATCAGAATTAAGAAATGCAGGACGGTGCTGCCTGTATGGGAGGGGTCGCCCCTCCCGCTTTTTCGGAGACAGATATGCTTTCCCGTGATACGGGGGGAGCCTTATACGGCGGGGACGTCGTATTTATACACGTTCCCGTTTTCGAGGTCAACCTCATAGGTCTTGCGCGCCGGCGTCTCGTTTATGTCCATAAACCACAGGGCGCTGTTCGAGCTTCCGATATAACAGGTGCCTAACGGTATCTCCTCCTCGCCCGCAGCGGCTTTTATCATATCGGAGATATTATGCGTGACCTCCTTGTCGTCATACGGAAAATAAATATGTATTATAAGCGGCTCGCTCTCCGTAAACCGCGGCGACTGCCACAGAATACACTTTTTTGAGCACATATAATTGACTGTCTGTTTATACGTATAATGATCAGGCGTACAGATAAGCCGTTTTTCTTTTGTCATAACGTCTGTAAGCCATACGGCGGATCTGTCGTCGTCCGGATCGATATTCGGAATACGCGTATGATAGTTGAAATGCAGCAGCAGCTTACTGCCGAAAAACATATTGAAAGATACGCCGTTGATTTTGACCGCGCCGGGACATTCAAGCTCCGCCGCCACGGTTTCCTCGTCCGTCAAAATGTCAAGGGAATATAATACAACTTTTCCGCCGTTATCCGAAATCACGTTTTCGTACGTTATCACGTACCTTTCGTCATATACAGTCATATGCTTCGAATGATAATCCTTTAACCGTTTTAACTCCGTTACCGTGCCGTCCCCGGATATTTTCGCTATGATCTTCGTCGCGTCGATATCCCATTCAAGCTCGTTTTTCCATATTATTGTATTATAATATAAATACAGCGTATCGCCTGTTCTGAATAAATTAGCGTCACTGACGTCTTCTACGAGAAGCTTGGTTTTGTTTGTTTTTATATCATACATATAAACTGAGTAAAGGGAAAAGTCTTTGCGGGTAAAAAAGATTTTATCGCCGTATAACACAACGGTCGCGTTTTTGAGACCTGCGAGCGGACAGCCGCTTTTTTCCGTATGTGTGCAGAGCGGATCGGTACAAACGGGGCTCGATACGTTCCCGTTCGGAAATTCGCGTCTGTAAAGCGTCATCTCATACTCGCCGTCAACGTCTCTTCCGGAAATAAAATACGTATATTTCCCGTCAAACGTGTCCTCGGGGCACGTACTCATCATAGGTGCGAGTATACCGTACTTTTCAACAGCCTCGGATACGGATAAGCCGTAAAAATCGTCGTCCGGGCAGACCGTGTTCAAATATATGATCGCGCCTTCCTGCTGCGTGTTATTGCCCGTCACGGTACCCGTACTGTCGGGCTGCCGTTCGGTTTCAGTCAAAAACGGGTCTTCCGTATAGTAAGTGCAGGAGCATATGCAAAACTGAACAACAAGTACAGTCAAAAGCAATAAGACTATATTCTTTTTCATAATCCTCCCTCAAAATTACAGAATAATTTTACCGTACAAATTATACACAATTTTTCGCTGTTTGTCAATACCGCTGTTTAACGGCGGATAACTCCCTCAGTCGGCAAAGCCGTGACGGGGAGAGTTTACGGGTCGTCGAGGGCGCCGACCCCTACGGAACGCTGTATTCTGCACGCCTTTCGCCGTAGGGGAGGGGTCGCCCCTCCCGCTTTTTATATCTCCGGCTCAAACGCGGGCATGAGCTGCAGCTTGAAGAGATTTTTTCTGTGCATATCGTCGATTTTCTCTTTTATCTGCTCGTCGTCGATCTTGCCCTCCCTTATATAGCGGTCGAGCACGGCGTAGGTGAAGCCGAGGTTGTCCTCGTCCGTCTTGCCGCAGAGGCCGTCGATCGGGACCTTGTCAACGAGCACGGACGGGAGCCCGAGCTCTCTGCCTATCGCCCTGACCTCGGCGACGGTGAGCTTTGATATGGGGCTGAAATCGCCCGCCGCGTCGCCGTATCTCGTGGCGTAGCCGACCCAGTCCTCGGACAGATTGCACGTATTCGCCACGCGGCCGTTGTTGCTCTGACCGACGGCGTAAAGCGTCGCCATCCTTATCCTCGGCGGCAGATTCGTCCTCGCCTGCACGGACAGCTCAAACGGAACGGACGCGGTAAGTCCGTCGACCGCGTCTTTTATATTAACGACGAAGTGCTTTATTTTCAAGTGTGAAACGAGCAGCTTTGCCATATCTATATCGCTCTGCACGCCGCACGGCATAAGCACGCCTATGACTCTGTCCGCGCCGAGCGCCTCGACGCAGAGCGCGGCGACGACGGAGCTGTCCTTGCCGCCCGAAATACCGACTATGGCATTGCAGCCTTTGCCGTTTTCTTCAAAAAACTTCTTTATCCAAAGGACGCATTCGTCCTTTACTTTTTTTGCGTCAAACATAACCGCACCTCCTTTTGACTTACGAGCATATTTTATCACTTTTTTTGCAGGAAATCAACCGACGGCGAAAAAAATAAGAAAAAAGTTTCAAAAAAACGAAAAAATGTTCGTCTTTTGTATTTACAAACGCGGAATTTTGTGATATACTGAAATAAAGAACAAATATTCGTTTTTGAAAGGGGACAAATATGGCGGGACTGAAAAAACTGGAGCAGGAAATACTTGATTATATCAAAGAAACCATAAACGCGGAGGGCTATTCTCCGAGCGTGCGCGACATAAGCGCGGCTCTCGGCATAAAAAGCACGTCAACGGTGCATCTGCACCTGCACAGGCTTGAGGAAATGGGGTATATACAAAAGGAGCAGGGCAAGAGCCGCACGATAAGAGTGGAGGGCGCGTCGTCCGGCGTGCCGATAGTCGGCGACGTAGCCGCGGGCTTACCCATTTTCGCGGAGCAGAATATAGACGGATACGTCGACTTTGCCGCCGGCGGATACGACAAATCGAACCTCTTTGCGCTCCACGTAAAAGGCGAGAGCATGAAGGAGGCGGGAATACTTGAAGGCGATCTGCTTATAGTCAACAAATGCGAGTACGCCGACAACGGCGATATAGTGGTAGCGCTCGTTGACAACGAGGCGACGGTCAAGGAATTCCACAAGGAAAAGGGACATTACCGCCTGCAGCCGAAAAACGCCGCAATGGAGCCGATAATCGTAAAAAAGTGCAACGTTTTAGGCAAGGTCATAGCGAGCATGAGGTATTATAACTGAGGATCGTCACAAAATAAAGCTGTCGCGGCGCGGCGGCTTTTTCTTTTTGAAAAATGTGTCGCCGACGCGACGGATTGTGCACGCCTGAGGGGTGGCCCGGGGTTCCCCGCCGCGAAAAGCGGTGGGGGTTCACGGGTGGCCCGGGGTTCCCCGACGCGAACTTGAGAGCGTTGGGGGTTCACGGGTGGCCGACCCCCAAAGAACGTCGCGTCAGCGACACCCGTCTCTCCCGTTTTCGCAAGCGGAGCCGATTTCACTTTTTTACCGTCCGCAAATTTCGTTTAAATTCGCCTAAATGTCTTGACTTTTGTTTTGCGATATGTTATACTAAATAAAATTTATAATTTTTATTATATACCGGTGTACAATGAAGCTGAACAATTTAGGCGGACACAAAAGCATAAACGAGTACGTTGACTGTAAGCTCGCGGCGTTTGAAAGATCAAATCGGGATTTTTCCGCGCTGTTTGACGTTATGTTTTCCGAGCGCGAAAACGTCATGTACGAAAAAAGCGACGGCTACAGGATAACGAAAACGACGTACGGGCAGGCGCACGACACCGTCCTGCGTCTTTCCGCGTACCTTTCCGACCTCTTTTCCGATATACCGCATAATTCCGTCATAGGTCTTCATATGGACAACAGCCTTTTGTGGACAGAGCTTTTCTGGGCGATACTGCACGCGGGCTTTTGTCCGCTTCTGCTCAATATGCGTCTTGACGGCGAAAGGCTTGAATACGCGCTGCGCGTCAGCTCCGCCGCCGCCGTCATATCGGACGGCAGGGAATTCTCCGTTAAAACAATAAAAGCCGCCGATATAAAAGAAAAAGACGGCGAGGCGTGCTCCGTTTTCGGCACCTCCGTCCTCATAATGTCGTCAGGCACCTCCGCGCACGTCAAGCTCTGCTCCTACACCTCAAAAGAATTCTACTTCCTTATACGCAACAGCTGCAATATCATCAAGCAGTGCAAGGCGGCGAAAACACATTACAACGGCGAGCTCAAACAGCTCACCTTCCTGCCGTTCTACCATATTTTCGGGCTTGTTGCCATGTATATCTGGTTCGCGTTCTTCTCGCGCACCTTCGTTCAGCTGAACGATATGTCGCCCGACACGATAGTCAATACCGTCAAGCGCCACGGCGTGACGCATATCTTCGCCGTCCCGCTCTTCTGGGAGACCGTGTATAAGACCGCGATGAAGACGATACGCTCGCGCGGTGAAAAAACCGCAAAGAAATTCGAAAAAGCGATGAAGATCGCCGACGCCCTGTCGCCCGTACCGCCGCTTTACCGCGCTTTCACGCGTGCGGCGTTCAAGGAAGTGCGCGAAAACATATTCGGCGAAAGCGTGAGCTTTATGATAACCGGCGGCAGCCGCATAAGCGGCGACGTCCTGCGCTTCTTCAACAATATCGGCTACCGCCTCTGCAACGGCTACGGTATGTCGGAGATCGGCATAACCTCGGTCGAGCTGTCGGACGATCCGCGCCTCTTGAACGCCGGATATATCGGCAAGCCGCTTAAGGATATCGCCTACGCCATATCCGACCGCGGCACGCTTCTCGTCTCCGGTCAGTGCATGGCGGAGTACGTTATTGAAGAAGGCGTGAAGCGCATGCGCCCCGCGCTGTTCGACACGCGCGACCTCGCCGCCTGCGTCAACGGCAGATATAAGATCTTAGGCAGGGCGGACGACGTTGTGATCGGCGCTGACGGCGAAAATATAAACCCGCTGCCCGTTGAAGAAAAAATCGAGAAGATAAGCGGCGTCCGCGGCGCGTGCCTTTTAGGCGTGCCGTCGGGCAGCGGCGACGTGCCGACGCTGATCGTCTCTATCGCCAAATACACGGATAAAACGCGGCTTTCGTCGCTCAATTCGGATATAAGCGACGCGCTCAACGCCTTGGGGCTTAAAACGCAGATCAAAAAGACGGTCTTCACCTCCGACGCGCTTTTGCAGGGCAGCGAGTTCAAGCTGAACAGACGGAGGCTTTTGTCCGACTGTCAAAGCGGCAAAATGACGCTTGTGACGGAGGATACGGCGGAGGAGGCGGGAGAGCTTGACGACGTCTCAACGTTTATTCGCGACTGCTTTGCGGCTGTGCTTGAAAAACCGGCGGAGCAGATAAGCGTGAAAGCCGATCTGTTTGCCGACGAGGGCGGCAGCAGTCTTGATTATTTTGCGATAATAGCGGCGCTGCAGCGCGAATTCGGCGTACCGTTCCCGACGGACGCGGGCGCGGGGTTGTCTTCCGTTTCGGCGCTGTCGGACTATGTGAAAGAGCAGCTTAAAAATGTGGATAAGACTGATTAACGCGTTTGCAAAGGTGACCGGCTGGCCGGTGCAGTTTTTCTGCTTCCGCACCAAAATTCACTATGAGGACAAAAAAATACAGGGCAGGCGCATAAAAGGCGGCGCGATCGTCGTATCGAACCACACCTCCGTGTTCGATTACGCCGTATATATATTCGTATTTTTCACGCGCACGCTGCGCACGGTCATGGCGGAGGTTTTGTTTCAAAAACAGCCGCTCGGCACGTTTTTGAAAATGATGGGCGGCATAAGAGTCGACCGCGACGCAAACGAATACGGCTTTATGGGCAAGTGCGAGAAAATTTTGCAGAACGGCGGGCTTTTGTGCGTGTTCCCCGAGGGACGGCTGCCGAAAAAGGGAGAGGAAAAGCCGCTTCCCTTCAAGCCAGGCGCGGCGTATCTCGCGCTTACCACCGGCGTACCCGTGATACCGGTATATACAAACGGCAGTTATTTCAGCAAAAAACGCGCCGAGGTGATAATAGGCACGCCGATATATCCGTCGGAGCTGACAGACGGCAATAAATCCGACAAGGAAAACACGACGGTAATAAACGACGCGCTGAGAGAAAAACTGATTTATCTGGAGAAAACGCTTGAAAAACGACAAGAGTGTGAAAAAAAGTAAATTATTCAGCATAAAAAATCTGTTTTTTGATTTTGTAAGAGTGACCGCCGCGCCGGGGATACTGTGGTTCCGGCCGAAAAAGATCTACGAAAGCGAGGCGGCGAAAAAGAAGATCAAAGGTCCTGCGATCCTTATCGCAAACCACGTCGGCATCATAGACCCGCTTTATCTTATGCTCGTGATCTGGTACCGACGGCACAGATTCATATGCAAATCAGAGCTTATGGAAAACAAAACGGGCAAATTCTGGCTGACGCTCTTCCGCTGTATCCCGATAGACAAGGACAACGCGAGCTTTACCACCGTGCGCCGGATAGTTGACGTGCTTAAGGGCGGCGAGCTTGTCTCCATGTTCCCCGAGGGGCAGGTCCATACGCAGAGCGACAAGCCTTCGGCGTTCAAGTCGGGTATGATCTTAATGTCGATACAGAGCGGCGCGCCGGTAATACCCGTATATATAAAACCGCGAAAGCATTTTTACAACAGGATAATCGCGGTCATAGGCGAGCCGTTCTCGGTCACGGACCTATACGGCGCGCGCCCGAAATTCTCACAGATAGACGAAGCGGCAAAGCTGCTTCACGAAAAGGAAATGAAGCTCATGGAGCTATCAAATAAACGATGACAGAAAGGAACGGATAAAATGGAAAACGTATTTACAACAGACAGAGAGAAATTCAGACCGTACAACTCTCCCGAGGAGTTTGACAGGATAGTTTATTATAATTCCGTCGGCGAAATGTGGGAAAACTGCGTAAAGGAATACGCACAGCGCACGGCTATAGAGGACGACGGCAAAAAATATACGTACGAACAGCTTGAGGAGCAGGCGTCTTTTCTGCGCCCGCGCTTCGGCGAGGGCAAGCGCGTAGCGCTGCTTTGCCCCAACTCGTACGATTTTGTAAAAGCGTACCTTGCGATAGTCACGTCCGGCAGCACGGCGGTGATCCTTCCGCCCCAGCTTCCGCCGGAGGCGGTTTTCGGCTGCTGTATGAAGCTCGGCGCGAATATGCTCGCGTATCATCCGGCGCTCTCGGAAAAGCTTGCGACGGTAAAAGCCGCCGCGCCGCAGTTCCCGCTCGTTGACATAACCGAGGCGGCAGCAAAGAAAAAAGATACGGTTTTGTCAAAACCGACCGACCCGTGCGTCGTAATGTTCACGGGCGGCACGACCGGCAGAAGCAAGGGCGCGCTTTTAAATCACCGCGCGGTGATAGAGGGCACGGTCAACGGCTGCTACGGCGTAGGCCACGTTTTCGGTCAGAGATATATGCTCATCCTGCCGCTGTCGCACGTTTTCGGTCTTATCAGGAACCTTATGACGTGCTTATACACGGGCAGCGCGATGTTCATCTGCCGCAGCAACAAGGATATGTTCCGCGATATCGCAACGTTCCGTCCGACCATAATGGTAATGGTACCGGCGCTTGCGGAAATGGCGCTGACGCTTTCCCGCAAATTCGGCAGGAATATGCTGGGCGACGATCTTAAATATATAATCTGCGGCGCGGCGGCGGTCTCTCCGTATCTGATAGAGGAATATCCGAAAATGGGTATTTCGCTTCTCGCCGGCTACGGTCTGACGGAGTCCGCAAACCTTGTTTCCGGCAACCCGAACTCAGTCGGCAAGCCCGAATCCGTCGGTATCCCGTATCCCAACCAGCAGCTCCGCATAGTCAACGGCGAGCTGTGGCTCAAAGGCGACAATATGATGGACGGCTACGTGGGCGACGAGGCGGAAAACGCCGCGGCGTACGAGGACGGCTGGTTCAAGACGGGCGACCTTGTTAAGATAGACGGGGACGGATATCTGTATATCACCGGAAGATCGAAGGAAATAATAGTTTTGGCAAACGGCGAAAACGTATCACCCGCGGAGGTCGAGGCGCGCTTCAACACGCCGGCGTTCATCGCGGACACGCAGGTTTTCGAGGACGTTTTGCCGAACGGCACGCATATACTTGCGCTCGAGGCGGTGCCGAGAGCGACGGAGCTCAAGGGCATCGAGGGCGACGTCAAAGAATATATCACAAAAGAGCTTGAGAAGATAAACGCGACGCTGCCGCCGTACCAGCGCGTCAGCCGCATTGAGATACGCGACACGGATTTCGAAAGAACTCCGAGTATGAAGATAGTGAGATACCATAAATGCAAATGAACAGAGCGGAAATTACGGAAAAGTTAAAGGATATACTGCAATCGGCGTCCGACGACGCGGAGACGGCGGAAAAATGCAAGGATGAGACGAAGCTGCAGACGGAGCTCGGGCTCTCGTCCGTTGACATGCTCTATATGGTGATAGCCATAGAAGAGACGTTTGACATAAGGTTCGACGACGTGACGGTAACGTCGTTTGAAACGTTCGGCGACGTCGTAACGTATATAGAAAACAAGCTGAAATGAAGTGGACGCCCGGTCAGTTTGAAAAAGGCGATATAATACGCATAAAAACGGGCTCGTTTTACCACTACGGCATTTTTGTGTCGGAGGACGAGGTGATACAGTTCGGATACCCGCCTCTGCCGGAATACGCGGATAAAAACGACCCGCCCGTCGTCTGCGCCGTTGATATAGACGTTTTCTGCTCCGGCCGCATAGCGGAGCGGGCGGTGTACGACCGCAAAGAGAGGAAAGCGGCGCGCAAGCCCGACGAGACAGTCTCCGCCGCACGCAAAAGAATGGGAGAGGGCGGATATAATATCCTGCACAACAACTGCGAGCATTTCGTCACCGGCGTCGTTTTCGGCGTCCCGCGCTGCGAGCAGGAGGAAAAGGTGCGAAAAAAGTGGAAAGAAGCGCGCGGGAAGAATTAAGGCGTCGCTGACGCGACGGATGAGGTGAACAAAGAAAGCATATCTATCCCCGAAGAAGCGGGAGGGGAGACCTCTCCCCTACAAAATGTCACGTTTCGCAGGGGTCGGCTGCGCGAACCCCCGTTGCCCTCCGGTTCGCGGCGCACGATTCGTTTTGCAGGGACACCTTTTTTGTGTAACTAAATATTTTAAAAGGATATAAACTAAACGAGGAAAAAATGATCGCGGTTTACATTATCGCGGCGCTGGCCGTTTTATACGGCATATTCATTGTCGGACCGGCGCTGATATCATTCAAAAAAATATTTGAAAAAAAGAGCGACAGACCGCTTGACGATATGGACATTTCCAAAACTTATTTCGCTCCGTTTGAGCAAAGCATGCGCGACGCCGCGGACAGAGTCGAGAAAAGCTGCGTCCTGCAGCGCGTGCAGACGACGTCGTTTGACGGGCTGACGCTTTACGCCGACTATATAGACAACAACTCCGACAAGACCGTCGCGTTCTTTCACGGCTACCGCGCCACGCCGATGGTGAATTTCAGCATACACACCGAAATTTTCGTCAAAGCCGGATATAACGTCCTGCTCGTGTTTCAGCGCGGTCACAGCGTAAGCGGCGGTGAGAACAACACGCTCGGGTTGAAAGAAAGATACGACGTTTTGTCCTGGGTCGATTTCCTTGACGGATACCCCGCAAAAAACGTCGTACTCTACGGCATATCCATGGGCGCGTCAACGATAGCGTACGCGTCGCCCCTGATAAAAAGCGAAAAGGTGAAGGCGCTCGTTATAGACTGCGGCTTCGTTTCCCCGTGGCTTCAGATATACCGCGACTGCGTCAGACGCCGTCTGCCCGGCAAGCTGATAATGCCGATAGTCAATTTCTTATGCAAGCGCAAATTCGGCGAGGACCTCAAGACCTCCGTATCAGACGCGCTTAAGGACAACAAGATCCCCGCGTTCTTTTTACACGGCAAGGCGGACGAGACGGTACCTTATAACGACGCGGAGCTGAATTATTCCGCCTGCGGCTCGGAAAAGAAAATACTTCTGCCCGACGGACTTCATCACACGCTCGCTTTCTCGACGGGAGACGATTCCGTCCGCGCCGAGGTTTTCGATTTCATAAACAACTATATCAAATAAAGGAGACTTTATCATGAGTTTCAAAATAATGGCGGACGCCACCTGCGACCTTACAAAGGAGCTGTCCGAAAAATACGATATCATAACCGTCCCCGGCCACCTCGTATTCCCCGAGGGCAAGGAGGTGCGCGCGTTTCTTGACTGGGAGACCGTCCCGCGCGACGAGTTTTACACCGACTTGAAAAAGCGCCCCGACGAGTACAGCACCTCCCCCGCCAACGTTGACGAGTTTGCCGAATATATGGAAGCGGCGGCGAAGGACGGCTTTGATATGATCGTCATGACTATATCGAGCGGCATAAGCGGCGCTTTCGGCTTTGCGACCAAGGCTAAAGAGCAGGTCGAGCAAAAATACGGCGTGAAGATAAAAGTGATAGACACGCTGCGCTTCGGTCCCGGTTTCGGTCTTATGGCTATCTACGCCTCGCAGCTGCGGGCGGAGGGCAAGAGCATAGACGAGGTATGCGCGTGGCTTGAAGAAAACAAAAACCGCTTCCACCAGGCGGGCTGGCTCGACGATCTGTCGTTCGTCGCCAAAAAAGGCAGACTTACCCACGCAAAGGCGTTTTTCGGAACGCTTGCCGGCGTCAAGCCTATCGGCGAGTTCGACTATAACGGCCTCACCACCGTGCTCGGCAAGGCGAAGGGCTCGAAAAAAGCGTATTCCGCGCTGCTTTCCTATATCGAGGGGACGATCGAGAACCCCGAGGAGCAGATAATCTTCATCGCGCAGACGAACAGACTGCCGCAGGCGGAAGAGTACAAAAAGATGATAGAAGAAAAATTCCACCCGAAGGCGGTTTATATAAAAGACGTATTCCCCTCCTGCGGGATAAACATAGGTCCCGGGCTCATGGCGGCGTACTACGTCGGCAAACCCATATCGAAAGACCTTTCGTTTGAGCGCGAGCTACTCAACAAATACATTGAAGCAAAGGAATAAAACATGAAAAAGCTAACGTCAAAGTGGCAGATAGGGTTATACGCCTGCTCCGGCATGGGCATAAATCTGCTCAACACAATGATGGCGTCGTATCTGTGCAGCGCGCTCATCGCGGGCGGCTTCAAGGGTGACGCGGTGATATACCAGACGTACGCGCAGAAGGACCTTGTCGTCGCGTCGTTATGGGCGGCCCTCGTCTTCATCGCAAAGATAGTTGACGGCGTGATAGACGTGCCGATGGCGGCGCTGACAGACGGTCTGCGGACGAAATTCGGACGCCGCCGCCCGTCGCTCGTAATCGGTCTCGTACCGCTTTTACTGTCTTACGTGCTGTTCCTCGTCATACCCGACCCGTCGGGCGCGACGATAATCAACACGCTGTTCTACGGCGTTATGCTCTGCGTGTTCTATACGTTCTACACGCTGACTATGGTGACGTATTACGCGACGTACACGGAGATACTTGAAAACGAGCAGCAGCGCTCGCTCATGTCCAATATCAAATCCGTCTGCGATATAGTGTATTTCATCTTAGGCTACGTCGTCGTAAGAATGTTCTTGAACGGTATGAACATAAGAGTTGTGGCGCTCATCGTCCTGCCGTTATCGGCTACGATGCTCATACCGCTGTTTATGATAAAAGAGCCGTCGAACAAGGATCAGCCGAAGGAAACGCAGAAGGCGCTGCGCCTCATCCCGTCTATCACCTACACGTTCAAAAACAGCACGTTCATCAAGTGGATGGTCGTGTATTCCTTCATGACGTTCGGCGTACAGCTTTTCCTGGGCGGTATAAACGAGTATTTCAGCTTTGTCGGAATGAATATGATATACGTGATGTGCTCGGCGTTCGCGCCCGTGCCGTTCACGCTGATACTTTATAACAGGATACAAAAGAAATTCGGCTTCGGCGCGGCGTTCAGATACGTTCTGCTAACGTTCGTCGTCGGTATGCTCGCCATGTTCGGCGTCGGCTTCATACAGGCGGGAACGGTCAAGCTCGTTATGTCTATAGTCACGGGACTTATCAGCTCGTTCGCGATCGGCGCCATGTTCGCCGTCGCGTACTCGATCCCCTCTCAGCTTGCGGCGGATGAGGAGGAAAAGAACGGCGTTTCCAACTCCGCCATGTACTTTGCCGTGCAGGGTCTGTTCGCGGGCGTGGCGTCGGGTATAGCTACGGGTCTCGTCCTCACCGCGCTTAAAAAAGGAAGCGAGAACGGCGGCACGGCGATGACGTATATGACCGTCATCTCCGCGGCGGGCGCGCTGCTCTCCTTCGCGCTGACGTTCATTTTGCCCAAAAACCTGCTTTCCCTCGGCAAGACGGACAAAAAGAAAGAGGAAATCAAAGAAAATATTACGTAATCCAAGGCGGTAAAACCACTGTAATGGCAACGATCAAGATAAACGGAACACAGCTTGAAAAAATGCTCAGAAACGGACTTAACAATCTGCTTGAGCATAAGGAAGAGGTAAACAAATTAAACGTTTTCCCCGTCGCGGACGGCGACACGGGCACTAATATGTCCTTAACGCTTTCCCACGGGCTGAAATCGGCGCAGTCACGCACAGAGGCGGGACCGTATTTAAAGCCCGTCAGCGACGGGATGCTTCTCGGCGCGCGCGGAAATTCGGGCGTCATACTCTCACAGCTTTTCAAAGGGCTTTACACGGAGCTTGCGCGCGCGGGCTGGATAACGCCGGCGCTTCTGCGCAACGCGCTTATCCGCGCGTACAAAACGGCGTATAACGCGGTCATACACCCCGTAGAGGGCACGATACTGACCGTCGCGCGCGAGGGCATAGAGCATATAAAAACGCAGATAGACAGAAGTACGACGGTAGAAGAATTTTTGTCAATGTACGTGGCGGAAATGAGAAAAAGCCTGTCCTTTACGCCCGAGCTTTTGCCGGTGCTGAAGGAATCCGGCGTCATCGACAGCGGCGCGTACGGATATATACTCATATTTGAAGGCATGCTCGATCAGCTTTACGGCAAGGAGCATACGCATACGGCGGAGGAGGCGCACATAACCGTGCAGGCCGAGCCCGCGCCCGTTGACCCCGCGCTTTTCAACGAGAACAGCTCGTTTGTCGAGGGGTACTGCATGGAATTCATACTGCAGCTTATGAGAGACGAAAAATACACGCAGCGCTTCGTTCTGCGCTCGTATATAGACGATCTGAAGCTGTACGGCTCCTCGCTCGTCGTGGTGCAGGACGGACGGCGCGTAAAGGTGCATATACACACGTTCAAGCCCGCCAAAATAATCGCGCTGTCGCAGGAATTCGGCGAATTTCTGACGTTCAAGCTTGAAAATATGCAGCTTCAGCACAACGAGGTGCTGCAGGGCGGCGACAAAAACGAAAAGAAAAAGATACTGTCCGTCATCGCCGCGGTAAACGGCGACGGGATGGAAAAGACGTTTTGCGACCTCGGCTGCGACGTCGTCATAAACTGCCGCGATACGATGAACGCGTCGTCCGAGGATTTCATACGCGCTATATCGCGCGTCAACGCGGAAAAGATAGTTATTTTGCCGAACAACAAAAACGTCGTAATGGCGGCGGAACAGGCGGTAAGACTGTCGGAGGCGAAAAACGCGGTGGTACTGCCGACTAAAAGCTCGGCAGAGGGCTATTTCGCTCTCGCTATGGACATACAGGACGGCACGGACACGGAAATGCGCGTAAAGCAGATGAGAAGCGGCATGAAGAGCACGACGACGCTCACGGAATCCACCGCGACAAAGGATTATGAAAACGGAAGCGTCAGCTGCCGCGCGGGCGAGGAGATAGTGCTGAAAAACGGCGAGCTTGTCGCCGCGTCGACCGACTGGTGCGACTGCATAATAAAAGGCCTAAAGGCGGTGCCGGATATAGACGAGCTTGAAAGCTGCGTTATCTTCCGCGGCGACGGCGTCTCCGAGGAGCACGAGGCTATATTGACCGAGCGGCTGTCGGAGGCTTTCCCGATGCTCGAGCCGACGTTCATCACGGGCGGTCAGAGCGTGTATAGATTTATTATAGGAATATCGGAATAAGGATAATATAAAATGGGTGCAGGATTTTGGATCTTGATCGCCGTCGCCGCAGTATTTCTTCTTTTTATACTGCCGGTGCTTGCGATGTCGTTTGCGATATACAGCGTGCTTCTTATAAGGAGCAAGCCGGATAAATGGGGGCGCGTCTGCAGCTTTCCGGAGGACGAGGAATACGTCGGAATGTACGAAAAAGGTCTTTTGTGGGGAGAAAAATACAAGGACAATAAAACGCCGGTCAACGTAAAAAGCGGCAGGTTCAATTTAGCCGGGGAATATTTTGACTTCGGATTTGACAAAGCCGTCATAATAATCGCCGGAAGGACGGAGTGCTGTTATTACTCTTATTATTTCGCGGAGCCGTACAGGGACGCGGGGTATAACGTGCTCGTGCTCGACAACCGCGCGCACGGACTGTCGGACGGCAGGATAAATTCGCTCGGATATAAGGAATATAAAGATATCATAGCGTGGAGCGATATGCTGCACGAAAAAGGCAACAAAAGCGTGGTGCTCCACGGCATCTGCATAGGCGCGTCAACGGCGCTGTTCACGGTCACCGCGAAAAACTGCCCCGACCATATAACCGCGATGGTGTCGGACGGAATGTACGTCAACTTTTACGAGTCTTTCAAAAACCACATGGCGGAGAAAAACAAGCCGAATTTCCCGATGACGTACGGCGTTATGACGCATATCTTCTTCATCTCCGGCGCAAACGTAGTGACGGACGGACCGATAAAGCGGATAAGGAAGATGAAAAAGCCGATACTTATGCTGCAGAGCAAGGAGGATACGTATTCTTTGCCGGAGCTTGCGGTAAAGCTGTACGACGCCTGCCCGTCGGAGCATAAAAAGCTCGTCTATTTCGACCGCGGCGCGCACTCGCGCATCAGGATAAACGACGAGGAGGGGTACGACGCCACGGTGAAGGAGTTTTTAAAGACGCTGTAAAAAACGGCAAAGCTTTGTAGGGGAGAGGTCTTTCCTCCCGTGTCAAATCGTAATATAACAAACATAAACTCGCTAAAATTTACAATATCTTCTTCACACGTTCATATATTATAACACAAAAAGCAATATAATAAAATCAGCGCATCGTTATTTGATCCGATAAGGATTTAAATATAAAAAATTTTGACGTGAACAACGTCGGAAAGAGGTACATATGTATTGTAAGAATTGCGGAGCGGAAATCGCCGACGGATCGACCTTCTGCACACAGTGCGGAGCTCCCGTACAGCAGGAACAGCCCCAGGCTCAGCCTCAGCCCCAGCCGCAGCCGGTATATACCGCTGAGCCGGCAGTCCAGGCTCCCGAAGGCAAGCCCATACTCATACTCGGCATACTCTCCATCGCGCTCAACTCCATCCCGTACGTAGGCTGGATAGGCGGTCTCATCTGCGCCATAATCTGCGCAAATAAGGTCAAAGCGTATTTAGCGGCGGGCGGACAGCTCACGGGCGTCGCAAAGGTCGGCAAGATACTCGGTACTGTCGGTCTCATCATCAGCATAGTATGCGCCGTCATTTATGCAATAGCTATCGTAGTAGCCATAATCGGAGCTATCGCAGGCAGCATAAACTATTCATCCTATCTGTCTTAACTTTGACAAATAACAGAAAATCGGGGAGAACCCGATTTTTTGTTTTTCATCGGCGTCGTTTTGCGACGTTCTTTGGGGGTTGACGAGCCTTGCGCCTCCAAAGGGGTTCCCCGACGCGAACTTGAGAGCGTTGGGGGTTCCCGCCGGTGGAGGATCAAGCAAGGCGAGGAAAGCGCAGCGGTCGAAAGAAATCAAGTGCAGCCGCGGCAGCGGCACGCAGATTTCTTCGGGTACCGCAAGCGGGCTTGAGGGACGGGGAACCCTCCGGCCCCCTCCCATCCTTCAGATGGGGCAGCACGCGGGGCGGCTTTGCCTCCCTCTCCGAGGGAGGTGGCTCGGCGGCACGCCGAGACGGAAGGAGTGCGCCGGGGTTTCCCGAAAACGAGGTACGGGTTTTTGTGGTTTCGCGGCTGCCGACGGATGAGGAGGACGAAATTACCGTATATCTAAACCCCGAGGGCGCGGGAGCGGAGACCGCTCCCCTACGGTTTGATAGTCCCCGAGGTCAAAGCCCCGAAAGTTCGGGGGGAGGCGAGGTTTGAGACGGCCCGGGGTTCCCCGCCGCGAAAAGCGGTGGGGGTTCACGGGTGGGGAGCCCCAAGGGCGCGAAGC
>Ga0265298_10005037_pt1 | contig 16716 bp, 34 predicted proteins | sample AusTroGonzalo_MG_3_FD_193486 | JGI IMG/M metagenome (GOLD analysis project Ga0265298, IMG submission 193486) | Bovine rumen microbial communities from tropical cattle in Woodstock, Queensland, Australia - Gonzalo_01 | ecosystem: Host-associated > Mammals > Digestive system > Stomach > Rumen ... | reverse complement strand
TGATTAGCGGAGAGGTCTATCCTTCGACGCTTAAGGACGTCACGTCGCCAGCCGATGCGAAGTTCATCCGTATATCGTACAAGCCCACGCAGACGGCCATACAGGCGGAGCGGGGCACGGCGCGCACGTTCTACGAGGAGCACAGCATCATCGGCGGCTATCTGTCCGACGTTCACTACTTCGACGACAAGGAGCTGCTGCTGCGTTCCAACCCCACCGAGAAGATGCAGCCCGCCGTCAAGACGCTCGGAGCGGTCTGCTTCGTGTGGGATGACGGTACGGACGAGGACGAGGCGACGGCAGAGCTGTTCCTGCGTCACGGAGCGAAGTGCGGCTTCGCACTCATCGGCTCCAACGGCTTCGGCAACTACGTCCACAACACTATGTATAAAGACCTGCAGCACATGGGCTTCACGTGCCTCAACCATAACCGTTCGTCCGCTGCGCTGAACAGCTATGCGACGGAGGCAGATGCGAGAGCCGACGTGCTGGCGGCAAGGGAGGAGCTTGAAGGCTACGGATTAATCGTGAACGGGTTCGTCTGCCCGAACAATACATACGTCGCGAATTACAGGACGATGCTCGGAGCATATCATGCATACGCCTTCGGCGACCACGGGAACGGCGACGGGACTACCGTGTACGACGTGAACACTCGGACGCAGGACATCCTACGTCTCCACCGCTGGGTTATCGAGAACAACAGCAAGAGTTTGCAGGATGTGAAGGACATCATCGACGCCGCGTGCGCCAACGGCTACTTCGTTTGCTTCTACGGACACTCGGCAAGGATAGGGACTTCGGGCTATCACGACCTTTCCTTCTACGACGACGTGCTGGATTACATACATCAGAAGGAGTTGAGCGACTTGCTCTTCTTCGGCAGTCCCGACGAATGTGTCAGATATTATTTCGAGCTGTAATATGAACAACTACGACTGGGCAACCCTTTTCCTCACTCCCCTCTGCTCAGCTATCGCATGGCTGGCAGGGTGGCGGAAAAGGAAGAACGACAGCATCACCGAGATGCAGACGACCATCGACACGCTCGTAGAGAAGAACGCCGAGCTCTACCTCGAAGTCATCAAGCTGCGCGAGGAGAACGCCGAGCTGCGCGCCTCCGTTGCCGCCCTGCAGATGGAGCTCTCGCAGCTACGCGCTGCGCTGCCTAACGAACTGGGGGAGTGACGATGGGACGCTACTTCACCTTGAAGGAGTTCACGCGCAGCGACACCGCCGCGAAGCTGGGCATCACGAACACGCCCACGCTCGCGCAGGTGCATAACATCAACGCCCTCGTGGAGAACGTCCTCGACCCTCTCCGCCACGCCTACGGCAAGCCTATACGCGTGACGTCGGGCTTCCGTTCCGCAGCCCTCAATAAGGCCGTAGGCGGAAGCAAGACGAGCGAGCACCTATGCAGGGGAACGAGTGCCGCCGCCGACATCACGGGAGGGAACACGGCCGAAAACCGCCGCCTGTTCCAGCTCGCGCAGCAGCTCCGCCTCCCGTTCCGCCAACTCATAGACGAGAAAAACTACTCATGGATACATATCAGCTACAACCCCAACGACGTAAAGCGGCAGGTGCTGCACTTGTAGTCCTGATCCTCCTCGCCTCGTGTACTCGCACCGTGTACGTGCCCATCGAGAACACCATCACGGAGTACATCGACAGGGAGGTGCACGACACGACCATCGTACACGAAAAGGAGTACATCCGCGAGAAGGGCGACACCATATATAAGGAAATAGTTCGCTACACGTACATCGTGCGCGAGCGTACGGACACCCTCATACGCACGGACAGCATCGCCGTCCCCTACGAGGTGGAGAAGGTCGTGGAGGTAGAGCGCAAGCCCACGCGCTGGGAGAGGGCGACCTACAAGGCGGGGCTGCTGCTGTATGTCCTCGCCCTCGGCGGCCTGCTGTACGGCCTGCACAGGATAAAGAGAAAGACTTCTTCATAGGATTTTTTTGTTGTTTCTCACTTTGGGAATGGAGACGCCCGTCCGAGAGGATAGGCGTCTTTTTGTTCCCTATTTCCCAAGTACGAAGTCTATCACCGCCCTGTTTGCCTCATCTACGCGACGCGTGTCGTAGTCTATGTACACCTGCGTGACGCGTACCCCGAAGGAGTGACCGAGCGCGCGGGAGATGGTGTCCTGCGGAAGCCCCAAGTCGTTCGCGGCTACCGTTGCCCACGAATGGCGCGCCCAGTACACGGACAGCCCATCCCTCCGCCTGTGCAGCCGCTTGACGAGGTACGACGTGAAGGACACCTTATCTTGACAGCCAGTCCCGAAGTCGAGCAGCCTGCCGCCCGTTCCCCGATGGCGTGCGATGATAGCCTCCGCCTCGGGCTCGACACGGATGTCGTACAGCTTGCCCGTCTTTGCCCTTCGGTAGCGCAGCCGCCCGTCCTGCATATCCGTGTCTCGGAGGGCGAGCATGTCGCCTGTGTTCATGCCGATAAGGTAGAACGACAGCGCAAAGAAGTCCAGCTCGACGGCGTGCGTACGCTCCGCCTCCTCCAGCAGCGAGCGAAGGACGGGAACGGGCAGGTCCTTCTTGCGCGTCTCCTCCGTCTGCAGGCGGAAGCCGCGAAGCGGAGAAACACGTATCTTCCCCTCCTCGACAGCCGCGTTCAAGGCCGTAATGACGTGGCGCATCCTCATCGCACGCGTGTTTACCGACATCCCCTCCCCCTCCATCCACGTGACAAAGCGTTTCGCCCACTCACGGGACAAATCGCAGAAACGGCACTTTTCCGCGCCGTAGCGCGCAAGCGTGTGCAAAGTGGTTAAATATACCACCCTCGTACCTTGAGCGCGTCTCGTGCGCGCAAATCGCGTAAAAAAGGGCATAAACAAATCGCCACCTTCTACGTCTGGCTGCATACGGCGTGCGAGGTAGTCACGCACACCGATGGCGTCAAGGCCGTGCAGCTCCCCTTCCATCTCGGCGCGCATGAGCTCCAGCTCAAGGCGTGAGACGTGGGCATCGAGGAGGCGGACGAACATCGCGCGCTCTGGCCACACCGATGGGGGCAGCTGCTTCGGGCGTCGCGCCTGTGCATCCCACCGCGAAGGGAGGAGGGATATGCCGAGGGGATAGAACGCGCTTCGCTGCCAGCGCGAGATGCAGAGGTACAGGGGACACGGGCGCGAGGTGTCGCGGTGTCGTGTGTCAAGATAGAGGCGGGACTTCATAGGCTGTCACGTTTTTGTCACGTTAATTTTCGCAGACTATCGCGAAGCGTCACGGATTGTCACGGGCAGGAAAGCGTGACGGGTTGTCACGGCTTGCCCTGTGGGTATGTCTCGCGCGCATACGCATATAGTCGCAACAAAAATAGTGAAGGGGTAGATAAGGAACTTATATATAATAGGTTGTGAGGGTGGGCGCGCAGCGTGTCACGCGGGTGTCACGTTTACGGCTGTTTCTGCAGGGCAACGATGAGGCCTTCGATTTGCCGGTCTTTCGTTCGGAGCTGTTCGTTGAGGATGTCGAGAGCCTTGCCGATGTCGCGGGCGTTCTCGATGTTGCCGCGCCCGACGATGTTGTTCCCGTCGCCCACCGAGGAGACAGAGACGGAGGGGGTGTCGTCGAAGAACACGGATACAGGAACACCAAGCACGGCGGCGATGGCTTCGAGGGTTTTGGTGCTTGTGCTTCCCGACTTAATCATAGCGGAAAGAGTGGACGTCGCCATGTTCAATTCATTTGCAAGCCTATGAAGCGACAAATTTCGCTCATTTGCTAATTCTTTGATTTTTTGTAAGTTAGCCATTTTGTTGAAATTTACGAAAAATTATTTTCAATTTTTTTGAAAAAAAGTGTACAAAAAATTTGCACGGTATTTAAATAGGTTGTATATTTGCAGCAGAAATTAAAATTAACGACAACAAAATTAACAACAATTCTAACAACAACAAAAAAAAATAAAGAAAATGGAAGCAAAGAGAATTTACATCATCACAAAGAAGTCTTACAGAATAGACACAGAGAAGCCTATCCTTTGGGACGCTCAAATCGTAGCAGTTTGCCCCAGCGTAGAAAAAGCCGCTCGCATGATTGATTATATCAAATTTAGAGCCGAAGAAAGCATCTACACATGGGCCGAGCTCGGCCATGACACCTACAAGGCAGAAAGCTCTAATTTTGCCCACTATTACAAGGTAGAGAGTTGTCACTTACATGATTAAACAAGCAGGGGCGGGGAAACCCGCCCACAACAAACGAACTTAATATCAACTTAATATCAACTTAATACGAAACAATTATGACACGCAAAGCATTAAACGAAATGAAAGAAATCGTAAAGGAACTCAACATCAAGAATGAGCATCACGGCGTAAAGTACGGAATGGAAATCGTACACTTCGGCAGAAACAAGTACTCTGTGGATTTATCGTATGAAAGAATTTTCTACGGAACGGACTTCAAAACCATCTTGCGCTTCATGGAAAGAAATGATCTTGGTCCGTACTCACTTTTCTTTGGGGTGTGCAACAATACTCCCTATATGTCTATTCAGTAACAACCCACAGGGGCGGGCGACCGCCCCACCAAATAAACCTAACATCAACATCAACGACAATGACAAGCAAAGAGTTCAACCGCACCGTGAAGGCCAAGATATACGGCAAGGATGCCGACGGCCGACGTATCAACCAGCTCGTAGGCTACGCCACCTACTGCCAGCTGTTCGGGGAGTTCGCTCCCAAGTTCTACCACAAGTTCATGGACGGCACCGAGGAGAAGCACACCTTCCGCCTCCGTTCAAAGTCCTACCGTTTAACCCTCTATTACTGCTAATTACCAACCTATAATACAACGATGACAGAAGAAAGATTTTTAACAACCAAGCAGCGCGAGAGAGCCGCGCGCAACGCCTCCATCATGGCGGATGCAAAGAAGCTCCGCAGGGACAACCCACACCTCAACGATAGCCAGCTGGCTCGCTTCCTGGCTCCACTATACAAGGTGAAGCCCGAAGTAGTGAGGACGGTGCTCCGCAAGTATTCAAACCCTAATATAAACTCTTAACACCCAACGAAAATGAAGTATCAAGAAAACATCAAGGCAGCCCTCCGCCTCATGGAGGACAAGCTGTTCGCCCTCACCGCAGAGGGCAACCTCCACGGCTACAACGTGGAACTGCGCAGCTCGCGCGTAATGGTGACGATATGGCCGAGTGAGGGCGAGTGTCGCCTGTTCACCATCTACGAGTGGGACACCGACAAGGAAAACGGCTGGCAGGCCGTGAACAACTGGGAGCGCAATGCTACGGACTACATCGCGCAGGCAATGTGCGACAGGCTGCAGAAGGAACTGGATGCAGCCAACGCGAGAGCCGCAGCCTTCGAAGTGGAATGTAACAACCTCAAAGCATCCGCAGCCTTATGAAACGGAATATCACTATCGCAGCCGTGTGCATGAACCTCGGCTTCGCCCTCACGGGCGTGTGTATGTGTGCCGACTCGGAGAACTGGCTCGTCACGGGCGCGGCCTTCCTGTGGCTCGCCTGTGCAGCGTGGCTCTGCCGCAGGTTCTCCCACCTCATCCCCGATGATAAGGACTGACACGATGGTACGCACGGAGCCCAACATAGCAGCGAACGCGAGATACACGAAGGCCGACGCCTGCCGTCTGCTGGGTGTGTGTCCCCGCACGCTCGACCGCTACGCCCGCTACGTGGGCGAGGCTCCCCACTACAACCGCGTGACGATGCGCCCTGTTTGGTACGGGCGGCAACTGCTTCGCCTGTGGCGTATCGTAACGTGAACCACATCCCCCGAGCGAGGGGGTTAGAGCCGCAAGTCTTTGAGAAGTAACCCATGTTTCAATAGCGGCTCGATAATTCGAACATATATTCCAAGCCCGTCAGCGCGTGAGCGTACAGCGGGCAACATTCTCTGGAAAGCAGCACAACAGGAGCAAGGCTGCAAGGGTTAAAAGCCATAGGTGAGCGAGGGTTCGAGTCCCTCCCAGAGAGCAAGGCAATAGCCTATATGTTTAACTTAACAACTAACAACAAATGGAAAAGAAGTACGAAAAGAAGTACAGGGGCTTCACGTTACGAAAGAAGCCGTGTTACGTCGATGCGCACCAGCATTACGAGTACAGCGTCGATGGAGAGTTCGGACGCTTCGCAGGCCTCAAGCTGGCGAAGGATTACATCAACAAACTAATTGAAAAAGAAAAATGAAACGAATATTCAACATCCAACAGAGGCTGTCGGTCGCAAAGAGCGAACGCCAATCAAACTACAATTATCGCACCCTGCAATCAACGCTTGATGCCCTGCTTCCAGAGCTGGCAAAGGAAGGGCTCGTAATGACGTTGCCATGCGCAACAGAGCAACGCGCAAACGGAACATATATTATCGGCTATTGCCGCGTCTTTGACGCCGAGACGGGCGCGCTGGTGGCTGAAACAACCTATCCCGTACTTGACCAAAATGCCATGATAAAAGGCGGGCAGGGAACGGGCGCTGCTGACACGTACGCCAAGAAGGGAGCCATCGACAGTATGTTCCTCCTCGACGCCAACAACCCCGCCCTCCTCGACCTCGACGACCACGACGGGCTGGAGAAGGCAGCGCAGCGCGTGGAGGATGCAGAGGCGAAAGCCTTCGAGAAGCGCGTGGAGATTGTGTGCGGGCTGTTTGTAGAGGCGCGCACGGAGGAAGAACTGAAAAGCATTAAGGCCAACAATATGGAGGTCATGGAGGACGCCCGCGTAAAGAAGGCCGCGCTGTTCGCTTACAACCGCATAACGAAGAAGCAATGATACACCGGTACAAGATGCATATCGCCTACGAGATAGACGGCGACGGCATAAGCAACTACCTCCTCGCGCTTGCCGACGTGCAGGCCGAGGACGAGGCACAGGCCGAGGGACTGGTGTACAAGTATATCGACGAGAGCAACTACTACGGCTGCGACAGGGATCACCGCGTCGTCAGCTGTGAGGAGCTGCCCCTCATCGAGCCCGACGATGACGAGGAGGGCGTGCTGGATGTCGCCCTCGGCTATCAGTTCAACCCCGACTACTTCGACGAGTGGGACTGGGGAGAGCCCGACACGAAGGACATCGACGAGAGCTCTTTTACCAGCGCGTACACATACGACTGGATATGCGGCAACTACAAGAGCCGCAACCTATACGATTACATAACATTCTAACAATCAACTACAATGGAAATTCAATTAAAAGGAAAGATTTTCAAGGCACTCCCCTCGCGTGAGGGCATCAGCCAGCAGGGAAAAGACTGGAAAGTTCGCGAGTACGTGCTGGAGGACGAGAAGCAGGAGAAGGTGGCCTTCGAAGTGTTCGGGGCACAGCGCATCGAGGACTGGGACTTGCAGGAGGGTGACACCGTCATCCTCTCCGCAGACCTCACGAGCCGCGAGTGGGGTGGCAAGTGGTACACCCGTGTGAGCGCATACAAGTGCGAGCGTGTAGCCCGCGAGGCGGTGACGTACGCCGAGTACAGGGCACAGGAGAAGAACACGTCGGAGCTCCCGTTCTAACGATATGACGAAGGACTTGAAGCCACAGGTGAGGGAGGCATGCTCGGGGCGGCTGCGTGTCGAGCGTGCGCCCTCCTGGTGTTTCGCCCTGCTGAAGTACAGGCTGCAGACGACGTTCAACGGCGAGGCGCGCTACGTGTATGAGATGGCGTTCTCCCCGAAAGACCTCGTCACAGGCAACGAGAGGGTGACGCCATCGGAGGCGCATAAGCTCATCGAGGAGTGCGACCTCGTGGAGATGGTACACGGCAAGGACGGGACGCTGTGGGACTTCCCCGACAGGCGTTTCTTCCTCAAGTACGGAAAGCTATGAGACGGATCAGTGACAATGACATGAAGGAGGCCGTGCGCTACCTCACGATGTTCGCCCGCGACACCTGCCCCGAGGGGCTGAAGGGGCAGAACGCGAAGCGGCGTGCAGCCTGCCTCGTGCGCAAGCTGGAGAGGAGGCGGCAGGATGGCAAGCGATAAGAGCAAGGGCAGCCTGCTGGTGTTCGGAGCGATGTACGCCAACGACCTCGCCTGCGGTGTCCTCGTCGAGGCTGTGGCGGCGGTGAGGAAAAGCCCGCGATGCCGTCACCGCATACGCTACGACGTGGAACGTATCGACGCGTGGCGTAAGCAGTACGAACGCCGCCTGCATGCCATCCTGCGCACGCATGACGAGGCCTTCATGGAGATGTGCGACTACTACACCGAGCAGATGCTCAAGCCGATGGAGACCATCTACCACGTGCTATGCAACGATTTCCTGCGGCAGAAGGTGGACGAGCCGTACGTGTGTGCCCGTCTTGCACTGGCTGACGTCATGGCGGCAGCCGCGATGTGGGTGTACGAGGGTGCAATCCCCTACGCTGGCCGTCTGCTGGGATGCCCCGTGCGTCTCCGCTTCCTCGACTTCACGCCGCTGGAGAAGCTGCTGGGCGAGCTGTGCGAGGCGTTCGGTGCGTTGCCAGTGGACGAGAGCGGACACCTGCATCAGGCAGCCGACGTGCTGAAGATAAAGCTCAACGACCCGCAGCTGGTGGTAGCCGCGAACAATGCAGGCGGAGAAGCAAGGGAGGACTGGAAGATATGAACGATTTTGTAATAGTACACGGATGGATGGCGAGGGAGCTCGGGCTGAAAGGCTTCGAGCTGTACGTGTTCGCCCTCATATACGGTTACACGAAATCGTGCGGGAGCTACACGGGAACGATGGAGCACGCGTGCGACCTTCTCGGGATAAGCGGCAACGGATGGCGTGCTGCAGTCGCAAGGCTGGAGGAGCGCAAGTACGTGGAACGCGTGACGATACCGACGATACACGGGAAGCGTTACGAGTACAGGGTAAGCCGACAAATGTTCAAATATGAACAATTAAGCGAGAGAACCGCCACGACTGAAAAATCAGCCGAAAACGAGCCCCAAATGTTCAAAAGTGAACCTTTTAAATGTTCAGATTTGAACCCTCAAATGTTCAGATTTGAACCCAATAGTATAGTATATAGTATAAATAACGCTCAAGATAACGCGCCCGCGCGTGAGGAGTGGAAGGATGCAGGGATGGCTGCCCGTATGGCGGAAGCCCTGCGGAACGGGGGTACGCTGCGCGACGACATGCTGCGCGGGCTGTCCTACGGTGGAACGGCCATACAGGCCGAACGGCTCATCGCGATGGCCGACCAGTTCACAGCCCTGCAGCGCGCCGCAGCCTCCGACCATACGGGCGACGCCGACTACCGAAGCCACTTCCTTCGCTGGGCAACGATACAGCTCAAGGAGAAACAGGCGAAGCGGCCGAAGGCGTCACCGTCCGACATGCAGGAACGGCAACGCCGTGAGGAACAGCAGAGGCAGATGCAGCAGCACTGGGAAGAACGCGAGCGCGGGGCGATATCTTACGAGGACTATTTAGCAATGAAAGCAAAAGGACAAGTATGACGGACGAAAGTGAATTACAAAGAAAATTCAAAAACCTATAAAAATGAATTAATTATGGGATGGATATTACTAATAGAACCGCCACTGTTTTATTTGTTGGGCTTATTATTAGGTTATAAATTAGGGAAGGAGAAATAAATATGACACAATACATTGACAAATCCGCTTTAGTAGCAGAGATAGAAAAGTTAAAAAGCGAAGCCTTGCAAAAGAAAAGTCAATGCAAGAGACATGGTTTGGAAAGGATAGTGCACAAGATAAGTGCTTATAATAAAATCCTTTCAATCATAGACACACTCGAAGTGAAAGAGGTGCAAGAACCTACTGCTGTTGACAGATGTATGGCAGAGGAAATTATTATCAATCCCCAGACCAAGCAAGGCGAGTTGCTGAAATAGCAAAGGAGAATTACAAAGAAAATTCAAAAACCTATAAAATGAAAACCTTCGACTACTACATAGGCATAGACCCCGACATCGAGGCTTCAGGCTTCGCCCTGCTCGACAGGCGCAAGGCTCGCCTCGTGGACGTACAGACGCTCGCGTTCCCTCTCCTCATCGACAGGCTCTGCCAGATGAGGGAGGGGCGCGCGTCCATCGCCGTCGTCGTCGAGGCCTCATGGATGCAGACTACAAACTGGCACATCCTCCAGCGATACGGAAGCACCGCACGCGCGGCAGCCGTAGGGAGAGCCGTAGGGCTAAACCACGCCACAGGGATGCACATCGCTGCAATGGCACGCGCCTACGGCTTCACCGTCATCGAGCAGCGACCACTCCGCAAGATAGGACACGGCAAGGACGGCAAGCTCACACACGCGGATGCAGCCTATTACATGCAGGGACTACCAGCGAGAACAAACCAAGAGGAGCGCGACGCGGCACGTCTTGCCTGGGTAGTGGCAGGGTTACAAGAGATAATGAAAGCAATTTAATTAACCAAAAATCAACGTAAAACAATGGAAAACAAAGTAAAACATTTCCGTGTGTACCGCAACTGGGTAGAAGTTTTTGAAGATATGGGAGCCGAACAGATAGGGAACGTATTTGATGCTTTAATGGCTTACGCTTTCTTCGGCGAAGGAGAACCAGCGGACGATTGGAGTCCCGAGGAGCGTGTCGCCTTTTACGCATTAAGGGCATCCATCGACGTGGCGGCGGAGAAGTACGGAAGCACGACTTCGAAGTAACGCCTATTCATTAAGAAAAGGCACGTATGTATGACACAGCGCGACATCGTGGAGGAGCTGGCACGGCGGCAGACGGTGGAGGACATCGTGCGCCGCGTGTGCCGTTCCGACATGACGCAGGAGCTGAAGGACTTGGCGCAGTACGTGTACTACACGCTGCTCACCTACCGCGAGTCCTGCATCCTCGACCTCTACGAGGGAGGGGCAAAGCAGATGGAGGCGTTCATCGCCTGCATCGTGGACAGGCAGTACAACGTACACGACAGCAAGAGCTGGTACTTCCGAACGTTCCGCCAGTACACGCGCCGCGTGGTGTCGATGGATGCGCCCCGCTATGAGCAGGAGGAAGAAGGAGAGGGCTATTGAGACGGGCACGGTGTTCGCCCGCACGGTGGCGGAGTTCGCCCCGCGTGACGACATCATGAGACGCGACAGCGACGAGATGCACGCCCTGAAGCACGCCATCTTCGACGCCCTCACGGAGCCCGAGCGCAATATCCTCATCGCCTACGCGGAGAGCGAGAGCCACACAGAGCTCGCACGACTGCTGGGAGTGGGACGCACGACGGCACGCGAGGAGGTGTACTACATACGTGGCAAGATTATAGACTACATGAGAGAGCATGGATATGATTACGGAAACAATAGTAACGATGATTGAGGCGGCGTTCGTCGTCGTGTTCATCGTGGACTTGTCGGGCTTCTCCGACACGTTCTGCGAGTGGTACGGCAGGCTAATACACCGCAAGGGCGTGCAGGGCGTGAAGCCGTTCACGTGCTCGCTGTGCATGACTTGGTGGACGACGATCCTCGTTGCCGTATGTGACGGCTGGGTGTGCTGGGAGGCGGTGGCGACAGCTTCCCTCCTCGCGTTCCTCGCCGACACCATAGGGCAAGCCCTCACGATGGCGAAGGACATACTAACGACATTGATTTCAATTATTCAAAATTTGACTACAAGATTATGGCACAGAGTTGGTGGGTGAGAACACCCGAGAAAAGGACGCTCCTCACGGCGGAGCAGGTGGAGACGCTGTCGCGTTTCGAAGGACAGGACAGGCCGTTCACGACGGCACTCGACGCAGGTTACACGCGGGCGATACCGCAGGCAGACATCGAGCTTATGAGCCGCGTCTATCACGAGGCGAAGGGCACGCCCTACAAGCTACACACAGGCTGCACGCGCTGCGTGTTCAACTTCGTTAGGGAGCTGGCGCAGATGTACCGCAACAGCGTGGAGTGGTACGAGGAGCAGGCACTAGTGGAGGCTGCCGAGGCAGAGGCACAGCGCAAGGCAGAGCGTAATGCGAAGGACAGGGCGAGACGTGCAGCACGTAAGGCCGCAAAGGAAAAGGAGGACTAACTATGACAAAATATAGGATTGTAAAGAGAGAGTATCTAAACTATTGCGAATTTGAGGTACAGAAGAAAGTGTGGTGGTTTCCGTTCTGGTTTAACTGGCTGAATGTGGATGCGTATACCACTGGATGTTATAGAACAATGGGAGAGGCGGAGGAGGCCATTGAGCGCGATAAGTTTGGAGAAGTAAAAACGATTATAAATTATGACTGAAAACAAAAGCAACTAACAATGGAAATACAACGTATCGCAGTGAAGTCCCTCGCGCTGAACGAGGGGCAGGTGGAAGGGTTGCCGCGCAACCCGAGGACATGGACACGTGACGAGCTGGACAGGCTCGCACGGAGCATCGAGGAGACGCCCGAGCTATTCGAGGCGCGCCCCGTGCTGGCATACGACTGGAAGGACGGCGAGCCGTTCATCGTGCTGGGTGGCAACATGCGCCTCACGGCAGCCAAGCAGCTCGGGTGGAAGGACGTGCCCTGCATCGTGTACCCGAGAGGGACGGAACGGGACAAGCTCGCCGAGATTGTCATCAAGGACAACGGGGCATTCGGTTCGTGGGACTGGGACGCCCTCGCCAACGAGTGGGACAGCCTGCCCCTCGACGAGTGGGGAGTGCCTACATGGAAGGTGGATGCAGGGCTTACAGGAGAGCTGCCATCCGACCTTGATATGAGCGACGAGGAGAAGAACGACCGAGAAAGAGATTGCTTTATCAAAGTGTCGTTCAAGTCGCCTCAGTCTTTGCAAGAATTTCTCGACAAGTATCAATCCGCAATCTTAGCGTGGGGCGATGCAGCGATAACGACTCATGGAGGGGCATTATGAAGATAGCGAGAGCAAACAAAAAGGCTACCGAGTACGCTTGCAAGATGTTCCACTATGCAAAGTGTGTGCCCGTGAATCCTTTGTCGTATAACGTATATAATGATAAGGGCGAGTGGTGCGGATGTATTCTTTATGGTTACGGAGCCGCGCCAAAGATAGGAAACCCTTACGGACTATCACAAGGGCAAGCCGTTGAACTGACTCGCGTTGCACTCAACGGAAAGCAAGAATGTACGAGCCAAGCGGTCGCCCTCACGTTGAAGGAACTCAAAAAGGATTTGCCTTTGTGTCGGCTCGTCGTATCTTATGCTGATTGCGACCAAAATCATCTTGGCACAATCTATCAAGCGACTAATTGGATATATATAGGCGAGACAACGGCGGGGCAAAGTCACGCTTTTATCATCAATGGAAAGAAGATACACGAAAAGACGGTTCGTGAATACGTATTGAAGAAATACCCTGACGGCTCAATCGAGAATATCAAGAAAGCCTACGGAACGAACGACGTTAAGAAGTTCTTCACGCAAGGCAAGCGCAAGTATCTCATGCCATTGGATAAGAAGATAAGAAAGCAGATACTTCCACTTGCACAGCCATATCCAAAGGAAGATGAGAATTGGCAGAAGATAAACCGCAGTCAGTTCAAGAAAGACCAATAAAATGAAACGAACAATGTTTGAAAGAGTGAACGCTGGCCATCCTGATAAGACGGCCGACCGACTGGCGGGAGCAAAGGCCGTCAAATTATGAAGAAGGGAAAATAATTTTTGAAGAAGGGAAAAATCCGTATGAAGAAAGAAAAATTTCACGGAGTTAAACAATAGCGCGGCGGAGTTAAATTCTACGGCCGCGAAGTTAAACAATAAACATTTACAGATATGGCAAATGAACAGAACCTACGACCAGTTCACTCCAGCGAGGAGGCGAAGGAACGGGGACGTGCTGGGGGTATCGCCTCGGCAAAGGCACGCAGGCGCAGGCGCACGCTGCGAGACATCGCACGCGCCATCGCCGAGGAGGAGATAACCATACCCAAGCCCGACGGCAAGAAGGAGAAGGTGTCCTTCGATGTGGCGATGGTGTACAAGCAGTACCAGCAGGCCATCATGGACGGAGACACGCAGAGCGCGCGCTTCATCGGGGAGCTGCTGGGAGAGCTCAAGCTCAACGTGGCACTCGACACGGCAGGCATCACCGTGAACGTGAAGAACGAGGAGGAGCGGAGGCTTATCGACGACATCACGAACAGGGAGCAGTAGCGCATGGAGGTGACGCCTGTATTCCGAAAGATGCACGACGCATGGGTGCAGCACCCTCGCTTCATCGACAGCGCAGGCGGCACACGCTCGGGCAAGACGTTCGCCGCCCTGCAGCTCCTCATCCTGCTGGCGCAGACGGACAGGAAGCCCACGCTCACGAGCGTAGTGTCGGAGACGCTGCCGCACTTGAAGCGCGGAGCCATCCGTGACTTCCGCACGCTCATGGGCGAGGCATACAGCGAGGAGGCGTACAACCGAGGGGACAACGTGTACACCTTCAGCAACGGGGCGCAGATGGAGTTCTTCTCTGCCGACACACCGAGCAAGGTGCATGGTCCTGCGCGCGACCGCCTGTTCATCAACGAGGCCGTGAACGTGGACTACGACACCGCGCGCCAGCTGTTCGTGCGTACCCGTGAGCTCATCATACTGGACTACAACCCCACGCACTCCTTTTGGGTGCATGAACACATCCAGCCGCGCGAGAGCTGCGTGTCTATACATTCGACCTACAAGGACAACCCGTTCCTCTCGGCTGTGCAGGTCGAGGAGATAGAGGCAGGGAAAACGGATGCCTACTGGTGGCGCGTGTACGGCGAGGGGCTGGTGGGACAGCGCGAGGGTGTCATCTACGACTTCAAGCAGATAGACCGCCTTCCCGACGCGGCAGGGCTCACCGAGCTATACGGCCTTGACTTCGGCTTCACGAACGACCCTACGGCGTGCGTGCGCGTGCTGTGCGACACGCGGAGGAAGGTGCTCTACATCGGGGAGGTGTGCTACGCTCGCGGGATGCTGAACGCCGACATCGCGGAGGCCTTGCGGCTGGCAGGTGTCGGAAGGACGACGCCCGTGTATGCCGACTGCTCGGAGCCTCGCACCATCGCCGAGGTGTCGGCCTATGGCTTCAACGTCAAGCCCTGCTACAAGGCGACGCGCAAGGCCGAGCAGGTGCAGCAGATGAGGGGCTGGGAGTGGTACATAGCGAAGGATGCCGTGAACGTCATACGCGAGGCGCGCGGCTACACGTGGCAGACAGACCGCGACGGCAACAGCATGAACGAGCCGTCACCCTTCAACGACCACGCGATGGACGCCATCCGCTACGCCGTGTTCACGCACTTCAACACGGGCGGAGACGGGAGCTATACCTTCGGAATAAGATAAACGGAAAAATCACTTACAAAATGAAAGTTCAAATCATAGACAACTACGACAGGCTGTCAGTCGGTAAGTATCAGCAGCTGGCAGCCATAGACACCGGCGACGACATTGAGCGGAGCGTGCAGACGCTGGAGATACTGACGGGGCTCGGACGTGACGACCTGCTCTCCCTCCCTGTGGATGGCTACACGGAGCTCACGCGCCACGCCCAGTTCCTCAACAGCGCACCCGCGCTGCGTCCCTCCGTGTCCTCGTTCATCGCGAAGGACGGCACGGAGCTGCGCGTGCAGAGCGACCCCTCGAAGATGACGGCGGGGCAATACATCGACTATCAACAGCTCATCGGGGAGGCTGGCGACCATATCGTCGAGGTGCTCTCCGTGTTCCTCATACCGAAGGGCAAGCGGTACATGGACGGCTACGACATCGGGGATGTGCAGCGCATCATACGCGACGAGATGCCCGTGAGCGTGGCGATGGGGATGCTCGGTTCTTTTCTCTATCGGTTAGGGCGGTCACTTCGCGCTTCCCTAACCTTTTCGGCATGGAAGATAAGACAGGCAGCGAAGCGGGAGGAGGACAAGGAGAAGGCGGAGAAGATGAAGGCGACGGCGCGGCAGATGAAGGAGGCCGTGCGTTCACTTCGCGGTGGGGATGGCTGGCGTGCGTTGACGCTGTTAGCGAGTGTACAAGAGACAGCTGGGATAGCGTCTATCGAATGACGGCAGTCGAGTTTCTCACGCTCCTGTGCTACATCAAGGACAGGCGCGCCGAGCAGGAGAGGCAGAACAGGCTGTGGGCGAAAAAAAACTGACGGAGGGCTTGCGCATATCGCGCGCGCGTTGTATCTTTGTCACGTTATCACTCTGGTGTGTTTTTGGGTAACATTTTTTGTTGAGTTGAGTTTTTGCGAGAGGGGCTGGCCGTGAGGCTCGCCCCACTTTTTTGTTCCGTAATTTTTTTACGTAGGAAACGTTTCGTATCTTTGTCCTCGGAAACAGATCTTTCGCTGTTTTTCCTTTTTTTTCTTTACTTAAACTGTGGCGCAGGGGCAGTCCGTGAGGATAGCCCCTTTTTTCGTCACTCGCAGAAAGGCCTGTAAGAGCGCGCCTAACGCGCTGCGCACAAAAGTAAGGGAAAGCCTATTCAGTAGAAAAAGAGCGCATCCTGCGCGTTCTTTGCGAAAAATAACTACGGATGGCACAAGTACCACAGGCTAATACGGACATGGCTTCGATGTTCCCGCGCACGGTGCGGGCTCTCGCCGTGTATGGCGATACGCTGCGCGAGCGTTACCGCGAGGAGCTATCCATGAACAACCGCCCGACGCAGTACAACGACGCGTTGCGGAGCACCGCCGAGTACATCGTCGATGTGAACGGCACGACGCTGTCCGTGACGCTCATGCTGCAGGAGTATTGGAAGTACGTGGAGAACGGGACGCGCCC
>Ga0265298_10005035_pt1 | contig 16726 bp, 10 predicted proteins | sample AusTroGonzalo_MG_3_FD_193486 | JGI IMG/M metagenome (GOLD analysis project Ga0265298, IMG submission 193486) | Bovine rumen microbial communities from tropical cattle in Woodstock, Queensland, Australia - Gonzalo_01 | ecosystem: Host-associated > Mammals > Digestive system > Stomach > Rumen ... | reverse complement strand
AAAACGTGAGCGATTTTTAGTGGAGTAAATTCAGTCGTTTTTTTCTATCTAAATGCTCATATAAATAGTCAATATTGCATTATTTTTTGCAAAGGTAAGAAATAATTGTTTATCTTTGCCTCATAATTTATAAAAAACAATCGTTTATGGGTACAGATAAGATAAGATATTACCTGAACATCATCTTTATCGTACTGGCCATTGCCAGTGTGATTTTGTATTATGTAGCGGACTTCCGCACATTTATATATGTTTGTAGCACAGCCATTTTCCTCAAGGTGATGGAATTTATCATCCGATTCACTAATAGGTAATGTATAAAAGGCTCTTCATATTAGTTTTGTTTGCTGCATGTTGTGCTAACATGCTGGCACAAAACACTATTGGCAATAACAACCGAAATACGCTGAATAATGGAAGGGATGCCAATGGTAACCAGATTGACCCAAACATGCAGCCTGACAACTTCAGGAATGACAGTACGGAAGTGGAGACTGCAGCACCGAAACTGTACCAGTGGAGGGTAAGCGAGAACCTCGGCAACCGCATCATGACAGAGGTGGACACCGTGGCACTGAACTTCCAGAACATGAACCTCGATGAGGGCATGACAGGACACTATAGCATGTTGGGCAACATGGGATCCCCTCGCCTGTCGCACGTATGGGCCGACAGACAGAATGATACTGCACCCACTATTTTCCTGGAGCCACTGACGAGCTTTTACAGGCGAAGCGATCAGTTGATATTTACCAATAGTAACATTCCATACACAAACCTATCGTACTGGCCTACAGGCAACAAGATTACGGGTGAGGACCGTTTCAAGGCGTACTTCTCGATGAACATGAACCGTCGCTTTGCATTCGGATTCAACTTCGATTATCAATATGGGCGTGGATACTATGCCAACCAGGCTACGTCCAACTTCAACGCTATGGTGTTTGCATCGTACATGGGCAAGCACTACCAAATGCATGTAGCATATAACAACTTCTATTTCAAGCAGAACGAGAACGGCGGTATCACGGATGATGAGTATATCACCAACCCCGAGAAAAAGGCGGAAGGTAGTAAGGCGTATGAATCAAACAACATTCCTGTGCGATTGGAATCTTCGTCAAACCGTAACCATAACATGTCTATCTTCTTGACTCACCGCTACCGCTTAGGATTTACGCGTGAGGTGATAGAACTGGTGGATAAGCCTACAAACAAAAGGCGTGGCAATGACGATAGCGAGGTGGAACTGGAGGAGAACGACACACTGCCTGTGGTGGTGCCGAAAGATACCATTCGCAGGGAGGAACTGGTGCCGGTGACAAGTTTTATCCACACCTTCAAACTGGAGCGCTCGCGTCATAGCTTCTCCTCTCAGGATATGGACTCACTGCCCCCTGCCCTCATTAACCCCTACCAGACGGCTGACTCAACGGTAAGGTTTAGTATCAAGAATGTATTTGGCGTTGCCCTGCTGGAGGGCTTTAACAAATACGCCAAGGCGGGACTTACAGCTTACCTATCGCACCAATACAGCCGCTACACGTTGATGAATCCTGATGCCGAACTGATAAATCCTCAAAACATCAAATATACAGAGCATGAGTTGTATATCGGTGGCGAACTGGCTAAACGTGAGGGAAGTCTTATTCATTATAATGTCAATGGAGAAATCGGAGTGGCGGGCATTGCTGCTGGTCAGTTCAAACTGGATGGTACGGCGGATGTCAACCTGAAACTGTTCAACGATACGTTGCGGGTGAAGGCGCATGCTTACCTTCGAAACACATTGCCGTCATTCTATATGAGACATTATATATCTAACCACTATCAATGGGATAACGAGGACTTTAGCAAGGAAATGCGGATGAGGATTGAGGGAGAGATTGACTTCCCTTATACTGGCACCAACCTGAAGGCGGGAGTTGAGAACATCAAGCATTATACCTACTTGGACAGCAAGGCGTTACCGCAACAGACTGATGGTTCGGTCAGGGTGGCTAATATTACGCTGACGCAGAACTTCCATTTCGGCATCTTCCACTTGGACAACGAGATAACGTGGCAAAAGAGTAGCAGCAGCGTACTGCCTTTGCCTACGTGGAACCTCTACCATAACTTTTACATCCTAACGAAGATTGCCAAAAAGGTACTGAATGTGCAACTGGGTGCTGATGTACGTTATTTTAGTGAGTACTACGCACCTACCTATGCTCCTGCACTGCAGCAGTTCCATTTGCAGGACGAGACGAATCACATCAAGATTGGCAACTATCCTGTGGTAAGTGTTTATGCGAATTTCCAGCTCAAGCGTACCCGCTTCTTCGCCATGTTCTATCACATCAACGAAGGAATGGGCAGTCGCAGGTATTTCTACGCACCTCACTACCCTATCAACCCACGTTTGTTCAAACTGGGCATTTCTTGGAACTTCTATGACTAAACGGTGGTGGATCTATATCGTCATAGGGATAGGTGCCATCATCATCTATCGCTTGTTCTTCTATAAGGGAAAAATGGAAGCTCCTGTCATACGTGACTATAACGAGATTGTAGCGAGTGATACACTGCATGTCACCATGGAGTATAATGCGCTATCGATGATAGAAACGAACGACTCTATTGAGGGTTTCTACCTGGAGTTGATACAGGCTTTCGCACAAGACCATCACCTGCAGTTACTGGTAACGCCTGAGATGAGCATGGTGCGTCGGTTGAAAGGACTACATGAGGGTCGCTACGACTTGATAGCGGATGGCATTCCTGTAACGGCTGGACGGGAAGATTCGCTGTTGTTTTCTCGTCCTATCATGCGCAGCAACCAGGTATTGGTGCAGCGCAAACCGCTGAATGCTGAGGATTCTGCGAAATTCATCAGCAGTCATGTGATGCTGGCAGGTAAGACGTTGCATGTTATCAAAGACTCACCAGTGATGATGCGTATCAATAACCTTATGTCGGAGATTGGGGATAACATCCATATTGAATCTGTGGATAAATATGGAGCGGAGCAACTCATCGCTCTCGTCGCTCATTCCGACATTGATTATGCGGTGTGTGACCACCGCATTGCTCTCTTAGCAACCGACAGCCTTCCTAACATCGACATCTCCATTCCAATCGGCTTCAGCCAATTCTATGCTTGGGGCATTAATCCTCACTCCCCCATCCTCTGCGATTCCATCAACGTTTGGCTGGAGCAATACATGCAATCAAAAGCTTTCAAGTCTTTAGCAAAGAAATACGCTATCAATTGATTCTTTGCTATATGAATATTCTTGATGCTTTCGCCGACTGCATCTCTTTCACTAAAAATCGCTCACGTTTTCCTAAACCGCAAAAACTCGCTACGCTCAAACAGTTTGCGCTTTTATACGGAAAACTTTCCCGATTTTCTTAACGCTGCAGAGAAGAATGTCGGCTCCACCATCAAGTTATTCTCTGGTCGCAAAGAAACTACCGGTGTGAAACATTGCATAGTGAAAGAGCATAAGTGGAGAGGCGTTAAGAAAAAACGAACTTAGCGCGTTAAAAGCTGCAAGCCTGTTTGAGCGTTAGCGAGTTCTTGCAGCTTAGCGAAAAGTGAAGGTTTTTTAGCCTCGAAGGTTCAGCTCTTGAACTATGTCAAAAGTGGAAAAAGGTAGTTTTAAACATCAATTTCCAGCATCGCTAAGCCACGACGCAGAGCTTGCATCACTCGGCATACGCCAGTCACCACGAGGACTAATCGCTATCGATCCCACCTTCGGCCCATCAGGCAAGCAAGAACGCTTGAACTGCTGGTTGAAGAAACGACGACAGAAAGTCTGAAGCCACTTACGGATAGTATCATCATCATAGGTGCCAGCAAAGCTACGCTGTGCCAGCATGAAGATCTTCGCCGGACTAAACCCACATCGCATGAAGTAATACAAGAAGAAGTCGTGCAACTCGTACGGTCCTACCAAGTCTTCGGTCTTCTGCTTGATATTGCCGTGCTCGTCAGCAGGAATCAGTTCCGGACTGATAGGCGTAGCTACAATATCCAACAAGGTAGCTTTCGACAACTCATCCACATCATGCAGTGCCACCCACTTCACTAAGTGAATCACCAACGTCTTAGGAATGCTGGCATTAACTCCATACATCGACATATGGTCGCCATTATAGGTAGCCCAGCCCAATGCCAACTCCGACAAGTCGCCTGTACCAATGACCAGGCCATTCATCTGGTTCGCCACATCCATCAATATCTGCGTACGCTCGCGCGCCTGTGAGTTCTCATACGTCACATCGTGGTTGTTCACATCGTGGCCAATATCCTTGAAATGCTGTATGCAGGCATCCTTGATGCTAATCTCTCGGATAGTAACACCCAAACTCTTCATCAGGTTGATGGCGTTGTTATAAGTACGGTCGGTTGTACCAAAGCCTGGCATGGTGATGCCCACAATATCCTTGCGGTCGCGTTGCAACTTGTCGAAGGTGCGCACACATACCAACAGGGCTAAGGTAGAGTCTAAGCCACCAGAGATGCCCACCACTGCCGTCTGTGCATGCGTATGCACCAGTCGTTTTGCCAAGCCAGCCACCTGGATGGAGAAGATTTCCTCACAACGGTCATCCAACATCGGACCTTGCGGCACAAACGGATGGGCATCGTATTTACGTGTCAGCTCCACTGGCTTGTCGCTGGTGCGGTCAATAATCACACGCAGCGCCTCCTTGCCGATATACTGTCGCATACTGGTAGCAAAGGTAGTGTTCACACGACGTTCACCACGCAGGAACTCCACGTCTATCTCACTAATCACGAGCTGCGGTTCCATCTCGAAACGTTTGCTACGTGCCAACAGCCTACCATTCTCGTAGATCAGTGCATTGCCAGAATATACCACATCGGTGGTGGATTCACCAAAGCCACAGGAACTATATACATAGCCTGACATGCTACGGGCACTTTGTTGATTAAGCAACTGACAGAGGTAGTCGTGTTTGCCGATGCACTCGTCAGTAGCAGAGAGATTGCAGATGATATCTGCCCCTTTCAATGTTAAGATGGAGCTGGTAGGAATAGGTGCCCACACATCCTCACAGATCTCCACGCCAAAGATGGCCTTGGGGGTTTCAAAGAGCATATCGTGTGTAACGGGTACCAATTGTCCACACAGACGTACATTGTCTTGTTTGATCATGTCGCCAGAGGTAAACCAGCGCATCTCGTAGAACTCCTTGTAGTTGGGCAGGTAGTATTTTGGCACCACGCCCAACACCTTGCCATGTTGAATGACCGCTGCGGCATTCAACAGCATGCCATGTACCGACACGGGCAAGCCAATAATGGAGATAATATCCATCTGACGGGTGTTCTGCATGATTTGAAGCAAGCCACGTTCTGCCTCGTCCAGCAACAGTTGTTGTGCAAACAAGTCACCGCAGGTATAGGCTGTTAGTGCCAGTTCGGGGAAAGTGATAATTTCCACTCCCTTGTCGTTGGCTTCAACAATCTGTTTCTCAATCTCTGCTGCATTATACATACAATCAGCTACCCGTACGCCAGGTATGGCAGCCGCAACTTTCACATATCCGTAATTCATAGTCACAAATTTTATTTCTACAAAAATAGTTAAATTGTTTCAGCAATACAAATCTTTTCCTATCTTTGTAAAATAGATGTTATTTAAAACTATTACTAATTTATTTAAATCTGTGTGTTATGAAGAAATTTAGATGTACTATTTGCGGTTATATTCATGAAGGAGACGAGGCTCCTGAACGTTGCCCACAGTGTAAGGCACCCGCATCGAAGTTCGTGGAAGTGGTAGAACAAGAAGGTGCTCCTTTGGCTTTTGCTGACGAGCATGTGATTGGTGTAGCCAAGGGTGTAGATGAGGAAATCTACAAGGGATTGGTTGATAATTTCAATGGCGAGTGCTCTGAGGTTGGTATGTACCTGGCCATGAGTCGTCAGGCTGATCGTGAGGGCTATCCTGAGATCGCTGAAGCTTTCAAGCGTTATGCTTTCGAGGAAGCCGACCATGCTTCTCGTTTTGCAGAACTTCTGGGCGAAGTGGTTTGGGACACCAAGACCAATGTTTACAAGCGTATGATGGCTGAGCAGGGTGCTTGCGAGGGTAAGATGGCGATTGCCCGCAAGGCAAAGGCGCTCAACCTCGATGCTATTCATGATACTGTGCATGAAATGGCGAAGGATGAAGCTCGTCATGGCAAGGGGTTTGAAGGCCTCTACAATCGCTACTTTAAAGATTGAAGATTGAAGATTGAAAATGGAAAATGGAGAATTAGAGGCAGCGTTTCCGCTGCCTCTTTTTTTACTGTTTTCTTTGCGACAAGAGAATAACTTGATGGTGGAGCCGACATTCTTCTCTGCAGCGTTAATAAAATCGGGAAAGTTTTCCGTATAAAAACGCAAACTGTTTGAGCAAAGCGAGTTTTTGCGTTTTAGGAAAACGTGAGTGATTTTTAGTGGAAGAGATGCAGTCGGCGAAGCCATCAAAATATGACGAAAGCAAAGAAAAAGAAAAGGCTGCAGAAATGCAGCCTTTTCTTTAGAATCGAACTCCTAGCGTCAGCATCACTTGATGACGGTTATTGGTAATCCTCGTTGCAGTGTTAGGATAAATCGTATTGTTAATATTTTCCACGAAAGGATACAAATTAGACTTGTAAGTATCATACTTGTACGCCAAGTCAGCATAGAACGAACTGCTACGGTAGCCTAAGCCAAAAGTCAGCGTATGGTGACCCATGACGTTAGCATAATCAGTGTCGGTTTGGATAGAATAGTATGGCAGATCCTTATAAGCATTGTCGTTGAAGAGAGACGTGCGATAGTTATAACCAGCACGGATGCCAAACTCAGGAACAGGCTTGAACTCAGCTCCTACCTTGAAAGTATGCACTGCCTTCATCATATCACGGGTAGAGTTTTCAAAATCGAATATCTCATTATATCCATCCACATCTTTGAACTTCATGAAAGAATAATCCTGGTACTCATATTCTGCATCAAACGCAAACTGACTACCAACCGTTGATGCCAAACTGAAATTGAACAACCAAGGAGTATTCAAACGGAACGGACGAACCATCTCACTACGATTGGGCAGTTGGTCAACTGTTGATACATCGGCATAATACACGTTGCCATCAGGATCTTCAACTGCTGATCTGATCTCCGCACTGGTCTTATAATCCAAGTCATAGAACGTAGGCGTATGAACAGCCAAACCTACGCGGAAAGGAGACTCTTCGAACGGACGGAAAATAGCACCGAATTTAAGGTCAAAACCAGTACCTACAATACGGTTCCAGCTAGCCAGGTCATAACCCTCACCTTGGGTATCTGGATAGAGCTCCTGATACATAGTATTTTTCCTGTAATTCAGGTCGTGAATACCCAACGTCAAACCTAAATAAATACGATCTTCGATATTGAATGCCATGTTGAAGTTATACATATCCAGGTGACCGCGCTGCTCCACTTCGAGCAAGCCATCGCCTTTATCGTACATACCAATGTACTCTTGGGGTTGACCTGCAGGAGTTTCAACCGGATCAATTACGAAGCCATAGTAACCGATAGCAGAGAGCCAGCCAATCTCGTCGTTTGTAAAAGCATTATCCCAACCATCCGCTTTGATGCCATAGGCTTGCTGCGCCATCTGCCGGGTTTGGGTAAAATCACCCAAGTTACCAGCAAACTTCTGCCTGTTGAAGAAAGACTTCACCCTGGTGTAGTTGAAACCGAAATTGACATATCGCAATGGTGTGGAGTTGCCAATCTTCATAGAATACACAAAACCTATCTGGTTGAAGTTGGCGCGTACATCATTGTTCTTGAACGTACCTGAGAGGGTGTTGCTCTTGATATTATACGCCGACAAGCCAAAGGTGGTCTGCAAATCGCTGCTGCGATAGATGCCAATGCCTGCAGGGTTAGTGTTCATCGTAGAGATGTCACCTCCCAGGGCGCTCATGGCACCACCCATACTCACGAAACGCGCCGTACCATTCAAGTCCTTGTCGATGAACTTAGCGGCATCATATACTGTCTGTGCTGCTGCGGAGCCTGCCAACATCAGCAAGGCTCCAACAACTGTCATTATCTTCTTCATAATATCCTCAATTATACATTATATCTAACCTCTAACTATTAGCTGCTTCCCTACATTTTACCCCTCTGGCTCTTCGAGCCACCTCCCCTTTACATGGGGAGGAGTGATTTAGGAGACTGCTCTCCTAATCCCTTTCTGCTGCTCTCGTGCTTAGCCTTCCAGCTGCTCCCCTTGAGAAGGGGAGCTGTCAGCTTGCTGACTGAGGGGTCAATTATCTTGAGCGTGTGCCTCCACCGCCACCGCCGCGTGAAGCACCGCCGCCACCGCTGAAGCCACCACCACGTGAGCCGCCACCGCCACTGAAGCCGCCACCGCTGTAGGAGCGAGAGCTAGAGCTACCAGAGTAGCTACGGGTCGGACTGCTGCTACGGGTCGGACTGCTGCTGCGGGTAGAAACGCCGCTATTGCTGCGTACTCGTGTACTACTGCTTGAGCCTGGAGTGTAGCTGCGGTTAGTTGATGCGCCGCTGCTTGGGCTGACGCTGCGGGTGCGAGAACCGGTGGTGCCAGTAGTAGTGCGTACGGTTGTACCACGACGGGTATTGATAGAGGTACCAGTGCTGCTGTTACTACGTACACGGGTTGCGTTAGTACCCGGAGTAACGTTGGTATTGCTACGAGTACCTGTACTATTGGTACGTACACGGGTACCATTAGTACTGTTCACTACCCTACCGCTGGTACCGCTATTGGTACGTATTCTTGTGCCGTTGCTACGTACAGAGGTTCCGTCGTTAGTGCGTACGCGGGTACCTGCACCGGTACGGGTACGAACATTAGAGTTGTTCACACCTATTCTGTTGCCACCAACACCGCCCCTACGGGTTGTGCTGTTATAGCCGCTACGTGCGCCTGGCTGACCACGGAAGGTATAGTTCTGTGGACGATAGTGGTAGCCGCCCCAGCCATAATAGCCATGACGTGGGCTGTGCCAACCTCCGTACCAACCACCATACCAGCCAGTGTACCATGGACTGTACCAGCCAATGTGCCAAGAGCTATACCATGGGCTGTACCAAGAGGTGTACCAAGGACGATACCAGGTGCTCCATCCCCAGCCCCAGCCGATGGTAGAGAATCGCCAGTCGTACCACAGGCGGTTGGTCCAGGTTGGAAATACGTATGCATAGTAGTCGTCAACAAACACATTCCACTCCCAAGAGTTCAGGCCATAAACGATGTCCCAATAATACGGACTGCCGATGCTAATGGCAAAACGGGGGTTGCGGAAGCGGATGATACGGGTAGCATACTCGTAATCATCTTCGTTGCCGTCGAAACCGTTTACCCACTCGCCATTGAGCTCTGCATCGTAGTTGGTTTCACCATTTACCACCGCTGCCTTATTGGAAGCAGTAGCATCGCCTGTATAGCGACGATTGTATTCATCAACACTGCGCTTATTCTTGCTACTGCCACTTACCACCACCGTGCTGCCTTTAGGAACAACTACAGCAGTGGTTGGCTTATTTGACGTTACGACCACAGTTTTGCGTGCTGCATCAGCCTCTGTTTTCTGCTCTGCAGCCTTCTCCTGCTCCTTCTTGGTCTTGGAAGGAACATAATAGAGGTCGTCAGACACATTCTGTGCTACCGCCAAAAAAGGTGCGCACACTGCCATCAGCAATAAAACAATCGACTTCTTCATATCCTTAAATTTTTAATGAGTAATCTTCCTTTTACTCAATTAACACTCGAAAGTAATCATTACTGCGCACTCTAACAAACTTTTTTCTCTTTTTCTTCATCTACATTGTTTTTTTTAACTAAAAAGTTTTTTCATTGGGAAAAACAAGCTATCTTTGCATAAAAGTCAAAAACTATGAAAGCTGGCAATTTCGTTCAAAATCTTATAACCGAGCGTGTACTACCTACTTGGTGTATCTTCCTGCTCGATGTTTTTTTGGTAGTAATAGCTGTTGTGATGGCTTGTTTGCTACGTTATGACCTAACCGCTGTTTTTTCTTCTGGTAGTGTCCTACCTAAAGCTATTCTTTGGATTGTGTTTGTAAACATGCTTTTCTTTGCCATGTTTCACACCTACGCCAATATCATCCGCTTTTCGTCGTTCATAGATATCATGCACATTTTCGGAGCGCTTACCACCAGCTTCATCCTGTTGATGGCAGCGAGCATCGTGTGCGAAATTGGATTTGACTATGAGTTTCTCCCCTATAGTGTACTGATCATCTCATTCGTATTCTCGTTTGCGGCGATGGCAGTGATGCGTATATTCATCAAGGTGCTGTACGAGCGGGTGAACTTTGATGGAAAGCATGGTACCAATGTATTTATATTTGGTACACGCGAATACGGTGTGGACATCGCCAAATCTATCCGATCAAAGTCGCACTATCAATACCGTCTGAAAGGCTTTATTTCCAGCGAACCTTCTTTCTTCGACAAGGTTATCATGGGCGTGAAGGTTTACCCCTTCAACGATGATCTGATGAGCATCCTGGAAGCTAAAAACATCGATGCTGTGATTGTGACTCCTTACAACATGAATAAGTTGAAAGAGTCCAATTTCACAGAACAGTTGCTGGCACGAAATATCAGAATTATGGTGCTGCCTAACCTGAGTGAATGGAATGTAAACTCCAGCAGCATCACTAACCTGAAGGAACTTCAAATTGAAGACTTGCTACAGCGTGATCCTATACAGATTGACATGCACAAGATTGCTTCCCACTTGGAGGGAAAGCGCGTGATGATAACCGGTGCTGCAGGATCTATCGGTAGCGAGATTGTGCGTCAGGTGGCATCATTCAACCCATACAACCTGGTACTGATAGACCAGGCGGAGACACCCCTGCACGACATTCGTCTGGAACTGCAGTCAAAATGGATGGAGATTGAGGCTGAGACCATTGTGGCTGATATCTCTAACGAGACGCGCATGGAACAGATCTTTGAGCAGTATCGCCCGCAGTATGTATTCCATGCTGCTGCTTACAAGCATGTACCGATGATGGAGGACAATGCTTCTGAAGCTATCCAGAACAATGTAAAAGGAACGCGCATCCTGGCAGACTTGGCCGTGAAATACAAGACCGAAAAGTTTGTAATGATTTCTACCGACAAAGCGGTGAATCCTTCGAACGTGATGGGCTGCTCTAAGCGTATCTGCGAGATTTATGTACAGTCGTTGGCTAAGAAACTGGAAAACGAGGGCAACAAAACCACTCAATTTATTACGACCCGATTTGGCAACGTGCTGGGATCTAACGGCTCAGTCATCCCATTGTTCCGTAAACAGATAGAGCAAGGCGGTCCGGTAACAGTGACGCATCCTGAGATTATCAGATACTTCATGACCATTCCTGAAGCTTGCCGATTGGTGCTGGAGGCTGGTAGCATGGGTAACGGAGGTGAAATTTACATCTTCGACATGGGTAAGCCTGTCAAGATTCTTGATTTAGCAAAACAGATGATCAGTCTGTCTGGTCGCAGTGATATTCAAATCAAGTTCACGGGTCTGCGTCACGGTGAGAAGCTCTATGAGGTGCTGCTCAACGATAAGGAGCACACCAAGCCTACCTACAACGAAAAGATCATGATTGCTGATGTGCGTGAGTACGACTACGATGAGGTGAAGAAGAAGATTGAAGACCTGGAGGAGGTTTCCACCACCTACGACCAAATGAAGATTGTTGAGAAGATGAAGGAGCTGGTTCCGGAGTACGTGAGCAAGAACTCCATCTTCGAACAACTTGATCACAAATAAACCCCTCAGTCCTTCGGACAGCTCCCCTTAAAGGGGAGCAGCTGAAAAGGATCATGGGAACAACTTTCTAAATCACTCCTCCCCATAAAGGGGAGCAGCTGAAAAGGATCATGGGAGCAACTTTCTAAATCACTCCTCCCCATAAAGGGGAGCAGCTGAAAAGGATCATGAGAGCAACTTTCTAAATCACTCCTCCCCATGCAAAGGGGAGGTGGCTCGAAGAGCCAGAGGGGTAAAAAAGGAACAGATAATAAAAAAAGGCTGCATTTCTGCAGCCTTTTTTGTTATCATTAAAGATGATTAGAGGGGTAACTCAAACCACTTCACATAGCAGAAGTCCTGACGATGTGGCAGAAGCTTGTTGCGCGGATACATACGAATAGCACTCTTGTACTGGCCAAACTGAGTTGGTGACAACTTAGCCTCAAAGGTGTAGTGGTTGCCCTCACGACCAGTGAGTTCCAATGGTTCTACACTATAGACACGTTCCTCACCGTCCTTGTTGGTATATAAATTCACCTTCTCCAAGCCGATAGCATCATCGAGTCCTTGCTCATCAATAACATACTTAATGTTATATTCAGCGCCTGCCTCGATGCCACCTGCGGGGAAGTCCCAAGAGCAAGATACCACATGGATACCATCCCAACGCTCAGCCACAGCTTCTTTCCACTGGGCAATCTCCTTTGCCAAGCGGTAGTTGTCCTTGGAAATCTCCTTGAAACGCTTAGCCTGCTTGTTGTAGAATCTCGAGTAGTAATCGTCGAGCTGACGCTTCATGGTATAATGAGGAGCTATCTTGGCGATAGAGTTCTTGATCACCTTGATCCAATCCTTCGAGATACCCTTCTTGTCCTTCTTGAAATACAGAGGGATAATCTCGTTCTCCAGCAAGTTGTAGATGGTAGCTGCATCGAGCTGATCCTGATGTTCCTGGTTCTGGTAGGTGCGCTTCTCGGTAAGTGCCCAACCAGCTCCCTCGCGGTAGCCTTCCAGCCACCAACCATCTTTCACACTGAGGTTGACAACACCGTTCATCTCGGCCTTCTCGCCAGATGTACCAGAAGCCTCCAATGGACGTGTCGGGGTGTTCATCCAGATATCTACACCGCTCACCAAACGGCGTGCCAACAGGAAATCATAGTCTTCGAGGAAGATCACCTTACCAATAAACTCTGGACGCTGTGAGATCTCAAATATCTTCTTAATCAAACCCTGTCCTGCTCCATCAGCCGGATGTGCCTTACCTGCGAAGAGGAAGATAACCGGACAGTCAGGATTATTGACAATCTTGCTCAAACGCTCGAGGTCGGTGAACAGCAGGTGAGCTCGTTTGTAGGTAGCGAAACGACGGCAGAAGCCAATCACCAATGCGTTGGGGTTGATACGTCCCATGAGCTTCACCACACGCTGTGGATCACCCTGTTTCTTCAACCATGTCTCACGGAACTGCTCTTGGATATACTCAAACAGTTTCTTCTTCAAAGCTACACGGGTAGCCCAAATCTCCTCGTCTGGGCAGTCATAGATGCCATGCCAGATTTTCTCGTTCGACTGGTCTGACATGTGCTTCTCATCGAAATACTTGGCATAGAGGCTACGCCATTCGGTAGCACACCAGGTGGGGAAATGCACACCATTGGTAACATAACCTACGTGGTTTTCCTGTGGGAAATAACCATTCCAAATCGGAGCAAACATCTTCTGGCTCACCCAGCCGTGCAGCATGGATACACCATTGACCTCCTGACAGGTGTTGCAAGCAAAAGTGGACATACAGAACTTCTCGCCATGATCGTCAGGGTTGATGCGGCCCAAGCCGATAAAGTCATCCCAACTGATGCCCAGACGGTGTGGATAACCACCCATGTACTTGCCAAACAGTCCTTCGTCGAAGTAGTCATGACCAGCTGGCACTGGGGTATGCACAGTGTACAAACTGCTGGCACGTACCAGTTCGAGTGCCTGGTTGAAGGTCAGACCATCCTCCTCAATATAATCTACCAAACGCTGCAGGTTGCAGAGCGCTGCGTGACCTTCGTTGCAATGATATACATCCTTCTTGATACCCAGCTTCTTCAGCAGCAACATACCACCGATGCCTAACAAGATTTCCTGTTTCAAACGGTTCTCCCAGTCGCCGCCATAGAGGGCGTGGGTAATAGGCTTATCGAACTCTGAGTTCATTTCATTGTCGGTATCCAGCAAGTACAGTTTGACACGGCCAACGTTAACACGCCATACACAAGCATGTACCAAATAGTTATTGTAAGGTACATCAATCACCAATGGATTACCGTCATCATCCAGCTGACGCTCAATAGGCAGACTACCGAAATTCTGTGTCTCATAGTTGGCCACCTGCTGACCATCCATATTCAGACTTTGGGTAAAGTAACCAAAACGATAGAGGAAACCCACAGCGCACATGTCAACATTAGAGTCGGAAGCCTCTTTCACATAGTCGCCTGCCAGCATGCCCAAACCACCACTGTAAATCTTCAGTGCTGAATGGATACCATACTCCATGCAGAAGTAGGCTACTGAAGGACGACTCTTGTCGGGCTGCACGTCCATATAAGTGCGGAACATCTCATAAACGTTATTGATACGTTTCATCAATGTCTTATCTTTGATGATCTGTTCCTTACGTCCATAGGAAAGGCGCTCCAGCAACATCACCGGGTTGTGCTTCACATCGCTATATAGCTCAGGATCAAGGTCACGGAACAAATCACGGGCCTCGTAATTCCATACCCACCACATGTTGTGGGCAATTTCGTCCAAACACTTCAATTGCTCTGGAAGACTTGACCTAACAATCAGGTCTCTCCATTGTGGAGCATTTGCATAATCTGCTTTGATTTTCATATTAAATCCATGATTAGTTAATTACTTCAAAATTAAGTCAGGCATTGAACTGACGAATCTTTGCACGACGCAGGGCAAAGTCGTATGCCTGATAATAATAGGTAATGAAGTGCTTCCACAGGGCTTTCTCAGCTATTGCTGCAGCGCGCCTACGTGCTGCCTTCATCTGGTTCTTGTCCAAACGTATGTAACTCAAAACAGTATCACGTACTGCGTCCACCACGTCATGATAGTTATAATCGGAGCGATGAATAACTTCAACGCCATCGGATAATCCTTTAATATTGTCCATATCCTTTACCCACTGGCCAAAACCTGCCAGGTCGGTAGTGATGGTAGGCACATGGAAAGCTACACTCTCTAAGGGTGTATAGCCCCAAGGCTCATAATAAGAAGCATAGACACTCAAGTCATTGCCCAGCACCAAGTCGTAATAATTCTTGTCGAAGATGCCGTCATTACCATTGAGGTAGCAAGGTACAAAAATGACTTTCACCTTGTCACGTTTACTGTTCTGCATACCTAAGTAATGCATCATACCCAGCGCCTTATCGTCATCCATATTATAGAGCCAATGAGTGATATAAGGCTGATTGAGCGGGACAGTATATTCATTAAGGGTAGCCAAACGGGCCTGTAAATCACTGCGTGGCTCTAAAGTCCAGGCAGGCACATTAATAAAGGCCAGTACCTTACGGTTTAATTCAGGACTCATGTTCAGGCGATGCATGGCATCAATAAACACATCGATACCTTTATTCTTAAACTCATAACGTCCACTGGTACCTATGATGAGGGTATCGTCATCAAAAGATTCACCTAAGAGGCAATTGGCCAGGCGCAACATGCTCTTTCTGGCACGTTTCACCTTACCGGTATAGGTAGTACCTTTCGGTACAAAATCGTCTTCAAAACCATTGACCAACACCACATCGGCTGGTTTGTCCAACAGTTCCTTACACTCTTTATTGGTAATCTCACTCACAGTGGTGAAACAATCAACGAAATGGGCGGTCTGTTTCTCAATGGAATGCTTTGACTGCATATTCAACTCACCAGCCATCTGATCGCCATTATAGGCAAACAGGTAGTCGTACAAGGGCTTGTTATTGCCTGCAATAGAGCGACCGATAGAGGTGGCATGGGTAGTAAAGATGGTAGCTATCTCTGGCACATTCTTCTGTAGATAGAGGGCACTCATACCAGTCATCCACTCGTGTGCCTGGAAAACTACCTTATCATTGAATGTCAAGTTAAAGCGATAGAAACTTTCTGCCACCTTGGCGGCTGCAATGGCAAACATACAACTCTCGTCGTAGTCACCATAGGCATGGAGAGAGTCAACGCCATAGTCGGCCCACATGCGACTATAAATCTCGTTCTTATCAGCAAAGAAGGGCATGAAATCCACCAGCACCACTATAGGCTCGCCTGGGATGTTCCAACGCCCTACCCTTATCTTCAAACCATCGTGATGAATGGCATAGTTAGTCCACGCGGTGTAGAGCAAATCTGTTTCTATGAATGTGGGATTGTCTTTGCCTTGCCAGATATCTGGGCCTATGAACATAACTTTGTTCCGCAGTTGTTCCTGCAGTGTCTTCGCTCTGGTGGAAAGTACGGTATAGATGCCGCCCACCTTATTACATACCTCCCAGCTAGCTTCAAAGATGTAATCGGGGGTTATTAAATTCTCACTTACCATCTTATCATAATTTGTCGGCAAAGGTACGAAAAAAACTCGAGATTTTAGGTATGTTGACACAAAAAAAAGCCCGCTTCTTGGTGCTATTTTTTCTTTCGCATCAAAAAGCGGGCATTATATGCCTTTTACAGAATGAGGGTATGTTTTTTATACCATCAAAGCTGCTATCAGTGCCAAGATTGCATAGAATTCAGGCAATGCGCAATAAATCATGGTATTGACCATTACGTCGTGACCCTGAGCGATACCGTTGATACCATTGGCTGCTACCTGACCCTGACGGATAGCTGAGAACAGGCAGATGAA
>Ga0265298_10005034_pt1 | contig 16727 bp, 19 predicted proteins | sample AusTroGonzalo_MG_3_FD_193486 | JGI IMG/M metagenome (GOLD analysis project Ga0265298, IMG submission 193486) | Bovine rumen microbial communities from tropical cattle in Woodstock, Queensland, Australia - Gonzalo_01 | ecosystem: Host-associated > Mammals > Digestive system > Stomach > Rumen ... | reverse complement strand
AGACCCCGCCCGCCCATTCCGCGGCCTGACCGCACGTCATGTTTTTCATGCCGCCGCCTTCTCGTCAGCCTTCCCGCCTTTGACCTTCAACCAAACCAGCAGCCCGACCCCCGCCGCCAACAGCGGCACCCCCACCAGCGGACGGTACGTCAACCACGCCACCCCGATCGTGACCAAACTGAGCGCCAAACTCGTCGTCCACGCCACCAGCCCCAGCCCGATGCCCACGAGTTTCTTCAGGAACGGCACCACCGCCACCAGCATCGACAGCGGGCCGAGCACCATCGACAGCCCGATGCTCATCATCAAATACCCGCCCACCCGCAGCAGCCACGTGATCATCCGGTTGCCGCTTTCCGCCGCCTCGAACATCTCCGCCGCGCTGGCCTCCCCGTCGCGGATCATCCGGATTTCCCGCCCGTTGCTGCTTGTCCACGCCCCCAGCCGCCCCTGCGGATCCTGTTTCACCACGAAACTCGTCACCCCGGGCATCGCCACCCGCAGCCGCACCCGCACGTCCCCGATTTCCGGCTCCAGCGGCTCGCTCGTCGCCGCCACCGCCTCCACGTGGTTCGTGAACGTTTCGATTTCCTCCGTCCAGGCCTTGCGGCCGTCCTCCAGCACCAGCTCCACGCGGTTCGTGCGCGTCTCGACCACGTCCATCGGCTCCGTGGGCTTCGGATTCGCCGGCAGATACAGCCCCTGCGCCGTGCGGAACATCCCCTTCGGCGCCTCTCCCGGCAACGGCGTGTCCACCGACGGCAGCTCCGCTGGCTCCAGCGACCCCATCGACTCCACCCATTTCGCCGGCACCCGATACGCCCCCGCCGTGACGTTCCCCGCCATGATCTTCCGCCCTGACACCGGGAACTGCGCCGGATTCCGGTGCCCCTCCGGCACCTTGAACCGCGACGAATCGATCAAATCGTCCGACCACCCCTTCTCGTAGTCGTACACCGTCGTCGTCGTCTGGCTCCCCCCGAGATTCTCCTTCGTCGTCGAGCGCGACGTCTCGTGCCACTGCCACATCTCGACCGTACGCTCCATCCGCAACGCCCAGACGCTGACCCCGAACCAAGAGTCCTGCAACTCCCGGTCCGTCTTCACGTCCGCCGTGAAGTGGATCAACCGCCCGTCCAGCGCCGCGTCCACCTGGTTGGGGTTCGCCTCCGTGACGGCGGCCGCCCCCTCCTGGAGAGCCTTGTGCGTCTTCACCGCCCGCCCCTCGTTCCAGAACAACACCGCGAACGACGCCACGAACAGCAACACCCCCATCCCCGCCCCCTTCACCGAGCCGCCCATCCTCGAACCCCATCCCGTCTTTGTCGTCTCCGTATATGCCGCCATCTTCAAGCTCCTTTCCTAATTCCCGACATTTTCGATATTTCCGAAAAGATCGATATAATCGCTTCCCTCGCCCACTTTCCCATTCCCCGCCCGCTAACAGCCCTTGAGAAGCCCATCCACCAACTCGCAAACCAGCGGCAACTTCCCGTCCCCATGCGGCAAAAACTCGTCGAACTCCGCCGCCGCGTCCCCGGCCAGCGCCGCCGCGCCCACCGGACCGTCCACCCAGGCGAACGGCACCGGATCGCCCGTGTGCCCGCGCTTCGCCACCGGCGTCCGGTGGTCCGTCGCGACCACCAGGCGGTACGGCTCCCCCTTGGCCTCCAGTGCGCGCCACACCGGCCCGACGATGTCGCGGTCGATGGCCTCCATCGCGGCGACCTTCGCCTCGGGCATTCCCTTGTGGCCGCACTCGTCCGGGGCCTCCACATGCACGTAGGCGAAATCCGACCGTCCCAGACAGTCGATCGCCGCCGCCGCCTTCCCCGCGTAGTCCGTGTCGATCCACCCCGTCGCCCCAGGCACCCGGATGACCTCCAACCCGCACAGCGTCCCGAGCCCGCGAATCAAATCCACCGCGCTGATGATCCCCCCCCGCAGCCCGTAGCGATCCCCGTAGCGCTCCAGCGACATCGCCCGGCCCGCGCCCCACGGCCAAATCTGCGTCGCCGGACGCCTCCCCGCCGCGCGCCGCGCCGCGTTCACCGGATGCCCCGCGAAAACCCGCCGCGACAGCTCCATCACCGCCAGCCACTCCTCCGCCCGCTCCCCTTTGGGCAAATAGTCGGCCACCTCGCGGTTCGCGATCTCGTGGGGCGGCGTGTACTCCAGCCCGTCGGGCCCGCCGCGCCACACCGCCAAATGCCGGTAGCTCACTCCCCCGTGGAACCGAAGCCCCTCCACCTCGGCGGCGGCGTCCAGCGCGGCGATCAACTCCCGCCCCTCCTCCGTCGAAATGTCCCCCGCCGAATAATCGGCCATGCGACCCTCCTCCACCGTCACCAGATTCGTCCGGTAGGCGACCTCGCCGGATTCCAGCGCCACCCCGGCCCCGGCGGCCTCGATGGCGGCGCGCCCCGTGTAATTCTCGCGCGCGTCGTAGCCGAGTAGCCCCATGTTCGCCACGTCGCTGCCGGGAGCCATCCCGTCGGGCACCGTCTGGACCAACAAGACCTTCCCGAGCGCGGCGGCCTTCCGCATCCAGGGAATGCGAGCCGCCTGCAGCGGCGTCCGCCCGTCCGCCAACGCCCCCGGATCGTCCCCCATCCCGTCCCCCACCAAAACCGCCACCTTCCGCTTCATCTCACATCTCCTCTCGTTGTCCTGCGCGGCTTCCCCCGCCGTCAATGGTCCCGGATTTCCGCCGGAAGCCCGCTCTTCAGCGCCTCGTTGATCTTCGTCTGGAAGCCGTTGACGACCTCGTCCGTCAGCGTCCCCGTCGCCGACCGGTACGTGAACGCGTAGGCCAGGCTCTTCTTCCCGCCGAGGTTCTTCCCCTCGTACACGTCGAACAGCTCCACGCTTTCCAGTTCGGGCGGCGCGGCCTTCTTGACGATTTTGAGCACCTTTTCGTGCGTCGCGTCCCCGGCGACGATCAGCGCCGCGTCCCGCCGCACGCTCGGGTACACCGGCGGCGGCGCCAGCTTCTTCAGCTTGCCGACGTCGCGCAGCAGCGGCACGGTCTCGACCTCGAACACGCCCACCGGATCGTGGATTCGCCACTCCGCCGCAATCTTTTCGGCCAGCAGCCCCAGCCATCCGGCCGTCTTGCCGCCGATGACGATGTCCATGCCGCGCCCCGGTTCGCCCCACGGCCGGTCCGCCGGCTTGAGGAACGCCCCGCGCAGCCCCAGCGCCGCCGTGAGCTCGCCCCACAGCCCCTTGAGCCACAAAAACATCTCCATCTCGCCCACGGGCCGCGCCTTGTCCAGCGACGCCCTCCCCACCGGCCCCAGCAGCGCCACCGCCAAGTGCTCGCACTCGCCCGGCGTCCCGTCGGCCGCCAGCCGGAACACGCGCCCCGTCTCGAAGAACGCGCACTCCCCCACCTGCCGCGACACGTTCAGCCCGACGTTCTCCACGACCTGCGGCAGCAGCGCGTCGCGCATCACCGTGTGCTCGGCGGTCAGCGGATTGCTCATCCGCACCCGCAGCGCGCTGCCGGCGGCGTCGAACCGGTCCAGCAGCGCGTCCGACAGAAAGCTGTAGTTCATCACCTGCTGCAAGCCGAGCCCGGCGAGCGTCTCGCGCAGCCGCCCCATCGCCTGGTACGGCAAATCGTCCGCCCCCTCGACCACCGTCGCAACCGTCCGCACCGGCGGAAGCTTCTTCAGCCCCCAAATCCGCACGAACTCCTCGACCAGGTCGGCCTCGCGCGTCAAATCCGCGCGGAACGGCGGCACCTCGACGACGAGCGTCTCCCCGTCGTTCTCCGCCACCTTGAGCCCGAGCCGCCCGAACACCTCCGCGACCTCCCCCGCCTCCGCCTCGATGCCCAGCAAATCGCGCAGCGCCTGCATCCGGCACTCGACCCGCCACGGCGCCTGCGGCGCGGGCCAGACGTCCACCGCGCCCTTGCACAGCGTCGCCCCGGCCACCTCGCACAGCAGCCGCGCCGCCCGGCGGCTCCCGACCCCGGCCGCGTCGGCCCCCACGCCCCGCATGTAGCGGTAGGACGACTCGCTCGTCAGCCCCAGCTTCTTCGTCGTCGCGCGGATGGCGGCCGCGCGGAAATTCGCGCTCTCGAGCAGCACGTCCGTCGTGTCGTCGGCGATTCCGCTGTACTCCCCGCCCATCACCCCGGCCACCGCCAGCGGCTTCTCGGCGTCGCAGATCACGAGCATCGACGGCTCCAGCGCCCGCTCCACCCCGTCGAGCGTCACGATTTTCTCCCCCTCGCGCGGATGCCGCACCACGATTTTCCCGCCCCCGACCTGCCGCAAATCGAACGCGTGCAGCGGCTGCCCGCACTCCAGCATCACGTAATTCGTCACGTCCACCACGTTGTTGATGCTGCGCACCCCCGCCGCCTCCAGCCGCCGCTTCATCCAGTCCGGGCTGGGACCGATCTTCACCCCGCGCAACACCCGCGCCGAATACCGCGGGCAATCCGCCGCGTCCTCGACCTCCACCTTCACCACCCCCGCGGCCTCCTCCGCCGCTTCCTCCGGCAGCGACGCGTCGGGCAGCCGCAGCTCCGTCCCGTACAGCGCCGCCACCTCCCTCGCCACCCCCGTCACGCACAGCTCGTCGGGGCGGTTCGGCGTGATTTCCAGCTCCAGCACCGTCTCCGGCTCGCCCAGCAGCGCGCTGAGCGGCGTCCCGGGCGCCACCCCGCCGTCCAGCACCATCAACCCGCCGTGGTCCTGCGACAGCCCCAGCTCGCGCTCGCTGCACAGCATCCCGCAGCTCTCCACCCCGCGCACCTTGCGCTTCTCGATCTTGAACCCGCCGGGCAGCTCCGTCCCGACCGGCGCGAAAGGATACGTCCCGCCCGCCGCCACGTTCGGCGCCCCGCACACGATCTCCAGCGGCGCCGCCGCCCCGTAGTCCACCACGCACAAATGCAGGTGGTCGCTGTCCGGGTGCTCGCGCACCGACAGCACCTTGGCCGCCACCACCCCCGCCGGCGCCCCGCCGACCGTCTCCACCCCCTCCACCTCGATTCCCGAGAACACCAGCTTGTCGCACAGCCCCTCCACCGTGTCCTCGAAATCCACGTATTCCTTCAACCACGAAATCGGAAGTTTCATCTTTGTTCTCCCTTCAGTCCTTTGCCTTGGAAAATCCTTGCCACGACATCCTTACCACAATCCACACGCCAATACCACCAACACGGCGGCTCCGACGGCCCAAAAACCGTGCCAACGGCGCCGTGTGGAAAACAACGACATCATCCCTCCCGCCAGCGCGGCGGGAAAAAAGGCGCACAAAAGCCCGGCGGCTACTATCCCTCCTGCGGTAACCTCAGGATGAAAGTCCACCGACAACGTGACAAACACGAAAACCACGGCGAACACCACCAGAAAATAGCCCAGGCCGCGCAGGAGCCGTTCCCTGCCCGTCAGCCGTTCCGCCGTCACCTTGTTCTCTCTTCCGTCCACAACAACCTCTTTTTCTCTCGCTTCTTTTTCTCTGCTCCATGCCCTTTTGTGTCAAATTTCTCCGCACCTTTCCTCAATGTGAAACTCCCACCGTTTCCCGGGATTCGTCCGCAGGCTGGCGCATGGGGTCGACGGCCGTGATGGTCCCGTCGGGAAGCTGCCAGACAAGCGTGCCGTTCACCACATAGACATTCGGCACCCCCTTGCGGCGGTTCTCGTCCTGGGCCTTGCGCACGGCGCGGTTGACGATGGCCAGAAGCCTGGCGTCCCATTCGTTCATGTTTCCTCCTTGAAAAGCGCGTGGAGCGGTTCGGAAAACACGGCAATCGTTCCGTCGGCGGACTTCCGGGCAACCAGGTGGGTCTGCGCGTCGCCGTTGTAGAACAGCGTCCACTGGTCGGCAAGCGGCGCGTAAACGTTCCAAAAGTTTCGCTTGCTACGGGCATACCGGCGGCGGACGTCGGAATCCGGGATGAAATGCCCGCCGCTACGCACCCGTGCGGCTATCCGGGCAATGCAAACTTCGGGAGAATCGACGAAAATGTAAATCAGCGTCGTTTCATAGCCAAGTTCCCGCGCCTGGCGAAGCGTCCGTACGTGAGCCAGCCCCGAAAGCGTCGTCTCGACGGCAAAGGACGCTCCCGCTTCGAGAAACGCCCCGATGCGACGGAATGACTCCCTGCCGGCCGCGACACGTGCGGTTTCCGGCGCGGCGGGACACAACTCGCGGGCGATGTCGTCGGGATTGACGTAGGACACCCCCTCGGCGGGAAGCAACTCGCGCGCAACGGTCGATTTGCCGCTGCCATTCGCCCCGGCAATCAAATAAAGCCGCTTTCGGGGGCTTCCGTCTGCTTGTCTGTTCACCTTGCTCATTTCGTCACACATGCTGCACGGGAGGCCCGTAGGCGGGGAGGATGGTGTCGTGGGTGAGGAGGGTGCAGTCCTCTTCCATCGCCTGCGCGAGCAGGAGGCGGTCGAACGGGTCCTCGTGGCGGTGCGGAAGCGACTCGACCGCCGCCGCGTGGCGCGCGCCGACGGGCAACTCGCGGAATCCCGCCGCCAGGCATTCGCGCCGGAACGCGTCCGCCGGAATCCCCAGCGACCGTCTCGGCAGCCCGTTCTTGATGGCCACCTCCCAGACGGACGCCGCGCTGAAAAACGCCTCGGCCCCCCCTTCCGCCAGCAGCTCGCGGGCGCGCGCCGGGAAGCGCCGGTCGCCCGTCACCGCCCAAAGCAGAAGATGCGTGTCCAGCAGGTATTTCACGGCTTGCCGCCTTGGAAAAGCTTGAGAACCTCGGCATTGCCGGCGTCGATGTCGCGCGCCAGACGGTACTTGCCCTTGGCCAGCCCGTAGCGGATGCCCGGCGAGCCCCCGGCGGAAGCCTGGCGGAAAAAGGCGTCCGTCACGATGTAAACCGCCGGTTTCCCGCGCCGCATCACGGGCACGGCTCCGCTGCGGCCATTGAGCAAATCGTCGACGATCTTCGAAAAATGCGTCTTGGCCTCGAACAATCCAATGGCGGGTGCGGTTTCGGTCATGGTTCCGGTTCCTTTCTGGCAATCAGACTAGTTCATTAGACCTGTTTCGTCAAGCCCCCCCTGCCCGCCGCAGTCTCCGCCTTTTTGTCCTTTTGTGCCGCCATCATTTGCCTGTTTCCCGCTTGCCCGCTTGCTCCGCCCCTCCGCGCCTCCGCGTGAGCTTTCCTTTGTGCTCTTTGTGTCCTTTGTGGCTAAATCAGAACTGCGCCAAATACCGCGCGTCGTTCTCGTACAGCCGCCGGATGTCGTCGATGCCGAACAAAATCATCGCGAGCCGCTCGATGCCCATCCCGAACGCGTACCCGGTGACGCTCCCCGGCTCGTACCCGGCGGCGGCGAACACGTTGGGGTCGACCATCCCGGCGCCCATGATCTCGATCCACCCGCTGCCCTTGCACACGCGGCAGCCCTTCCCGCCGCACATGTGGCACGAGAAATCCACCTCCACGCTCGGCTCCGTGAACGGGAAGAAATGCGCCCGGAACCGGCTCCGCACCCCGCCGCCCATCAGCTCGCGGGCGAAGTGGTCCATGTCGCTCTTGAGGTCCGCCAGACTGACCTTTTTGTCCACGTAGAGCCCCTCGATCTGGTGGAAATTGGCGCTGTGCGTCGCGTCCGTCGTGTCGCGGCGGTAGCAGCGCCCCGGACAGACGATCCGCACCGGCGGCTTGTGCGACTCCATGTACCTCGCTTGGACCGCGCTCGTCTGCGTCCGCAGCAGCCACCCGCCGGGGAGGTAGAACGTGTCCTGGCTGTCGCGCGCCGCGTGGTCGGCGGGCGTGTTGAGCGCGTCGAAATTGTAGTGCTCCGTCTCGATGTCCGGCCCGTCGGCCACCGTGAACCCCATCCGGCGGAAAATCGCCGCCGTGCGGTCCACCAGCTGCGTGATCGGATGCAGCCGCCCCCGGCGCCCCCACTGCCCCGGCAGCGACAAATCGAACGCCTTCGCGTTCGCCGCCTTCGCCCCGGCCTCCAGCTCCGCCTTCTTGGCCGCCAGCGCCTCCGAGACCGACGTCTTGAAGCGGTTGAGCGCCTGCCCCATCGCGCGCTTGTCCGTCGCCGTCTTGAGCTCGCCCATCAACAGCGGAAGCATCCCGTTCCGCCCCACGTACTTCACCCGCAGCGCCTCCAGCGCGGCCAAATCCGACGCCCCCGCCACCGCCGCCAACGCCTCCGCCGTGCGCAAATCCACATCCTGAATGTCCATGACTGCTCTCTTTCCGGTCGGCCCCTGCCGACCCATCTCTATCCTTTCCATCATCCCAAACCCTCCCCCCGAAAACAAGCTTCCTCTCGCCGTCCCGGCCTGTTCGGAAAGTGCACAAATAGCCCGGACACTTCCGATGTTCCCCGTCCGGCTCGCCTTCCTGTCCACCGTAAGTGCAAATGGAAGGCCCATCCGTTACCATGAAACTTTCGACATAACCACAGCAAGAAAGGAACCTTCCATGTCCAGAAGCTACCACATCCACCACCTCCAAGGCCAGCACATCACCCGCAACATGCGCACCCACATCGAAACCGTCTACAACCGAAACCTCCGCTTGCCCAAGAAGGACCGACTCTCCTTCCGCCAGCTGGCAAGGGAACTCGGCCTGCCCAAGAGCACCCTCCACGACGAGATCCAACGCGGTACCGTCCCTCGCCCCAACACCTTCAAGGCCAAGGACATTTGGGACTATTCCGCCGAAATCGCCCAGCAAGCCATCGACGCCGGCCATCTCAACAAAGGGCGTCCCATGAAGATGAACACGACCATGGCCAAACTCCTGCGCGTCGAAATCGTGGAGAACCGCCGCTCCCCCTATGACGCCCTCGCCCATCTGAGAAAACAGGGCTTCGCCGATCTCCCCTCCGAACGGAGCGTATACCTCCATGTCCACCACGGCGACTTGGGCATCTCCCCCTCCCAGTTGCCCTACAAACCCTCCACTCCCCGCCGGAAACACGCCAAGCCCAGACGCAGCCTCAAAATGCCCGGAAACCTCTCCATCGAGGAACGACCGGACCTCGCGGCCCGCGACGAGTTCGGCCACTGGGAAATGGACACCGTCGTCTCCGGCGTCCACGGCAAGGGCGGCCTCCTCGTCCTCATCGAACGCCAAACCCGCCGCTACATCGTGGAAAAACTCCCGTCCCTCTCCCGGGAGGAAGTCCTCCGCGCCCTCCGGCGCATCCTCCGGTCCGGCCGGATGACCCGCATCTTGTCCATCACCACCGACAACGGCAGCGAGTTCCTCGACCACGACGCCATCGAAGCCCTCTTCCTCCGCCTTGGCGCCCCCAAACTCTACTACACCCACGCCTACGCCTCGTGGGAAAAGGGATCCGTCGAAAACGCCAACCGCCTTGTCCGCCGATGGTATCCCAAAGGCACCGACTTCTCGAAAGTCTCCGTCGCCCGCATCGCCGCCCTGGAAACCGCCATCAACTCCATCCACCGCAAGCTCCTCGGCGGACACACCGCCCAGGAATCCTATGCCGCCGCCGCTTGAGTCCCCATGAAACTGTCCGAGTTCGCTTGCAATTCGCCCCGTCCCGGCCTGTTTTCTCCCGTCCTTTGCGACGGTTTTCGCATCCCCCCGGCGTCCCTCCCGCCTATGCGCCGTTTCCCAACACATCCCCCTCCTTCACCCGCCGCCCGCACACCAGCGCCGCCCCGCTCATCCGCGCCTTCCCCGCCGGCTGCACTTCCGTCAGCGTCACCGCCGTCCCGCCGCCGCACGCCACCGTCGGGCCCGCGCCGTCGACGCGGAGGACCGTCCCCGGCACCGTCCCCGCTTCCCCTTCCGCCAACGCCATCCCGTGGATTTTCAGCGCGATCCCGTCCGCCAGTCGCGTCTCCGTCCCCGGCCAGCCCCAGAATCCCCGGAAGCGATTTCGAATCTCCCGCGCCTCCCGCGACCAGTCCACCACCGCGTCTTCCTTCTTCAGTTTCCGCGCCCGCGTGACGCCTTCCTCGCCCTGCGGACGCCCCGCCAACGCCGTCCCCGCCTCCCGGAACCGGTCCAGCACGTCCAGCACCATCCGCGCCCCCGTTTCCGCCAGCCGCGCCGACAGCCCCTCCAACGTCTCGTCCTCCCCCAGCGGCGTCCGCTCCTGCGCGAGAATGTCCCCGGCGTCCATCCGTTCCGTCACGTACAGCACCGTCACCCCCGTCTCCGCGTCCCCCTCCGCCAGCGCCCACTGCATCGGACTCGCCCCCCTCCACCTCGGCAGCAGCGAGGGATGGATGTTCACCGCCCCCAGCCGCGCCGTCTCCAGCACCTCCCGCCCCAAAAACTGCCCGTACGCCGCCACCAGCAGCACGTCCGGCTTCAACTCCCGCAGCCGCTGGACGAACTCCGGCGCGTTCACGTCCTCCGGCGTCGCCGTCTCCACCCCCAACCGCGCCGCCGTCGCCTTCGCCGGACACTCCGTCAACCGCTTCCCGCGCCCCGCCGGACGATCCGGCTGCGTCACCGCCAACACCAAGCAATCCTTCCCCGCCCCGGCGATCGCCTCCATCGCCGGACACAGCAACGCCCCCGACCCCATCGCCACGATTCTCAACCCATCCGCCATCGCCGTATCCTCTCTCCCCCGCGCCCCGCCTGCGACGTCACCCCGCCCCGCGCGCCATCGCGTCCTTCATCTCCCGCACCGCCGCCTCCAGCCCGACGAACACCGCCCGGGCCACGATGCTGTGCCCGATGTTCAGCGTGTCCACGTGCGGAACCCGCGCCAAAAAGTCCCCGATGTTCTCCAAATTCAGCCCGTGCCCCGCGTTGATCTGCAACCCCGCCGCGTGCCCGGCCGCCGCCGCCGCCGCCAGCCGTTCCAGCTCCTCCTCCCGCTCGCGCCCCGACGCGTTGCAATACCGCCCCGTGTGCAGCTCCACCACCGGCGCCCCCAGCTCCGTCGCCGCCGCCAGCTGCCGCTCCTCCGGCGCAATGAACAGGCTCACGCGAATCCCCGCCTCCCGCAGCGCCGCCACCGTCGGCCGCAACGACTCCAGCTGCCCCGCCGCGTCCAACCCGCCCTCCGTCGTGATTTCCTGCCGCCGCTCCGGCACCAGACACACCTCATCCGGCTTCTCCCGAAGCGCCGCCGCCACCACGTCCGGCGCGTTCGCCATCTCCAAGTTCAGCCCCGACGGCAGAATCCCCCGAATCTCGTGCAAATCCGCGTCCCGGATGTGCCTCCGGTCCTCGCGCAGGTGGATCGTGATCCCGTCCGCCCCCCCCGCCAGACACAGCGGCACCGCCGCCGCGGGCGAAGGATAGTCCGTCCCCCGCGCCTGCCGCAGCGTCGCCACGTGGTCGATGTTCACCCCCAGCTTCATTCGCCCTTCTCCCGGTTCCACGTCGCCGACTCCGCCTTCAAAAAGTAGGCGATGCCCGCCAGCACCACGAACGACACCACCCCCGCCGCCGCGCTTTGGATCCAGGCCGACATTCCGCTCCTCCTACCGGATGGCCTTCCCGTCCTCCCCGAAGAAGTGCGCCTTCGCCGGGTCCAGCGCCAGCCGCACCTTGTCGCCGACCTTCGCCCCGCAGCCGGCCGACACCCGCGCCGTGAACGAGCTCTTCCCCGTCGTCGCGTACAGATACACCTCCGACCCCATCATCTCCACGACCTCGACCGTCGCCTCCACCCCTTCCCCGGCCCCGGCTTCGCGGATGTCCTCCGGGCGGATGCCCATCGTCACCTTCTTCCCGGACAGCCCCTTGAGCGCCGCCGCCCGGTCCTTGCCAATCGCCAGCCGGAACGTCCCCTCGTCGAACGCCGCCCCGCCATCGACCACCGTCCCCTCGAAGAAATTCATCGGCGGGCTCCCGATGAACCCCGCCACGAACTGGTTCGCCGGCCGGTTGTAGATGTTGAGCGGCGTGTCCACCTGCTGGATCCACCCGTCCTTCATCACCACGATCCGGTCGCCCATCGTCATCGCCTCGATCTGGTCGTGCGTCACGTAGATCATCGTGCTCTTGAGCCGCTTGTGGAGCTTGCTGATTTCGGCCCGCATCTGCACGCGCATCTTCGCGTCGAGGTTGGACAAAGGCTCGTCGAACAGGAACGCCTTCGGCTTCCGCACGATGGCGCGCCCCACCGCCACGCGCTGCCGCTGGCCGCCCGACAGCGCCTTCGGCTTCCGCTCCAGGTACTCCGTGATGCCGAGGATTTCCGCCGCCTCCGTGACCCGCCGGTGGATTTCCTCCTTCGGGTACTTCCGCAGCTTCAGCCCGAACGCCATGTTGTCGTAGACCGTCATGTGGGGATAGAGCGCGTAGTTCTGGAAGACCATCGCGATGTCGCGGTCCTTCGGCGGCACGTCGTTGACGACCTTCCCGTCGATGAGGATCTTGCCCTTGCTGATGTCCTCGAGCCCGGCGACCATCCGCAGGGTCGTCGATTTCCCGCAGCCGGACGGTCCGACCAGCACCACGAACTCCTGATCCTGGATTTCGAGGCTGGCGTCGTGCACCGCCGTGACGTCGCCGGGATAAATCTTGTAGACGTTTTCCAAAACCACTTTAGCCATGTCGATGTCTCCTTCGCCCCCACCTTCCCGCTTTTTACCATCGCCCCCCCCTCCCGTCAAACCCATCCCTCCGCCTTTTTCCATATTTGTCCTCTCATCGGACGCATCCGCCTGGCAAGCATTCCTCGGGCCCAGGAGGCGGCTTGGAAAAACGGATGGCAGCGGGGGTTGAACCGGGAATCGCGGTCGTCACGGACGGACAGTGCGGGGGAACAGCCGGTTTCCACAGCCTGCCCGCACCCCCGCCGACTCCATCCCGCCGCCCCGTCCAAGAATACCCCAACTCCGCGATTGACACGCCCCCCGCCCTCCGCTATCTTCCCCGTCCGATTGTTTTCAAAGTCATCTGGAGCGACCGCTCCCGAAACACAGAGGTAGAACGATGGATGCGTATGCAGTGATTGAAACCGGTGGCAAGCAGTACCGGGTGAAAAAAGACGATGTCGTCGCGGTGGAGTTGATCGAAGGCGCCGAAGCCGGTCAGTCCATCCAGTTCGACCGCGTGTTGGCCCTCAACGACGGTTCCTCCCTCAAGGTCGGCGCCCCCGTCCTCGAAGGCGCGTCTGTCTCCGCCGAGGTCCTCGAGGCCTTCCGCGCCCCCAAGGTCGTCGCGTTCAAGAAGAAACGCCGCAAAGGCTACCACCGCAAAGTCGGCCACCGCCAGGACCTCCTGCGCGTCAAAATCACCTCCATCGCCTGAGAAAGGAACTGAACCATGGCACACAAAAAAGGACAAGGCAGCAGCCGCAACGGACGTGACAGCAACGGGCAGCGCCGCGGCATCAAGCGTTTCGCGGGCGAAACCGTCACCGCCGGTTCCATCCTGGTCCGCCAGTGCGGCACCAAGAAGACCGCCGGCAAGAACGTCGGCATGGGCAAGGACTACACGCTCTTCGCCCTCGCGGACGGCGTCGTCTCCTTCGACCGCGACGGCAAGCGCGTGAACGTCTCCCCCGCCGTCCAGGCCTGACCCCCCTCCCCGCGCCGGCGGCGCGGCGAAAAGGCGACCCTCTCCGCAGGCGTCGCCCTTTTTGTTTCCGCCCCCCGCCGCCCAACCCCCGCCCCCGCGCCCCATGAAACCCGTCACCTTCGTCGACCAAGTCCGCGTGCAGGCCTTCGCCGGCAACGGCGGAAACGGCTCCTCCCACATGCACCGCGCCAAATTCCAGCCCCACGGCGGACCCGACGGCGGCGACGGCGGCAACGGCGGCTCCGTCGTCATCCGCGCCTCCAAGGACGTCTCCTCCCTCCTCGACCTCCACTTCTCCCCCCTCGTCCGCGCCGAACACGGCACCCCCGGCGCCGGCAAGCAGCTCTACGGACGCAACGGACGCGACAAAATCGTCCCCGTCCCCCTCGGCACCGAAGTCCGCGACGCCGAAACCGGCGACTGGGTCGGCGAAGTCCTCGCCGACGGCGACACCCTCCTCGTCGCGCGCGGCGGCAAGGGCGGCCTCGGCAACCTCCACTTCAAATCCTCCACCCACCAGGCCCCCCGCGAATACACCCCCGGCACCCCCGGCGAGACCAAGACCTTGACCTTCACCATGAAGACCGTCGCCGAAGTCGGCCTCGTCGGCTACCCCAACGCCGGCAAGTCCACCCTCCTCTCGGCCCTCTCCAACGCCCGCCCCAAAGTCGCCCCCTACCCCTTCACCACCCTGCACCCCCAAGTCGGCACCCTCTTCTTCGACCCCGCCCACGCCGTCCGCGTCGCCGACATCCCGGGGCTCATCGACGGCGCCCACCGCGGCGTCGGCCTGGGCCACGACTTCCTGCGGCACATCGAGCGCACCCGGTTCCTCCTCTTCGTCCTCGACATGCAGGGCACCGACAACCGCTCCCCCGTCGACGACTACCGCTCCCTCCGCCGCGAACTCCGCCTCTACAACCCCGAACTCCTCGACCGCCCCTCCCTCGTCGTCGCCAACAAAATGGACGGCCCGGACGCCCCGGAGAACCTGAAGGACTTCCGCCGCCGCGTCCGCCTCTCCCCCCTGCCCATGACCGCCCTGACCGGCGAAGGCCTGCCCGAACTCAAGCGCCGCCTCGCCGACCTCCTCTTCCCCGGCGTCTCCTTCTTCGACTTCTGATTTGCCCCGCCTCCCCCTCCCTCGCGCCGAAGATTGACGCTTCTCTTCTCTTGTGGAAGAATCTCCACATGAAATCATTTCTCAACCGTTTGATTCCCTTCCTCCTCGTTTCCGCTTTGCCCCTCTTCCTCGCGGCCTGCGGCGGAGACCACGGCAAAGGCAAGGATTCCTCCCTCCAGCCGGCCTTCGACGTTTCGGGAACCTGGTCCGCCATCATGGATGGCGTCTACCTCGGCCAGTTCCACTTCAAGATGTCCTCCCAGGGCAATCTCTCCGGCGACTTGGAAACCAACCGCGACGGCCGGGCGAAAGTTGCCGGTTCCGTCGTCGGCTACAAATCCGAATTCACCATCACCTTTTCCGACACCGCCTATCTCGCCTCCCTGGAGTTCCACAACGACCGCGCCAACGCCTCCGGCACCCTCGTCGACAAGGATGGCCGCGTCCACTCCCTCGTCCTGTACAAGCAATGATCCACCCCGCGGGAACGCCGCGCCAGCCCGGCGACCCGCCGAATCCAGGAGTTTTCCCATGACCGCATCCGCCGCGCCCGCCTCTCCCGCCCTCCTCATCCTCGCAGCCGGCATGGGCTCCCGCTACGGCGGCCTCAAGCAAATCGACCCCATGGGCCCCTCCGGCGAAACCGTCCTCGACTACTCCATCTTCGACGCCCTCCGCGCCGGTTTCTCCCGCGTCGTTTTCGTCATCCGCCCCGAACTCCTCGACCCCTTCCGCGCCGCCGTCGGTTCCCGCTGGGAATCCCGCGTTCCCTGCGCCTACGCCTTCCAGGAACTGTCCGACGTCCCCCCCGCTTTCTCCGCCCTCGCCTCCGCCCGCGCCAAGCCCTGGGGCACCGCCCACGCCATCCGCGCCGCCCGCCGCGAACTCGCTTCCACCCCCTTCGCCGCCATCAACGCCGACGACTTCTACGGCGCCGACGCCTTCCGCGTCCTCGCCGCCCACTTCGCCTCCTCCCCCGCCCCCGACGCCCACGCCATGGCCGCCTTCCGCCTCGACCAGACCCTTTCCGAACACGGTTCCGTCTCCCGCGGCGTCTGCCTCTCCGCCCCCGACGGCACCCTCGCCGGCATCCAGGAGCACACCAAGATTTCCCGCGCCCCCGACGGCTCCCTCTCCGACGCCGCCGACCCTTCCGCCGTTCTCACCGGCGCCGAACCCGTCAGCATGAACTGCTGGGGATTCCTCCCTTCCATGTTCGACGAACTCGAAACCGCTTTCTCCGCCTTCCTCGCCTCCCCCGCCGCCGCCGACCCCAAGGCCGAATTCACCATCCCCTCCGTCGTCGACGGAATGATCCGCTCCGGACGCGGCTCCATCCGCCTTCTCCCCGCCGCCTCCCGCTGGTTCGGCGTCACCTACCGCGAAGACCGCGACACTGTCCGCGCCTCCATCCAGTCCCTCGTCTCCCAAGGCCTCTACCCCTCTCCCCTCGCCTGAAGTCCGCGGGATTACGGTTGTCCGCCCGCCCGAATGCGGACCCGCCGCACCAAAATCCCCAAATCCCCGTCGTACCCTCTCATCCCGTGCGCCCCCGGATTCCATGGATGCGCCGCCCGGAACCGGTATACCCCCTCCCCCGCCATCCCTTCCGCCCCCTCCGGAACCCGCAGCGTGACCGACCGCTCGACCCACTCCGGACTGGTTGAAAACGCCATTTTCCCCGGCGGCCCGCCCCACGGTCCCGCCACCTCCAGCGTCTGTTCTTCCGCCGCGCCGGCCCCGCCCGGCCACATCCCTTCCACGGTGACCTCCACGCTCCCCCCCGCCCTTCCCGTCGGCCCCACCACCCCGCTGCCCTCCCGCGACCACCGTCCCCCGCGCCGTTCATCTCCCCACGGTCCCCGAAGCCCCAAAAACGTCTTCGCCGGTTCCACATCCTGACTGGCGGCTTCCACCCCCTCTCCCGGGGCCCTCCATCTCCATCCCTGCCAGTGGTATTCCTTCTCCCACCACTGGGCCGGAAGGAACCGTTTGGTGTTCAACACCTTCACGGTCCCCTCCCAAATCGTCTCCTCCCCTTCCAGCACCCCGCCCTCCTCCAAACTCGCCGCCCCCGTCCCGCTCACCCACCAAATCTCGCGCCCCTCCGCCGCCAAC
>Ga0265298_10005033_pt1 | contig 16727 bp, 8 predicted proteins | sample AusTroGonzalo_MG_3_FD_193486 | JGI IMG/M metagenome (GOLD analysis project Ga0265298, IMG submission 193486) | Bovine rumen microbial communities from tropical cattle in Woodstock, Queensland, Australia - Gonzalo_01 | ecosystem: Host-associated > Mammals > Digestive system > Stomach > Rumen ... | reverse complement strand
CGTACCTGGCCCAACTTCATGACCCGCGAATGCGTCCGCGGCATGGAGTACAACGGCTGGGGTCCGGGCAATCCTCCTTCCCATACTGTCATCCTGCCTTATACGCGCCTGCTGGGCGGTCCGGTGGACTATACGCCGGGCGTGTTCGACATCAAGTACGAATCGGTTCAGGGCAAGCCGCAACTCCGCACCTGGGGCCGTCCGAGTTCGGAGTGCAGTGAACATACGACCCTTGCCAAGCAGATGGCCAACTGGGTTGTGCTCTATTCCCCGATGCAGATGGCCTGCGACCTGCTGGAGAACTACGAGGGCCATCCGGCCTTCCAGTTCTTCCGCGACTTTGACGCGGATTGTGATGCCTCCGAAGCCCTCCAGGGCGAAGTGGGCGAGTGGATCGCCCTCGTCCGCCGGGCCGGCGACAACTACTTCCTGGGCGCCACGACCGACGAAACCGGCCGTACCTTCGACCAGCCGCTGACCTTCCTCAAACCCGGCGTCCGCTACACCGCCACTATCTATGGCGATGCCCCCGACGCTCACTGGGATACGAACCCCACCGCTTACGAAATCACTTCGCGCACAGTCACTTGCGACGACGTCCTGACGCTCCGGCTCGCCCCGGGCGGCGGCGCCGCGGTGTCCTTCCTGCCCGAATAACCCACCCGTATGAAAACACATAGACTTATTGCCGTTCTCGCCGCTTTAATCGTCGCGGCGGGCGCGCAGGCTGCGGACATCCAGCGGATGGACCCTCCCTTCTGGTATGCCGGCATGAAGAATCAGGAACTCCAGGTGATGTTCTACGGCAAGGACATCGCGTCCTCGGAGTTTTCCCTCAAGTCCTATCCGGGCGTCCGGGTCAAGGAGGTCGCCAAGGTCAAGAACCCCAACTATCTGATCGTGTACCTGGACGTGACGGAAAAGGCCCGCCCGGGGACGATGACCTTCCGTTTCAAGGAAGGCGGGAAGGTGACGGAAAAGCCTTTCGAACTCCGTCCGCGGAACACCAAGACCGGCGCGCAGGGCTTCTCCACGAAGGACGTGCTGTACCTGATCATGCCGGACCGGTTCGCCAATGGCAACCCCGCCAACGACGACTGGGAGCAGTTCAAGGCCGACCGGAACAATGGCGGCGGTCACCACGGCGGGGACCTGCAGGGCATCCGGGAGCACCTGGGCTACATCGACTCGCTCGGAGTGACGGCCATCTGGCTCAATCCGGTCCAGTACAACCGGAGCAACGCCTCGCACGGCTATGCGATTTCGGACTTCTACCTGATCGAACCGCGGCTCGGGACCAACGAGGAGTACTGCGGCCTGGTCGATGCGGCCCACGGGCGCAACATCAAGGTCGTGATGGACATGATCTTCAACCACTCGGGCAGCACGCACTGGTGGATCGAGGACATCCCGGACGACGACTGGTTCAACCAGAACGACTATGCGCGGAAGCTGTCGGAGCGGCAGCGGCAGGGACCGCCGGAGGGCGGCTTCCGCCGCGGCCCGCGGGGGAACGACGGGCTGACGACCACGACCCATTACAAGTGGGTGCTGATGGACCCGCACGCGCCGCAGTCCGAGAAGGACATCCTCCTGGACGGCTGGTTCTCGGGCGGCATGCCAGACCTGAACCAGCGCAACCGCCATCTGGCTACGTACTTGATTCAGAACAGCATCTGGTGGATCGAATACGCGCGCATCGACGGGATCCGGATGGACACCTATCCTTATGCCGATTACGATTTCATGGTCCGCTGGTGCAAGGAGATCGAGGACGAGTATCCCGATTTCAACATCGTGGGCGAGGGCTGGTATCCCCGGAACTCCGCCGCCGGGTGGTGGCAGCGGGGGTCGGCCCTGAATCCGTCGGACTCGCACCTCAAGACGGTGATGGACTTCGACCTGACCTTCACCATCCAGCGTGAAATCCTGAAGGAAAGCAACACCAGCGAGGGCTCCGAGGCCGGCCTGTTCAAGGTCTATGAGACCGTCACGCAGGACTTCCTGATTCCCGATCCGGACCATGTGCTCACCTTCCTGGACAACCACGACATCAGCCGGTTCATGCAGCCGGGCGACCCTGTCTGGAAGTTCAAGCAGGGCCTGGCCTTCCTCCTGACCACCCGCGGCATTCCGCAGCTCTATTACGGGACGGAGATCGCCATGGCCGGCGCCGACCAGCTCCGCGGCGACTTCCCGGGCGGCTGGCGGGAGGACCCCGCCAACGCCTTTACGGCCGCCGGCCGCACCGCCGTCCAGAACGAATGCTGGGACTTCGCCAGCAAGCTCCTCAACTGGCGCCGCACCTCCAAGCCGGTCACCGAAGGCCGGCTGGTCCACTATACCCCCGACAACCGCACCAAGTGCTACGTCTATGCCCGCACCGACGGCGAGGACACGGTCCTCACCATCCTGAACGGCTCCGACGGCGAAAGCGAGCTGGACATGGCCCGCTTCTCCGAAGTCATCGGCGCGAACACCCTCGGCGTGGATGTGGTGACTGGCGCGGTCATCGACTTGACCGCTCCCGTCCGCATGGCCCCCCGGGACGTGTACGTGCTCGAACTGAAGCCTGCCGGCGTTCCGGCCCCGCAATTCGCCGTCTTTTCCGAAGGCCTGATCGACCGGATCCAGCCCGAAGGATGGCTGAAAGAAATCCTGGAGCGCCAGCGGGACGGGCTGACCGGCCATCCCGAGGCGATGGCCTATCCGTACAATTCCGTCCTGTGGGCCGGTACGCTGGAGCGGGATTCCGAGTCCCGCGGGGCGGACTGGTGGCGCTTCGAGCAGACCGCCTACTACCTGGACGGCCTCACCCGCCTGGGTCTCCTGCTGGATGACCGGAAGTTCCTGGACGTGTGGCGGGAGAATATCGACTATGTCCTGGCCCATCCGCTGCACTTCAAAGCGGGAATGACCCCGGAGGAGCTTGCCGCCCGGGACGGAGGAAGACAGCGGCGGGATTTCGGCGCCGAGGTGTCGGCCGATCCCCGGGCCCGCGAGCGGGCTGCCCGGATGCAGGAACGCCGCGCCCGCGAGGACCGCATCCTCGCCGCCGACCGTCCCGAAGGCCGGCTCGGCCCGGAAACGGGCTCCATGGCCTGGCCCTGGGCCGTTTTCTTCCGGGCGGTCAAGGCCTGGTATGAGGCCACCGGCGACCCGCGGATTCCGGCCGCCCTGGAAAGGAACTACCTCTCGTATTCCGTTCCGGAGCTGGCGATGAACCGCTTCGTGGTGAACGTGGAGGGGATGCTCTGGACCTATTCATTGACGGGCAACCGGGAGCTCCTGGACCGCGCCATCGCGGCCTGGGAAGAGGGCGCCTCGGAGCTTTCACAGGCCAATGCCTTGGACGACAGCGAATTCCACATGCACGGGGTGACGATGAACGAGCTGCTCAAGATTCCGATGATCCTTTATTCCTACACCGGGGAACGGAAGTACCTGGAAGCCGCCCTTCACGCCATGCAGAAGATGGAGGGGCCGAACCTGCTGGTCGATGGGATCAATTCTTCCTCCGAGGCCCTGGCCGGGAACGATCCACTTGCCAGTCACGAGACTTGCGACGTTTCCGACTATACATGGACCTTGGGGTATTACCTGATGACCACCGGAGACGGCCAGTGGGCGGACCGGATTGAAAAAGGCATCTTCAACGGCGGCCTGGGTTCCATCACCAAGGATTTCAAGTCCATGCAGTATTTCTCCTGTCCCAACCAGGTCATCGCCACCGGCGATTCCAACCATAACGGATTCAAGCACGGCCTGACCTGGATGGCTTACCGGCCTATCCACGAGACGGAATGCTGTATCGGAAACCTGCATCGTTACATGCCCAACTACGTGGCCCGCATGTGGCTGAAAGACCGGAAAGGACATCCGGTCGCCGCGCTGTACGGCCCTTCCTCCGTGGAATATGACCTGGGTAAGGGAATGACGGTGCGGATCCGGGAGGAGACCGGCTATCCTTTCGAGGAGCAGGTCCGCTTCGCCTTCACCTTCCTCCGGGACGGCAAGGTGACGGACCAGCCCGTCGGGATGGATTTCACCTATCGGATTCCGGGATGGTGCAAGGCCGGGGAACCTGGGTTCAAGACCGTCAGCAAGACCTGGAAGACCGGTGATGTCCTGAAGGTCGACCTGCCGATGGACATCGAGATTGTCGACAATCCGGTGGCCGGCACGTCCGTCCTGCGCGGTCCGATCCTCTATGCCTTCCCCGTTCCGGCGCATGTCGAGGAGGATACGAAGGTGTACGACAACCTGGCCGGCAAGGTTTCGGCCAATCCGGATTTCAAAAGCTGGAAGATGACGCCCGCGGGGAAATGGAACTACGCCATCGTCCGGAACCGCCTCGGCGGTCTCCGCGCCCGACCGACCGGCGCCCAAGGCTTCCCGTTCGATCCGGATTCCGTTCCCATGAAAATCCGCGTCCCGGTTACCGGTGTCAAAGGATGGACCCTGCAAGAGGATCGGTACACGCCCGCCTTGCCCGAAAAGGTCGATGCGGAAGGTCCCGTCGAATACATCGACCTGGTCCCTTACGGCAGCACGACCCTGCGCCTGACTGTTTTCCCAGTGCTGGAAAAATAGGTTCCCGTTACTGTGTCAGTGCCTGCTTGATGCGGCTGAGCGCCTCGTCCAGGACGGCGGCGGGGCAGCCGATGTTGAGGCGGAGGAAGCCTTCGCCGCCGGGGCCGTAGGAGGCGCCGTTGCTGGGAATGACTTTCGCCTTTTTCCGGAAAGTGTCCATAAGTTCGTCTTGGGACAGGCCCAAAGCGCTGCAGTCCAGCCAGACGAGGAAGGAGGCTTCCGGGCGCAGGGGCTTGATGCCCAGGTCGTTATCGGCAAAGAACCGTTCCACCCGGGCGATGTTTCCCTCGAGATAGCGTTTCAGGGCTTCCAGCCAGGCCGTGTCCTGCCGATAGGCGGCGAGGACGGCTTCGACAGTCGGGATGGGCGCCTCGTCCAGCTTGGCGTTGCGGAGCGTCGCGAGGTATTTTTCCCGCTTTTCCTTGTCCGGGATGATGCAGAAGGCCGTGCCGGTGAGGCCGGCGAGGTTGAAGGCTTTCGTGGGGCCGGCGAAGATCAGGCCCACGCGGGCCGCCGCTTCGCTGACGGAGCAGAAAGGCGTGTGCCTGCGCCCGTACAGGGCCAGGTCGCCGTGGATTTCGTCGGAGATGACGAGAAGGCCGCGCCGGTCGCAGAGGTCGGCCAGCCGGGCCAGGGTTTCCCGGTCCCAGAGAAGGCCGATGGGGTTGTGCGGGTTGCACAGGACGAGTGCTTTCGTTTTCTCGTCGATGAGCCTTTCCAGCCCTTCCAGGTCCATGCGGTAGCGGCCGTTCTCAAGGATCAGGGGATTGTCCACGGCCACGCGGCCGAGCCGTTCGATGTACAGACGGAAATGGTCATACACGGGCGGCTGGACGATGATCTTGTCGCCCGGCTCCGTGAAGGTGAGGTAGGCCTGGTTGATGGACGTGATGACCCCGGGCGCGTAGTTGATCCATTCCTTCTCCGGTGCATAGCCAAGGGTCTGGCGCTCCCAGGCGGCGATGGCATCGACAAAGGCTTCCGGCGTGCTCGTGTAGCCGAGCACATCCCGGTCCAGGCGCTTCCGGAGGGCTTCCGCCACATACGGGTCCGTCCGGAAATCCATGTCCGCGATCCACATCGGGATCTCCCCGTCCGTGGCCCGGCCGTATTTGATGCTCCAGGTTCCGCTGCGGTCGATGATTTCGTCGAAATCCCAGCCGCGGGGCGCCGGGCGCGGGCCGCAGGCCGTCAGCGCGGTCCCGACCGCGCCGGCCGGCAGGAGCGCCGCCGCCCCGGCCACCGCCGCGCCTTTGAGAAAGGTCCTTCTTTTCATAGCAGGGTAAAGGTACGAGAAATCTGTGCAAAAACGGGGTTTTTCACCCATATTTTGGCGAAAAAAGCCGAAATATGGGTGGAATGGGGATGTTTTACACATATTTTTGCCGTATCTTTGGGGAAGACCAAATCTGTTCAATATGAAGAAGTTCCTCCCTTTGCTGCCGGTTTGCCTGCTGCTCGTCGCCTGCGCCGGAGAACCGAAGGTGGTCCGCGAGACCGTGGAGACCGATGCCCTCGTCTGTGAAGTGACCGTCTATGCGCCCGATGTGGTGCGGGTCGTGAAATACCCGCTCGGCGGGGTCGGAGCGACTGGTAAGCAGAGCTATTCGGTGGTGCTGGAGCCGCAGAAAACCAAGGTTAAGCGGGCGGAGACCGCCGAGGCTGTCTTGCTGACGACGGAGAAGATGATAGTCTCCATCGACAAGGCAACGGCCGATGTGACCTTCTGCGATCCGGCGGGCCAGGTGCTCCTGCAGGAGGCCGGGACAGCCTTCGAACCCCGTCCGGCCGATGATCCGGATGCCGGGCGATTCAAGGTGAGCCAGGCCTGGACCCCCGGGGCCGATGAGTTCCTGTACGGCCTGGGCCAGCGGCAGGATCCGGACCTGAGCCTGCGCGGCAAGAAGGTCCATCTGTGGAACGAGAACATGCACATCTACATCCCCTTCTTCTGCTCGGAGAAGGGCTACGGCGTGTATTGGGACAATCCCGGGATGAGCGATTTCGAGGATGTCCCCGGGGACAAGACCGTGATGGCCAGCGAGGTAGGGGACTGCTCGGACTTGTACTTCCTGTACGATGGCGGTAGCATGGATGCGCTGATGGCGACGGAGCGGAAGCTCGGCGGCAAGGCGACGATGTTCCCGCTGTGGGTCCATGGATACTGGCAGTGCCGCGAGCGCTATCACAGCACCGAAGAGTTGTGCGAGGCGCTTCGGACGCACCGGGAGATGGGTATTCCGCTGGACTGCATTGTCCAGGATTGGCAATACTGGGGCGAGAACGAGAACTGGAATTCGATGCGGTTCGACAACCCGCTGTATGAGCGGGCGGACACGATGATTGCCAATGTCCATCGGAACCACGCGCACCTCGCCATCTCCATCTGGCCGGACTTCGGTCCCGAGACCCCGCAGTTCCAGGAACTGGAGGCCATCGGCGCCCTCCTTCCCTTCAAGACCTGGCCCATGACGGGCGGCGTGAAGATCTACGATCCCTTCAACGCCCAGGCCCGGGATATCTATTGGAAATACCTGGAAGGCCTGGTGGACCAGGGCGTGGATGCCCTCTGGAGCGACTCCACCGAGCCCGACCACTTCTACCCGACCAAGGAGGACGATGACTACCCCACGGCCGACGGTTCCTGGCGGAGCGTCCGGAACGCCTTCCCGCTGGTCACGAATCGGGGCATTTATGAAAACTACCGGGCGAAGGGTTATCCGAAGCGGGCCGTGCAGATGACGCGCAGCGCCGCCTTCGGCATCCAGCGCTATGCGACCTTCAGCTGGAGCGGCGACGTCCAGTCCCGTTGGGAGGTCCTCCGCGCCCAGATTCCATCCGGCCTGGACTACACGCTCTGCGGCATCCCGTACTGGAACACCGACATCGGCGGGTTCTTCAACTGGTTCTATGAGGGCGGTACGGCCAATGACGCCCTGAAGGAACTGCAGGTGCGCTGGATGCAGTGGAGTGTCTTCGTGCCGGTGATGCGGAACCACACCTCCGGGCCGCTCACGACCGAAATCTACCGCTTCGGCGAGCCGGGCGAGTGGGCCTTCGACGAACAGTTGAATGCCATCCGGCTCCGCTACAAACTTATGCCCTACATCTACTCCCTCGCCGGAGCCACCGTCCTGGAGGACGGCATGATCATGCGTCCGCTGGTGATGGACTTCGCGGCCGACCGCAAGGCCCTCGCCCTCAGCGACGAATACCTGTTCGGTCCCTCTATCCTGGTCCATCCCGTCACCGAACCGGTCCTGACCGATGGAAAGGCCGCGCTCACGGGCGTGACCGCCGCGCCGTTCACGACCTACCTCCCTGCCGGCGCCGACTGGTATGATTTCCATACCGGAGAGCGCCTGGAAGGCGGTCGGGAATACACCCGTGCGTATACCATTTCGGAGATCCCCGTCTTTGTCCGCGCCGGCGCCATCCTTCCTTTCGGCCCCGATGTGCAGTACACCTCAGAGAAGCCTTGGGATCATCTGGAGATAGCCGTCTATCCCGGTGCCGACGGACAATTCACCCTCTACGAGGATGCCGGTGACGGTTATGGCTACGAGGCCGGGGAGTACACCACCATCGACCTGACCTGGGACGATGCGGCCGGTACGCTCACCATCGGCCCCCGCCGGGGCTCCTACCCCGGTATGCTTCAGGAACGCAGTTTCACCGTAACCTGCCCCGGTCACGAATCCGTCACCGTCCATTACGCCGGCAAGCGCGTGAAGGCCGTTCTGTAGGGATGGTCAATTATTCCAGCAGTCCGTCGCGGCGATGACGCGTCCGCGGGCGGATTCGATGCGGACGTCCACGTCGCGGCTTTCGCCGGGCATCAGGAAGAAGTAATTATCTGAATACCAGACGGGGAGAATCAGATCCCCGGTAGCGCTGTCTTTCATCTTGAGCCGGATCATCAGGGCCGGCAGGCTGCCTGTATTCTCCAGGTGCACCTGGTACTGCGTGTCGGAAACGCGGTTCAGCGTGGTCTTGAGAGTGGTCTTGCCCAGTGAACGCAGGGCCTTCACGTTGCCCTCTTCCCGTCCCTGCCAGTAGAAGTTCTCGGTGAGAACGCTGCCGTCGGCTCCGGTCAGGGTCAACCTCACGAAATAGGCGTCGGTGATGTCCTCGGGCACCTCCAGCGGGAAGCAGGTGACGGTATGGTCCTCGTCGATGTCCAGCGGACTGCTCTGGACCGCGCATTCATTGCCGTACATGTCCAGGACTCGGGCGGTGGCCGTGAGGATTTCCCGGTTGCCGGCGTGGTAGTTCACGACCTCGACGGTGCCCTTGTCGATGTTCAGCTGGATATGCAGCGGTTCACAGGCCTTCTGGCAACCGAAGTACGCGCCGGTGGGCTCGAAGAAATAGTCATAAGTCTGCCAGACCAGGGACGGCCAGGCGGGATGGCTCATCCACAGGAGCATGCCGCGGCGATACTCGCTGCGCGACTCGAAAATGGCCCGGTAGCCGTCATAGTTGATCCACTGCGCCAGATAGGCGAATTCCCGGGCATCGGCGGGCTCGCCGAAAGCCTTCTCCAACAGTTGGTTGAAACTGTGAGCCGACTGGGCTGCATTGGCCTTCTCGCCCAGCGCATAGTCGTGCAGGCCGTACATATCGTTGGGATGTTCCAGCGTATTTACGGGCTCCACATTCTCTGCTCCGAGGGCGCGGACCAGGTTCTCGTAGTTCATCACGGCCGGCATGCCCCGTTCGCTGTGCATCTTGTCGTGGCCGTGCAGATGGTAGTATTCTTTGACCGGAAGGGCCTTGTAGGGGCCGCCGCCTGTGACGCCGTCGGCGGCGGAATGGGGGATGAAGAACAGGCCGGGATGCTCCTGCGGGATCATCTTTTTCAGATGATTTTCAATAGCTTCCGGAGGATACCCCTCGTTCCGGCCCACATACAGGCCCACGGACGGATGGTTGCGGATGCGGCGCACGTAGCGTGTCGCCACCTCGTTGAACCGGTCGGGATCGGCAGGGTTGGGCCCATCCCAGGGATTGGCCAGCCAGAAGTCCTGCCAGATGAGGATGCCGTAGCGGTCGCAGGCCTCATAGAAGGCCTTGTTGTCGGTCATTCCTACCCAGTTGCGGATCATCGTGAAATTCATTGCGGCGTGATGTCCCACGGCGATGTCGAATTCGCGTTCCCCGTAATTCATCAGGTGCTCCGCGTACCCCCAGTTCCCGCCGAAGCCGATGAACCGGCGTCCGTTGATATACAGGCTCAGCCGCTGGTTCGTGTTCCGCTCCTCAAAATTGTTGCCACTGACGGGCTTATAGGGCTCCAGGGTATAGTCCATCTGGCGCACCCCGGACAGGAAGTTGACGGCATCGGACACGTTTCCATCGGCCTTGAACGAGAACTCGACGGGATACAGTTCCTGCTTGCCGTAGCCGTTGGGCCACCACAGGCGGGGGCTCTCCAGCACGGCCGGGTCCAGCGTCACCGGGACGCTTTCCGACGGGGCCAGGGACACTTCCTTGGCCATCCGCAGGTCCCCGAATTTCACTTCCAACTGGCCGGAAACCGCCTCCTGGCCGTGATTGGTAAGGGTTGCACTCGCAAAGAGGGTGGCGCGGGTGGTGTCCGGCAGCGGCAGCTCCGTCCGCACGAAAGGATCGTCCACCGTCACATCCCCCTGATAAGTCAGGTACACGCTGTCGTAAATGCCGATGTTCCGGCCCCGGACGGTCGGGATCCAGTCCCAGCCGATGGTGGCGTGCATCGTAGGATTATCGCCCCCCACGATTCCGCCGTTGTTGTCCGGCGTCAGGGCGGTCTGGAGACTCGCGGTGCCGTAATGGATGTTGTGTATAATCTTGACAGCCAGGTAATTGATGCCATCCTGCAGCAACCCCGTCACGTCGAAGCTCCGGGCGTCGAAGGCGCTGCCGATGCAGCCCACAGCCTGCCCGTTCAGATAGATCTGCGCCTGGAAGTTCACCCCGTCGAAGTGCAGGAACTGGCGCGGCGTGTCCGGCCGGGCCTCGAAGGCGGTCCGGTACCAGAAATCGCTCCGGAAGTAGGAATCGGAGATGTACAACTGGTTGGCCGCAAAGTTGGGATGATGAACGGCGCCTGCCGCGACATAGGACCCCAGCACGGTTCCGGGTACGACCGCGTCCATCCAGGCGGCATCATCAAAGCCGGGTGCGGAGATTTCCTCGCCGGTAAGCTCTTGGGCCGATGCCCGCTCCAGTTTCCATCCGCCGCATAGCTCCTGCCGGGTGCCGGCCCGCAGTTTGACAATCGTCGGAGCCGCTGTAGCCTCCTTCTTCCGGCCGAGAATCTCCCACTCCGACAGTTCAAACGGCCTGCCGTCCGCCGTCTTGTCCAGGGCGGCCCGCACATAGCGGCCCTTCGCCCCGTGGAGGGCAACCTCCGGGTCCGGGCCGATGATTCCCGCTTCCTTCCAGTCCTTTCCGTCGCGGGAAACCAGCACCTTACCGGAGACGGCAGGATTGATCCAGTGGAACACCGCCTTGTCCAGCGGACAGATGTCGCCCAGGTCCACCTCGACCCATTCGTCCTGCGTCCCCGCGCTCTTCCAGGAACTCACGAACTGCAGGTTGGGCATGATTTCCAGCAATTTGTCTCCCTTGTAGAAGAAGAGTTCGTTGATCGTTCCGCCCCCGCCGGGGAGCCGGAGCGTGACCCGGACGGCTGCCGGATCGGGTTCCATCGACAGGGGAACCACCCATTCGTCCCGATAGACGATCTGCCGGATGCTCGGTGCATGCCGTCCCGTCGCCCTCCCGGCTTCGGCCCAGGTTTTCCCGTCCCGGGATACTTCCATCACGACGGATGAGGTCGCCGGGTTTCCCCCGTAGTTGTTGCCGGCGACGACCACCTTGTCGGCGTCGAGCGGAATGCCGTGCAGTTCCAGCTCCAGGCAGACTTCTTCCTGGAAGGAGAAGGAAGTGTGGTTGTAGTCGATGAGATAGTTCTGCTGTTCCGGAGGTACTTCCTGCCCGTCCCGGCGGAGGAGGATCCACGGCGCGGGTGTCCCGGAGACGATTCCGTCCGTCACCAGTTGGGCTGTCTGGTTCAGGTCGAAGGAGGAAGAATGCGAGGCGGCTCTCCGGAAAGCGAGGTTGTCGCTGTGTTCCGAACAGCTGCACACCGCGCAGGCGGCGAGGACGAGGGGGAGGAAGGTACGCATAGTCAAAAAGTTAGCAGAGGGTTTCTGTTTGCGAAGATACTAAAAAATCCGTTCGCAGAAGTCGGTGAAGAAATCAATCCAGTTATACCATTCGTGGCCCCCCTCGACCAGGGTGAACTGGTGGGGGTAGCCCCTTTGGGTGAGATGGCGCTCGAACAGGCGGATGTGCGGGTGGAAAAAGTCCGCCTTGCCGATGTAGATGCCGTACAGTGCCGGTGGGTCGGCGAACTGGGCGGGCAGTTTCCGCCAGAGGCCGCCGTACACGTCCAGATGGCCCAGGGCAGCGAACGTCGGGTAGGTATAGGGCGAGAAAAGGCCGATGTAATCGAAGGCGTCCGGCGCATTGGCCGACAGGTAGATGGACTGGAGGGCGCCGCTGGACATACCGGCGACAGCCCGTCCGGATTTGGAAGGAATCGTCCGGTACAGGCTGTCCACCCGCGCCACCACATCGTGCATGAAGTGCCGCTCCGCTTCGCCGTCCAGCATCCAGAAAGCATGCATCGCATTGACGCATCGGCCGTTCCGGTAATCCTTCTCGCCGAAATAATTGTTCATATTGGGCATCACCAGGATGAACTCCTTCGCCTTCCCCCCGGCCCGGAGGGAGTCGATGCGGTGAAAGACCTTTGCACTGTCGGCCCAGGTGATTTCGTTGCCCCGCGCCCCGTGCAGCAGGTACAGGACCGGATAGCGGCGAAGGGTGTCCGCCCCGTAACTTTCGGGCAGATAGACCACCATCCGCCGGTGATCCAGGTTCTTTTCGCTGCTGGGATAATCCGCTGCGCGGATCGTTCCCCGGCAGCCCGGGATGGCTTCAATGTCCCGGCTTTCCGGTCCCCGCGCATAGCGCGCCGCGGAACAGGAGCACAGGAGGAACAGAAGCAGCAACCAGGCAGCCCGTCTCATCCTTATTTCTTCCAGAACAAGAATCATTTTCATGGAAGCTGATAATACTAGGTTGTTGCTTGATGAAACATCGAGACCAGCGCCTCGATGGAGCGCTCGACATCATAGTTCCGGGCCGCATCGGCATACGCCTGGGACATCCGGTTCCTAACGTCGGGATGCCCGATCCACCAGTCGATCCGTTCCGCCAGCGCACGGCTGTCACCCACGGGATACAGGCTCTCGGGGCAGAGGGAGAAACCGGACGTGCCGATGAGGGGCCCTTCCCCGATGACGGGAACAGTGCCTTCCCGGGTGGCCTCCAGGCAGGAAAGCCCTTCCACTTCCACCCAGGCGCAATGGACATACAGATAGCTGCGCCGTGCCAGGTCCCGGAGCTGGTCCGCGGAATAGAAGCCGAAGACGGGCTCGTACCGGAGGATGCCCTCATCGACCAGGCGCTTGCCCAGCCGCTTGTATTTCGGGCCCCGCGTCCCGTTCCCGGCAAAGTGCAGGCGGATGCGGGAGGCGTATTGGCTGTACCGCATGGCTTGGAGCAGGGTCTCCTGGGATTTCTCCCGGGACAGGCGGCCGATGCACAGGATGTCGATGGGGCCTACCGGCGTAATCTCCTGGGTGCGAAGCGGTTCCGCCGGAAGACGGAGCCCGTTGGAGATGACGTGCAGGCGGGCCTGGACCCCCTTTTCCTGCAGGTAGCGGGCTACCTCGGCCGTCGGGCACTGGATGTCCGAACAGTGGTCGTAAACGATCCGGTTCCACCAGCGCATGATCAGGTCATTGACAAAATTCTTCTTGCCCATGCCCAGGTTGGCGGTGATGTTGTGCGGATACAGGTGGAAGGTGGCCGTGCAGGCCTTTCCCTTCGCGACGGCTATCCGGCGCACCGCGTTCTCCAGGAACAGCGCTTCTTCAAAATGGACGACATCGGCCCAGTCGACGGCCTCCGCAATCACTTTCCGCTCGATCTTGGCGTAGCAGAAACCATTGGCCCGGATGATGGGCTCAAAGATGGGAAACTTGAAATGCCCCAGCGGAAAATCCGGCTGGGGACCGTCCGGATCGGGATTCCGGACCGCCATCAGCCGGGCGTCCACCCCATGCTCGCGAAGTTCGCGGAGGGTTGTTCTGGCCGAAGCGCTTAGTCCGTTCCCGGGCGTAAAAGCATTATTACAGACAAATAAAACGTTCATTTAAAGTATTGACCAGGAGGACTCCCTCCCGGTTCTGTTATTTCTTTTTGAGCATGTCACCGGTGATCAGATTCTCGGTAATCTGGGAGTCGTCGGTGACGAATTTGAACATGACCCAGTGGGTGGCGTGGGAGATGGAGGAACCGCTGGAGATTTCGAAGGTGGGGAAGGCGGTTTCCAGTTCCCAGCCGCGGCGGGCCATATAGTTGGCGGCGTCCAGCATGGAATTGAAGACGATGGCTTTGCCGTCTTCGTCGAACAGACGGCGGTCACCGGACCAGAAATTGTTGGCCTGGCCGAAGTCCAGTTCCACATCCACCTTCGTGGAGAAGGAGCGGGGACGGGCAATCAGTTCGCAGTATACCTTGTAAGGCTGTGCCTCGCCATTTTCATTCTGGGCAAAGGCGGCAACGCCGAAAAGAAGGCCGATTGCAAGGACAAAAATCTTTTTCATAGTGATAATTAATTAAGGGTTAATGATTTAAAAATTCCATTTGGCGCCCAGCACGAAGATGCGGCGGTTGTGCCGGACTTCTTCCACCCAGTACTCCTGCAGTTCATCCGATTCGAAACTGGTCTCCCGCGCCTGGTCCAGCAGGTCCCTCCCTTCGAGGTATAATGTGACGCGTTTGAATTCCTTCTGGACACGTGCGTTGAGTTCGCAATACTCCTTGAAGATGGTGAAGAAGGTCGCCACCTTGCTCTGGTAATGGGCATCGGCGCCCAGGCTCCAGCCTTTCCCGAGACGGGCCAGGATATCGCCGTTCAGACCCCAGTTGAAGGAGTCCTTGACCGTATCGCCGCTTTTGGCCCGGCGGCGCGACTGGGTGTAGGTCATGCCGGTATGGGCGGTGATGACCTTTCCCTGCCAGCCCAGCTGCTGGGTCAGTCCGACCGACCGGCTGTCGGAGGAGTTCAGCCACCGGAACACCTTGTACATGCGCCCGTCGATCTCTTCATTGGACCAGGTCTGGTCGATTTCGTTGCTCACGCGGGTGAAGTTGATGGTGGATTTGGAGGAGAACCGTTTCGCCTTGTATTCATACGTCAGCGCGTAGCGCCGGGTTTCGGGGGAGAGGAGCTGTTCGTTGCCCCGGTACAGCTGGTCCATGTAGCCGGCCGTGCGGTCATACCAGCAGATCTTCAGGTAGTCCGGGTGGCTGACGCTCATCTGCGTGCCCAGCTGGAGGGAATGCCTGGGTGTCAGGGACCATTTGACATCGGCCTTTCCGACCGGATAGACCCCCTTGACCTTCAGCGGCTGCTGGTGCGAGTCGTCGTTGAGGCGGCGGGCATAGACCTGACAGGCCAGGTCGGCATGGGCCTCGATGTTTTTCCACTGGAAATCGGCGGTCACATACGGTTCGACCCGCAGGTTCAGGAAATTGAAATTCTCCCGCAGGCGGGTGGAATCCCGCCAGACGTCGGCCGACTTGTCCTCCTCGTCGTCGCTATCGATGGTAAATCCGATGCGGGTGGCGCCGCTGTTCTCGTCCATGGCATGCCGGGAGGAAAGGCGGAGGCCGGGGGCGTATTTCAGCCGGACCGTGCCTTCCAGCGGAGTCCGCTGCAGGTGGATGTCCCCGTCCAGGCTGAAATCCCGGTTGTTGGGGGTGATCCGGTATCGCCAGGCATAGCCCTGGATCTCATCGTCCACGTCCACGGTCACCGCGCCGGTCTGAGCGGCACCCTCACCCACTTTGAAAACGGACCAGGTATTGACCTGCCGGCTGGTTTCCGCCCCGAAGACCAGGGAACTGTGCAGGATGCTTCGCCCGTCGTTGAACCGCCGGTATGTGCGGAGCCCGGTCTCCACGTTGTGCGCATTCCGGGTAGGGACTTCGTAGTAATAGGAAAACTTGTCCACATCCTCCATGCCGCCGTCCATGTTGATGGAGTGGTTGTAAGCGCGGTCGCGGATGATCTTGTACCGGATCCAGGCCGCGTAGTTCCGGTCCGGGGACAGGGTCCATTGGAAGTCCGACCGGAGGCTGACGCTCAGGGGTTTGGTGCTGGCGGACTTATAGACGATGCCCAGCCGCTCGTTCTTGAAGGCGAGGCGGGAATTATCCGTCGTATTGGGTTCCCAGTTTCCGTTCAGGGTCGTGGTCCAGTTGAACTTTTCCGTCTTGTAGTTCAGCATGAACGTGCCTTTGACAAGACCGTGGAACATCGGCTTGTCGTCCGAGGCGATGCTGCCGCTCATCCCGCCCAGACCACCGGACAGGTCTGCGCTGCCGGACCATTGGGCCAGCACCGGGAGGCCCCAGAGCGACAGGGCGAGACAGAGGAAAATACCGCGGATACCGTGCATGGCCGTCTAATTGTCGTCGTGAATAAGGTGCACGTCGCACTGCGGGAACGGGATGGTGATGCCGGCTTCATTCAGCGCCTCGTAGATCACTTCCTTGGCGCGGTCCACATAGCCGATCCTTTCGGCGACCAGGACGTACTGCTTCACGGCAATGTCCACGGAGCTGTCGGACATGTCATTGACCACGACGTTGATCCCATACTTGGGCTCGACGATTTCCCGGCCATAGCGGTCCTTGGTCCGGACCTTCTGCATCGCCTCCGTCAGCACCTCGCGGACCGTCTTGATATCAGTTCCGTAGGCCACCCCCGCGATGATCTTGGTGAACTCGTAGGAGTTGTTGCGCGTGAGGTTGTTGAAGTTCTTGCCGACCAGGGAGGCGTTGAGGAAGGACATCTCCGTGCCGTCCAGGGTCTCCACCTCCACGCACTGGTAGTTGATGGCGACGACCCGGCCGCGGACGCCGTCGCATTCGATCCAGTCACCCACCCGCAGGCGGCCGCCCATGAGCTGGATGCCGTAGATGAAGTTGTTGAGGATATCCTT
>Ga0265298_10005032_pt1 | contig 16727 bp, 11 predicted proteins | sample AusTroGonzalo_MG_3_FD_193486 | JGI IMG/M metagenome (GOLD analysis project Ga0265298, IMG submission 193486) | Bovine rumen microbial communities from tropical cattle in Woodstock, Queensland, Australia - Gonzalo_01 | ecosystem: Host-associated > Mammals > Digestive system > Stomach > Rumen ... | reverse complement strand
CTCTTGACAAATCTCCCGCTTATCCCTATAATTCCTTTTGTTGTCGCCTTAGGGGCATGGTGTAATGGTAACACGTGGGTCTCCAAAACCTTTGTTGAGGGTTCGAATCCTTCTGCCCCTGCCAGTCTGGTACCCCCTCCTTGTGTGGGGGTACTTGTTTTTGTTTGACTCTTGCCGTTCGTTCTGTTAATTGCTATACTCTCATGGAAAGCAATTCAATGCATCACCGTATTATGTGATAAAGACATAAGAGAAGGAAGTAACAGAAAATGACCCGATTCAAAAAAAGGGCAATGATCATTGCACTCTGGCTGGTCTTTCTGGCATTTGTCAATATCATTCTGTTCAATGTGGAAAGCATCGTCTATCATGATAAAGCACAGGAGGAACTCAGGGATCTTTCAGTAACTGTGGCCGACCAGATTCCTTTACTGCTGGAAAACGATTATTTCACCGAAATGGACGCCTCCGGGATGGATCACGCAAAGCTGAAAGCGCTTTCGCTGGCGCTTGGCAATCCGGACGACATCCACGAAAAGGAGGACTTCCTTACCGCGTTTGAACAGGTCGCAAATGTGGGGAAGCTCGTCATTTATGACCGGAACGCAAACGTCGTTTTCACATGCGGAGATGATAGTGCCGTCGAAATGGATCCCGCCTTCATTCGTTCCCTCCTGAACAATCCGTCTTCTGACCCGTCGGGAAAAAAGAACGAAATAAAGGAAAGCGATCAGGATAAATATCTGTCTGCGAACTACCTCCTGAATGAAGAATATGAAGAGGTTTTTGCCCGGAAAACCGAAAACGGCAAATGGCTGCTTGTGTCCGAGCGTAAAAAAACAGAGGCAGAGAAGAAAGTCCTGGATTATTTCAACTGGACGAAAGTGCTCTCCAGGATCCTGATCGGGCGGACCGGATTTGTGCTGACCGTTGATGATGAGACTGGGACCGTACTTACCTGTCGGGATGAAACCCGGATCGGACAGCCTGTCGACTCGATGGGAATCCGCATGGGAGGCAGCAGCAATGATACCTCGTTCTCCGAACTGGCGGAGGCTTTCAGGGATACTGATCAGGTTTTGCCATTGTGGATCGGGGAGAAAAAGTATTATGCCAACCGTCTGAAAGAAGATCATACCCTGATGCTGGCCCTGTTTCCCGAAGATGAGATCAGGGAGAATATCAGCAACGCGACAAGCATCCTGGTGATTCTGGTGATTCTGATCTCAGGGGTCAGTGTGCTGTTCGCCTTCTTCCATATCCAGGATACGCAGGATTTCAAGCGCAGGCCGCGGGGGCAGTATGCCTGGAACAGTGTGCTGGCGGGAAGGCTGAAGATCATGGCCATCCTGACTTCCATCGTCCTTCTCTTCAGCGGGATTTATCTCGAAGCTCTCTCCGCCTATGCCGAAACCTTCCGCTATACCAACAATCGGGTCGATCGTGTCGTAACACTGGTGGATGAGAATTCCAATGCCATGGACCTGCTGACAGACTGGTTCAAAGATGAATACCTGACCAAATGCAGGATCATCGACTGTATCCTTCGTCATACGGAGGAGGAAAACAGGACACGGGATTTTCTGTCAAAGCTCTCGGAAAGCCTGGACATTCGGTCTGTCTTTGTTTATGATGCGGAGGGCAGGATTGTCGTCACCGACTCACCGTACACCCGTACCACCCTCAGCCCGTCAGATCCTTTCTATGCGTTGCTGAAGGAGCGTTCCGAGCTGGTGGGTGAACTGGAGCAGGACAAGATCAGCGGCGAATACCGGCAGAAAGCCGGCATCACCCTGCTGGATGAAAACAGCGAATGTACCGGCCTGATCATGATCGTCACGGATCCGACGCAGTTGGAACTGGTCAGGGAAAATCTGGGGGTTGGCGGCGTTTTCGAGCAGCTCAGCCTGAAAGACGATACCTTTGTGATGTCTGTCAGGAGCAGCGATATGACGGTCCGGTACCTGGCTGAAGTAAAAGACGGCAAACACAAAACCGGCCTGGATTCATATGACTATACGGGCATACCGGTCTCGGATCTGGGCATTACCGATAAGGAACTCCGGGATCACTACAACGGAAATATGTTTGTGTTGAAAAACCAGTATTTTGCTTCAGTACGCCGCCTCGGGGACTTCTTCCTTCTTGTGATGCGGCCGCAGATCCGCATCAGTATCCACTACCTGAATATGGTGCTCATCATAGTGGTCTGTACATTGATCTTTGCCTTTGCGCTGATCATGCTCTCCTGCCTCGAAAAGAAGGAGGCGGCGATCCTGGACACGGTCGCGTCAAAGAAGATCATAACAAAGAAGAAAAAGCAGAACAGGGAATCCGCGGACGAACTGGAACGCAAGGACGATGATGTCTTCGCCATGCTCGGTTCGCTGATTAATAAAAAGAAACCTTATTTTGAACAGAGATGGCCTGAGGATTGCGTCAGGTGGAAGGATAAGACGACGAGCGCCAAATTCAATGTGACGATCCGGTGTATCATGGTCCTTGCGCTGACTGCTATCTTCGTGCATGCGCTGTTGTCCGGCGAGGGGTCCGTCTGGTATTATTGCCTGAATGGCCAGTGGGATAACGGGATCAATCTTTATTCCCTGACCTACTGTCTGATCACCGTCTGTGAACTTTTTATCATCAAGCTTCTCATGCACAAGATCCTGTTTCTGACGGCAAGGGCTGTCAGCGCCAGGGGCGAAACATTCTGCCATCTGCTGGACAGTTTCTCCGGTTACGGTCTGGCCATCGCCGGTATATTCATCTGCCTGTCCCATATCGGTGTGAACGCCACGACACTCAGCCTGACAGGCGGCGTAGCCGGCGTGATCTTTGGTATCGGCTGCCAGAATATCGTTGCGGATATCATGGCCGGGATCCTGATCGTTTTCGAGGGAACCGCGTATGTCGGCGATTTTGTTTCCTATAATGGCCAGTATGCCATCGTTCAAAGCATCGGTGTACGCACCACGATCCTCCGGTGGTTCGGTGAGGAGACCATCGTCCGGAACAATGAATTCAAGAATTTTATCAACATGCCGTCTGAGGAGGAGGACCGGGTCGTAACAACCCTGACGATCGACCTGAACGAGTCTCTGGAACGTGTGGAGAAGATCCTGGACGAGGAACTGCCCGCCATTCACGATACGCTGTGCAGGCTGGCCGGCGATGAGATCAAGGGCCCGAAATACATGGGCGTCAAGGAGATCACCGGCAATGGTGTTGTGCTGTCTTTCTCCGGGTTCTGCAAGGGAACGTATTATGCGTGGCTCGGCAGGGCGATGAACCGCGAGCTGAAGCTGATGTGTGAACGCCGCGGGATCAATATCGCAATGATGCAGGTGGTCGTGAATGATCCCGTAACCTATCCGGGACTCGTTGAGTCGGTACAGGATAAGCCCGCGAAGGAAAAAGAGGAGCAGAAACGATAAGGAAGGATCGGATATGGCTTTTGAAAAAGCGAAAGCGCATCTTGAAAAATACAGCCTCGCCGACAGGATCATCGTGACGGATCACAGCAGTGCCACTGTTGCGGAGGCAGCGGAAGCCCTTGGCTGTGAGGAGGCGATGATCGCCAAAACGCTGTCGTTCCTGCAGGGTGAGCAGCCCGTGCTGATCCTTGCCGACGGTCTGGCCCGCATCGACAACCGGAAGTATAAGGACCGGTTCGGCTGCAAGGCGAAAATGATCCCGGCAGACCGGGTGGAGCCGTTGGTAGGCCATGATATCGGCGGTGTATGTCCTTTCGGTGTCAGCGAGGGCGTCATCGTCTATCTGGACGAAAGCCTGAGGAAGCATGAAATCATTTACCCCGCCGTGGGGACGGACCACAGCGGGGTAAAACTGACCATTCCGGAGCTGGAACAGTGCAGCGGTTTCCTGGAATGGGTGGATGTCTGCAGGCAGCCGGAAGGCTGATCTTTGCTCTCAGGCCTTCTTCAGCAGCGGATCCGACAGCGTACGCTTGAAGAATGTGATCAGCGGGCCCATGAACAGCGCCGTGATAATGGTTCCAATCCCCGGCATGAATCCGAGTGCGAAACCGATCCCGACACAGATCAGGTCCGTGATGATCCGGATCACGCGGAACGGAACCGTTTTCCCGAAAAACTTTGGTTTTCGGTCCGCGATATGCAGCGGAATGGCGTCGTAGGTTGATACGCCCAGGTCCGCCGTATAGTACAGTGCTGCCGCGATACAGCCGATGACGATGCCGATCGCCAGGAAAAGGATCCGGCCCGGTATCGCCATGTCGCCGAACCATCGTGCGAGCATGTTCTCGGAAAACTCTGCGGCATATCCGACCAGGAACAGGTTGATAAACGTTGAGATCCCGATATAATGCCTGTCCAGGAAAAAATCAATCACCAGCAGCACCGCGTTGATCAGCATGTACAACGTACCGAATCCGATCGGGATCACCTGGTTCAGCCCGTTGCAGAAGCACTGGAAGGGATCCACGCCGAAAAACGCCCGTTTGAAAAAGCCGACGGCGATCCCGGCGATCGCCATTCCGACGACCGCCATAACGATTCTTCGGATCAGGTTGCTTTGATCCGGTTTCTTTTTTTCACTCATCGTTCTGTTTTCTCTCAGGATCGTTGGAATCCTTCACATCACCAAGATAGTTGAAGCTCATCATGGTGATATCGTCAAACTGCGGCGCGTCGCCGACAAATGTGTCAATATACTTCTGAACGTTTCTCAGCAGTGTTTCCGGTGTCGCGTTCGGATCCTCGTTCAGCGCTTCCAGCATCCGATCTGTGCCAAACAGCTCGTTATGCGCGTCGGTTGCTTCCGGTACGCCGTCTGTGTAAACGAAGAGGTTGTCGCCGGGATGCAACTCAAACTCATGTTCACGGAACCGCATTCCTTCCATCGTGGCCACAGCGGGAGAATGGCGATAAATAACCAGTTCGAACTTCCCACCCGCCCGGCGGATCGCGGGATGCTCATGCCCGGCGTTCGCAGCCAAACCTTTGCCGGTGGAGATCTCCAGGATCGCGAACCAGACCGTAACGAACAGTTCCGCGTCGTTCCCCTCACAGAGCTGTTCATTCACAAACTGCAGGACTTCTGCCGGCGTACCGCCCATCTGCGCACGGTTCTTGATCAGCGTCTTCGCGATGACCATGAACAATGCTGCCGGCACGCCCTTTCCGGACACGTCTGCCATCACCAATCCGAGATGATCCTCGTCGATCAGGAAGAAGTCGTAGAAGTCTCCGCCGACTTCCTTGGCCGGTGTCATGGTCGCGTAGATATCGAACTCTTTCCTGCCCGGGAAAGCCGGGAAGATCCTGGGCAGCATATCCGCCTGGATCTGCGTCGCCACGTTGAGCTCCGCGCCGATGCGTTCCTTTTCCGCGGTTACTTTCGTCAGGTTGTCGATATATTGGATCAGGTCGACCTCCATCTTGTGAACGGAGTTCGCGAGTACGCCGATTTCATATTTGGCATTGGCCGCGCGCAGTTCATGGCTTGTGTCGTGCTTCTCAGCAAAGCGTTCAGCTTCTTCCGTAATCTCGGTGATCGGCTGGGTCACCTTCCGCCTCAGATACAGGGCGTACAGCAGGATCACGATCAGCAGGATCGCAGCGGAGAAACCGATGACCCGTTTCACATAGGTCATACGGGCGGCGTCCAGGATCCTCATGGGTTTTTCCACGCCGATAAACGCCACGACATTACCGTTGGAATCCTTGGCTCCCAGGCCTGCCGTGGTATGCGCGCCGGATTCGGAGTAGGAGTAGAGGTATTTTTCTACCCTTCCGCCGGTGGCCATGATATGCTTCAGTTCCTCCACATATTTGGGATCGATATCCTTCGCGGTATAGCCGAGGGGATAGCGGCTGAAGCCGGTGGCCGGGTTCACGGAATCGTAGATATAGGTCGTGGTCATATAATCCGTTGGATCGATATGGGCAACATAAATGAAGTTACAGTCGCACGCGACTGTCAGCTCGTCCAGCCGTTTCTCGATTTCCTCGAATTCCGCGTCCTTTTCCAGCGTCGTCAGGTAATCCGCGAATTTGTCCGGATTGAGGTACGACCTGGCCGTTTCGGCAACTTCGTATGCGCTGTCGTTGTACTGCTTCTCAAGTACAGAGGTGAATTCTCGGTAACCGATCACCGCCGTGGCCGCGCTGAGGATAATGATGACAGCTGCGACGCCGGCGATCAGCATGACCGCGAGGCCTTTTTTCCTCTTTCCGCCTGTGTTTTTCATCGTTCCTGCCTCCCTGCCGATTCGAAAAATGCAATCTGTTTCTTCCCGTTCAGGACCCTGACCGGTTTTGCCTGTTCCATGCGCATTCCTTCCTCCTGGCAAAACCGCTGATAATCGCTGAAAGTTCCCTTCCGGACACTGGATACCCTGGCGCTGTCCAGTTCGTTCATCGAACGGATCCCCCTGTATCCGAGGCTGCTTTCACACAGGCACCGGTCCATGGTTTCCGAAGCGTCTTCGGCAAGCTTCTGATCCGTTTCAAGATACAGGAGATAGCGCGGGATAAATCCGTCAAAGTTCCCGGCCACGCAGTAGTTATCCACCGGGATACCTGTTTTCTCTGAAAACAGTCGGACCGCGTTTTCCAGCTGCATGGTATTCATTTTCTCGTCCAGCAGGCTGATCACCAGGTCCTTCCGGTAGCAGATCCGGATCACAGGCGATTCTCCCTGGAAACCCGTGACCTCGATCACGTCTCCGATCCGGTAGCGGTAGAGTCCGGACAGCGTCGTCAGGACGATCTCATAACGCTTTCCCTTCATGATATCCCGAATGGTAAGGAATTCCAACGGAGCTGCGATCTGCTCCTCCGGAATAAACTCGAAATAACAGACATCCGGCAGCAGGACATATTCACCCACCGCGCCGAGAACCGGCGCGACGCCCATATTGCTCTCGGAAGCCGCATAGATAAATCCGTGCAGTGGAACATCTCCCGCCAGGGCTGTCAGTTTATCGCTGAACGGCTGGAAGAGGCTGCCGCTGATCATCTGGACATACCGGAGTTCCTTCCAGATCTTGGGCAGCATTCCGTCTTTCAGGGTTGCCCGGTCCAATCCGGCCAGTTGATCCGCCCGCCGCGGATCCGGCGGAAGCTTTTTCCGCAGGTACTCCTTCCATTCATCGCTGATATGGAAACAGTCGCTGACCGTCCCGTTCCTGATGTCGCTGATCAGTTCATCCCAGTGCCGGACGATGTATTCAAACATGCCGACCGCCCGGTGCGCGAAGATCCCGTGGATCGCTGTTACATGCTCATTTCCGAGGGCAAACCGGACCTTGAGATACAGCATATCCTCCAGTTTGGCCGGGAACAGCACCTCCTCCGGCGCCGTATAGCAGGAAAGATCGAAGGAGCCCTCCCGGTGGGCTGTACGGATGCTCACCCCTGAACGCACGCCGTTCATGGTTCCGTCCGGCATATCCGTGAGGTAGAATTCACTGAGATGGAATATGCATCCGAAGAGCTCCTGCATGCTGTATTGCGGCAATGCTTCCCGTATGATGCCCAGGCTTGCCTGGTCCACGTACAGGTGCTGCTTTTCGGCATCCTCCCGGCAAAGCGGGATAAACTTGGGTTCCCCCGTGCTTCCCGCGCTGATGTTGTAGAACACCGGCGGATCAACGGTCAGGATGTTCCGCTCTCCATGGATCATCCGGGTAAAGTTCCTGTCATAATCCGGGAAGGTGCTGAGCGGGACCGTCCTGCTATACTGGATGCCGTCCCGGATCTTTTCGAATCCGTACCGTTCGCCGAACTCCGTGTGCGCGTTGCGGCGCAGCAGGCGCGTCAGGAACCGTTCCTGCTCTTCACAGGCATGGCTGCAGACATTTCGTAACTGAGTAACGGCTTTTTTCAGGGTGATCTCATCCATCAACTGCTCTCACCTCCCGGCTCAGATGATGACCAACAGGGAGTTCAGGCCGAGGATCCGCTTGTACAGGACGGACTTGACCAGTTTGCTGATCATAGCGATCCCCATGTACTCGTCGCTGTCTTCCTGTCCGGAAAGCGGGTTCAGGTCCACCCCGTCGTAACGGATCCGGATACCGAATGATCCCTCATAGGTGAACACGCGGATATCAAAATGGATCTGCTCCGGGGCGTTTTTCATCCCGATCAGGGTCATGAGCTCCTCCAGCGCCAGGCTGATCCGCATCGTCGTCTTGACGTCCATGTCGTTCGATTCCAGGAAACCGGTCACCTTTTCACAGGCGCCGCAGATCTCCTTATTGTCTCCGAGCACGGAAAAATTGATGATATTGTTGCTTCTGTCCAGGCTGTTATCCAGCAGCATGAACCAACTGAGATTCCTGTTCCTTTTGCAGAGGATCCGGGCTGCGGTCAATGCCGTTGCCAGCGTCAGCATCTCCCCGATCGGCAGGAAAAGCCACACCGGCCCTCCCGCGGCGGCCAGGATCATCAGGCTGGAGACAGCAAACAGGAATACCCGGCAGAGGATAATGACGTTGGCAAACACGGCATGCCCCGATACATTGTAGAATCCGGACAGGATGTTGTTGCACAGCGCCGGGAACAGGCTCACGGCGAGGCAGATCATCGGGAAATAAATCGGAACCTTCAATCCGTAAGCAGTGGCGATCAGTCCCGCCCCCGCGCTGATAATCACCCCGAAGATCGCGCAGTAGATCATGCCGCTCGCGGACTCGAGCCTTAGCACGATCCGGAGGCTTCGGTTGTCGTGTTCCCCCTGGTAGACGCCCAGGATGGCGGATGCCGCCTGCGGTACGCCGACTGTCACCGCCTCCCCGAACGCGCTGATGCCGTTCACAACCGTGAACAGGGCCACTGCTTCGCTTCCGCCGGATGACATCAGGATTCCGTTTACACAGAGCAGCCGGATTGTCTGCGTCAGGTTGTTCAGCGCAGCCGGACTGCCCATCGCGGCGATCCGCCGGAAAGCTTCCCGGGTCGGCGGTTGCGCTTTGAAACGGAAGGATGTTTTTCCGGTATGCATCTGGACCATGCCGACCTCGCAGGCCAGGGCCGTGGCAATGACACTGGCCAGCGCAGCGCCGTATACTCCCATATCCATCCCGAATAAGAAAACCAGGTCCAGGAGGACGTTGCCGACACCCATGACGGCCATCATCACGGTAACGGTCTTGTGTTTCCCGTCCAGGCGCAGGAACCAGAACGGGATATAGATCAGGATCTTCGGTGCTGCCCCGATCAGTGTGATCCTCGTATAATCCCGGACCATCCCGACGATCCCGGCGTCGCTGCAGAGCAGGCCTGCGATCGTATCGGACAGGAGAATCCCGACGATCGTCATGATCGCCGAGGAAACGAAACATGTAAACAGCGCGATGCCGTAAAAGCGCTGGGCTGCTTCGCTGTTGTCCTTGCCGATCTCGTTGGAAGCGCAGATGGCCGCTCCGGAAACGAAGAAAGAACCGAGAATGCATAAAACAAGATATACAGGGACGCACAGGCTGATCGCTGTCAGGCCGTCTGTTCCGATCTTTTGACCGACGATGACGCCGTCGGCAATGATATTCACGCAGCCGCTCAGGATGGAAAGCATGCTTGGGATTAACGCAGCGTTGTATGCTTTTTTCAGGAATTCCCTGCTCTGCCCGAGCCCCTCAATGACGGTCGCTTCCTGCCGCTTCATAGTCTGCTGCTTCTCTCCCGGATTAGTGTACTGATTATTTATTATACGTCTTGTCCGCCTTTTCTTCAATACTCAATCAGCATCCGGGCAGATATCCTTCCATGCGCTCTGCAGACCTTCGATGATGGACAGATGCTGCGGGCATGCCGCTTCACAGGCGCCGCAGGCGATACATTTATCCGCCCCGCTGTCGTTCTTCCGGATCATCATCATGCCCCAGTCAGCCTTCGGATCGGTCTCATACAGGGAAAAATTGTTCCAGACGGAAAACACACCCGGGATATTCACGCCGTTCGGGCAGGGCATGCAGTAGCGGCAGCCGGTGCAGCCGATCTTTGTGCGGCTGATGTACGCTGCGCGTACATCGTCGATCAGTTGAAGTTCTTCTGCTGTCATGATACCGGCATCGACCGTATCAAAGATCTTCAGGTTCTCGGCGATCTGCTCCGCCTCGTTGCAGCCGGACAGGACCACCGATACTTCCGGGTGATTGCACAGCCAGCGGAACGCCCATTCCACCGGCGTCCGTTGCACCGGGAAGGCGTCATACAGCGCCTGCACGTTGGCCGGTGCCTTGGCCAGCCGTCCGCCGAGCATGCCTTCCATGATCACGACCGGGATGCCGAGGTGTCCGGCCAGTTCCAGGCCTTTTGTTCCGGCCTGGTTGTTGATATCCATGAAGTTGTACTGGATCTGGACCATGTCCCAGTCCCAGTCTTTCAGGATATACTCAAATTCGTCATATGGGCCGTGGAAGGAGAAACATTTGTACCGGATCTTCCCGGCCTTCTTCATGTCGTCAAAGAACTCCGGTGCGCCGATGGACTTGAAGTATTCCCACTTTTCCTTGTTGATCCCGTGCATCAGGTAAAAGTCGATATGGTCTGTCTGCAGTTTTTTCAGCTCGCTTTCAAGCAGGGCTTCCATCTCTTCCCGGTTGTGGACAAACTCCGCCGGCATCTTTGTGGCGATGGTCACCCGGTCGCGGTAGCCGTCCTGAAGGGCCTTCCCCAGGACGATCTCCGAGGTTTTGTCCAGGTACACGTAGGCGGTATCCAGATAGGTCACGCCGCCGTCAATGGCTTGCCGGATCAGCCGGATCGCCTTCTGTTCATCGATCACGCTGTCTCCGGAAGCCGCTCCGTTAAAGCGCATGCAGCCCAGGCCGAAAGCCGACGCCTGGATCCCCAGCTTGCCCATGGTACGGTATTTCATCGCTTGTACCCCTTTTCCGCCGTTCCCGGCTATTTTATGTGCATTTATCTTTTGCCATATCTATTAAGCCCCAAATTTGCCCTGAAGTCAATAATTTATTAAAAACCCCGGGCAATTCTGCCCGGAGCTGTCATAATGTGGGTTATTTGCCTGAGATCGTCAGTCCGTCAAAAGCGATGTAAGGGATGCTCACATTTCCGTCCTTCAGCACATCGCTGCTGATGCCCCGGATCTGTGTGAGCATTTCCGGCACACATCCGCTGATCATTGTCTCGGACAGGGCGCCTGCGATCTTTCCGTTCTCGATCAGGAAACTGTTCTTTGCCACACCGGAAAACTCACCGCTGGGGGCAGGTTGTCCGCCTGAAAAGCGCATCACGAGGATCCCGCGGTCGATCCCGCTGATGATCTGTTCCAGTGTCTTCCCGCCGGGGGCGACGATAATATTGCCGCTCTGGTTTCCCGCCCGGGTCCCTCCGGTTTTGTTGGCGCCGTACTGGCTCAGGAAGAAACTCGTCAGTTTGCCGTCACGGATCAGGTCAAAGTTCTCTGCGCGATACCCTTCCCCGGTGTAGTGCGAGCTGACCACCACATCTTCGCTCAGTGGCCGGAAGGACAGCGAGAATGCGGGATCCGCCACTTCCTTCCCCAGCCGGTCCTTCCAGATGCTGACGCCGTCGATCAGGCTCATGTCACTGACAAAGTTCCCCAGGATCGTTCCGATCACGATCTCACCCAGCGCCATCGGGGCCAGGATCGCGGGGCCGATGAATTTCCCTTCAAGCGGCATCGGATCCAGCTGCTGTTCCACGGCTGCCAGTTCGCGTTCGATCAGCGCGCATTCGATGACCGGCCGGTCCAGGGTTTTCACGGTCACGTCGCTGCCATAGAAAGAGGTGCTCTTCTCGCCCTCGTGGGCGGAATACATCAACCCGAAGGAATAGCATCCGGACCGGGTGCGGTAGCATACATCATTGGTGGACATAAAGACGGTCTTTGCCGCGTCGTGCTCAGTGATCATCTGCTCCATCAGGATCTTCGGATGTCTTTCCCGAATGGTCTCCAGCAGTTCCTTCGTCCGCATGAACAGACGATCGGTGTCACACTCCGGTGTGCCTTCCTCAAAGCATTCGTCTTCCGGGCCTTCAGCAAATTCCCAGGCAGGATCCGGTTTGCCGCTGTCGCTCGCCGCGATCGCGTCTGCCACGGCAGCCTTCACAGCCTCCTCCTCAAATCGGTTGATCTGTACCGTCCCTTTGCACTGTTCCTTCAGCACCGTGATAATGATATTCCGGTCGAACAGGGTCCGCATCAGCGAGAACTGTCCGCCGTCCACGTTGAATTCCTTCTTTTCGCTCTCACTGACCGTGCACTGGGCATAGTCAGCTCCCAGCTTCTTTGCCTCCGTCAGGATCGTTTTTGCGATACTTGTGATTCTGTCCATCTCAACGGCCTCCAATCTTCACCCGGCAGCGCAGAGCCGGACCGCCCATGCCAACAGGCATCGGCTGCTTCTTCCCGCAGAAGCCGGAGCTGCACCAGAATACCGAGTCGCTCACCATGTCCACCGTCTTCAGCATTTCGAACGCCACACCGGAGATCGTCGTATCCAGCAGAGCCTTGCCCAGCTTTCCGCCCTTGATTTCATACCCCATCGTCACGCCGAACATGAACTCGCCCGTGGTATCCGCCTGTCCGTTCCCGGAATCGATCAGGTAATAACCGTCGTCGATCGAGGCGATCATGTCCTCCAGCTTGTCCTTTCCGGGATGCACCGCGGTATTCCGCATCCGGATCAGCGGTTCATCTGAGAACATCCAGGCGCGCGCGTTCCCTCCGGGCTCCATCCCAAAGTGCTGCGCGCTTTCACGGCTGTTCATATAGCCCGTCAGGATGCCGTTCCGGATCAGGGGTACATCCTTCGCTTCGGTTCCCTCGTCATCCACAAATACCGGAAGCGGGCAGGGCTCGCCGAAGGCGGTGTGGGCAAAGTCGGTCAGTGTCACCAGGTCGCTGGCCACCCGTTTGTTCAGGTTATGTGCGGCCACGCTGCCGCCGAGGACAAGGTCTGCCTCCACGGTATGCCCGACCGCCTCATGGCTCAGCATGCCGGTCATCATCCCGCCGAGGATCACGGTCTTCTCTCCCGCATCCGCATAGACACCTTCCCGCTTCTGCATCAGCCGCTCATACAGTTGGTCGATCCCGTCATGAAGCGCGGCCGGATCGGTGAAGTTCACGTCAAACGTACCGCTGCCGCCGAAGGCTTTGAAAAGTTCCACAGGGGCGCCGGCTGGTGTTTCCGCCGTAAGGAATACGTAGATGTAGGACCGCGGGGAAAGGATGTGCGCGTCCCTGCCGTCGGAGACCTTCAGGAGTTTTTCCATGGAATCCTCGGTCGCGAGAACTTTCCGGCTGGTCAGCTTCGGGCAGTGTGCGGCGATATACGCGTCCACTTCGCGCGCAAAATCCACATAGACCTTCTGGTCCGGATCGTGGATGTCTTCCGTCACAAAAGGCTGTCCGCCCGCAAGCGGCGTCAGCGGCGCCTTGCCGTTTCCGGCATGTCGGTCCATGAAAGCCGCGTTTTCCGATGCCGCTTTCAGTACGGTGGCGGCAGCTTCCTTCGTGTATTCGGCCATGGAGGAAAACCCCCATACGCCGCCCCGGTATACGCGTGCGGATACGCCGCTCACATCGGAGCGGACGTTCGCCATTACATCACCGGACAGCAGAACCACGCGGCGGTTCCGGTTGTTCTGTCCCCGGAGCTCCGTGTGTACGCCCGGTGCGAACAGGCCTTTCTGTTCATTCAGCAGATCCTGCAGCATCTTTTATCCCTCCTGTGCCCTGATCTCGTTCAGGTCGTACGGTGTGGTCTGGTAGACCATATAGTTCAGCCAGTTCGCATAGAGCAGGTTTGCATGGCTGCGCCACGTCACCATCGGTTCCTGTGTATCGTCGTCGTTCGGATAGTAGTTCTTCGGCACCTCGATCGGAAGGCCGGCGTTCTTGTCCCGCAGGTATTCCTTTTCCAGGGTTCTCGGGTCATATTCGCTGTGGCCCATGATGAATACCTGGCGGCCGTTCTCCGTGATCGCCGCATATACGCCTGCTTCATCGGATGAGGCCAGGATCTTCAGCGCCGCGCACTTCTCCAGGTCCTCCCGCCGTACGGTCGTATGCCTGCTGTGCGGTGCCATGAACACGTCGTCAAACCCCCGAAGCAAGATATAGTTCTTCCGTTCCGCATGGTGCGGAAATACGCCGAACAGTTTCTTTTCCAGCGGTTGTTTCGGCAATCCGAAGTGGTAGTACAGCGCTGCCTGTGCGCCCCAGCAGATGTGGAAGGTCGAATGGACGTGGCTCTTGCTCCATTCCATGATCTCACACAGCTCATCCCAGTATTCCACTTCCTCGAACGGCAGGTGTTCCACCGGTGCGCCGGTGATGATCATGCCGTCGAAGTTCTGGTCGCTGATCTCCGGGAATGTCTTGTAGAAAGCAGTCAGATGCTCAGCAGAGGTGTTCTTCGACACATGGGAACGCATCTTGACCAGTTCTGTTTCCACCTGCAGGGACGTGTTCCCCAGCAGGCGCAGCAGCTGCGTTTCCGTGTCGATCTTGGTCGGCATCAGGTTCACGATGGCGATCCGGAGCGGCCGGATGTCCTGTGTCGTCGCCCGGGTCTCCGTCATAACGAAGATATTCTCTTCCGTCAGCGTCTTGTATGCCGGCAGCTCATTCGAGATCTTGATTGGCATCGTCGGTCATTCCTTTACACTGTTTTACAATAAAAAAGTATAAACTCTGCTTTTGTATAAATCAAGTTCTGCGCGCGATACGCGCTTTGGCAGGGTGTGGGGCGCAGCCCCACCACTAAAGAATCCCCGTCCCCATGCCGTTCAATCTGCAATACAAACCTGTCGCTGCATGGGGAAGGGGGAAAGGGTCTGTTTTCTGTAAATAAATGGCACCCGTGTTTACCACAGGTGCCATTGTAAAGCTATGCTTTACGATGATCAGTACATTCCGCCCATTCCGCCGCCGGCAGGAGCCGCGGGTTCGGGTTCCGGAATATCCGCTACCAGGGATTCGGTGGTCAGGATCATCGCTGCGATGGACGCCGCATTCTGCAGTGCACTGCGGGTGACCTTGGTCGGGTCGATGATGCCGCGTTCCACCATGTCCACATACTCGCCTTTCAGCGCGTCGTAGCCGTAGCCGGGCTTCTTGGCGTTCTTGATGTGGTCCACGATCACGCTGCCGTCGATACCGGCGTTCAGGGCGATCTGGCGGATCGGCTCTTCAAGGGCGCGCAGGACGATCTCAACGCCGGTCTTGGCGTCACCCGCGTAGTTGTCGAGCAGGCCGGCAACCTTCGGGATCACGTTCAGCAGGGCAATACCGCCGCCGGGTACGATGCCTTCCTCGGCAGCCGCGCGGGTCGCGCTCAGCGCATCCTCAATGCGCATCTTGCGTTCTTTCATTTCCACTTCGGTCGCGGCGCCGACCTGGATCACCGCAACGCCGCCGGCCAGCTTGGCCAGCCGCTCCTGCAGCTTCTCACGGTCATAGTCGCTTGTGGTTTCGGCGATCTGGGCACGGATCTGGGCAACACGCGCCTTGATGGCTTCCTTGTCGCCGGCGCCGTCCACAATCGTCGTATTCTCTTTGTTCACCTTGACCTGGCGGGCTTTGCCCAGCATGTCAACGGTGGCTTCCTTCAGTTCCATGCCGGTCTCGGAGGAAATCACGGTACCGCCGGTCAGGATGGCGATATCCTGCAGCATTTCCTTGCGGCGGTCGCCGAAGCCGGGAGCTTTGACGGACACGCAAGTGAAGGTGCCGCGCAGCTTGTTGACCACCAGGGTGCTCAGGGCTTCGCCTTCCACATCCTCAGCGATGATCAGCAGCTTCTTGCCGGTCTGCACAACCTGCTCCAGCACGGGCAGGACTTCCTGGATCGCGCTGATCTTCTTGTCGGTGATCAGGATCAGCGGATCGTCCAGCACGGCTTCCATCTTTTCGGTATCGGTGACCATGTAGGCGGAAGAGTAACCGCGGTCGAACTGCATGCCTTCCACGGTGGTCATGCCGGTGGTCATGGTCTTGCTTTCTTCAACGGTGATGACGCCGTCGGCGCCGACGGTCTCCATCGCGTCGGAGATCAGCTGTCCGATGGTCTCGTCTGCGGCGGAGTTGGCAGCGACCTGGGCGATCGCCTGCTTGCCGTTGATGGGCTGGCTCTGTTCCTTCAGGCCGGCAACAGCCGCTTCGGTACCGGCCTCGATGCCCTTCTTCAGGATCATCGGATTCGCGCCGGCAGCCAGGTTCCGCAGGCCTTCACGGATGATGGCCTGGGCCAGCAGGGTCGCGGTGGTCGTGCCGTCGCCTGCTACGTCGTTGGTCTTGGTGGAAACTTCCTTCACCAGCTGGGCGCCCATGTTTTCAAAGGGATCTTCCAGCTCGATCTCCTTGGCGATGGTTACGCCGTCGTTGGTGATCAGCGGAGCGCCGTATTTCTTGTCCAGCACTACGTTGCGGCCCTTCGGTCCGAGGGTGATCTTTACGGTATCAGCCAGCGCGTTCACGCCTTTTTCCAGGCTGCGGCGGGCTTCTTCGCCATACTGAATCTTCTTAGCCATAGTTTTCAATCTCCTTCTGTACTGTTATTCGACGATTGCCAGGATGTCGCTCTGGCGGACAATGATCAGTTCCTCGCCGTCCACCTTCACTTCGGTGCCGGCATACTTGGAATAGATCACCTTCTCGCCCGCTTTCACGTGCATGGTGATCTCCTTCCCGTCTACATTCCCCCCCGGACCGACAGCGATCACGATCGCCATCTGGGGCTT
>Ga0265298_10005030_pt1 | contig 16728 bp, 12 predicted proteins | sample AusTroGonzalo_MG_3_FD_193486 | JGI IMG/M metagenome (GOLD analysis project Ga0265298, IMG submission 193486) | Bovine rumen microbial communities from tropical cattle in Woodstock, Queensland, Australia - Gonzalo_01 | ecosystem: Host-associated > Mammals > Digestive system > Stomach > Rumen ... | reverse complement strand
ACGGCCGGCCGCGATGAGCTGTACCGCCTGCATCAGGACCGCACCACCGAGGATGTCATGAACATCATACTGCGCCTGTACAGCGGCATATTCACTGATTACGCATATATTGACGAGCATCTGATATGCTCACGTGCCGGCATAGACCACGAGAAGCTCTACACCACCCTCATGACCCTGCAGAGCCAGGGTATAGTCCGATACGTACCCGAGCGCCGCACCCCCGTGGTCACCTGGACCAGGGAGCGTATAGACACCGCCATGCTGCATTTTGACCCCGAGGTCTATCTGCAGCGCAAGGAGGAGTTTAAGGAGCGGATCGGTGCCATGATGGAGTATGTGACACGTGAGACCGGATGCCGCAGCGCCATACTGCTCAAGTATTTCGGCGAGCATCAGGACAAGCCCTGTCTCTGCTGTGACCTGTGTCAGGAGAAGGTACAGGGAGGCCTTACACGGGGTGAGCGTGACGCCATCATGCAGGACATTCTGGATACGTTCCACTCAAGTCCGGACACCCCCCAGAAAGTATATACCCTGCCCTATGACCGCAGCAAGATAGACCATGTACTGCATTATATGGTTGATGAGGGGCATATCCTTATGAGAGACGGAAAGATTTTTGCAAAACAATAAACAAGGAAAGCATATGAAAAAGCATTTACTCATTATCATCTCAGTCGTAGCACTGGTCCTTTCTGCCTGCCAGAGCCAGCCCATTCGCGTAGCATGTGTAGGTGACAGCATCACATTCGGTCATGGAATCAAAGACCGTGAGCATGATGCCTATCCGGGACTTCTGAGCGCCAAGCTTGGAGATAAATATGACGTCCGCAACTTTGGAGTGAGCGGCTCAACCACCATGATGGGTACCGATATGCCCTACATGAATGAGCAGGCCTACAAGGATGCATTGGAATTCAACCCCCAGATAGTGACCATCAAGCTTGGTACCAATGACAGCAAGCCCTACAACTGGAAGGAGAGCGACCATTTCAAGCAGGACCTCAAGACCCTTATCGAGTCATTCCGTGCCCTGCCCTCCAAGCCCCAGATCTGGCTCTGCCTGCCAGTACCCGCCTACGGTCATGCCTGGAGCATAAATGACAGCGTCATCTTTAACGGCGTCATACCCTTCATCAAGGAGGTTGCCCAGGAGGAGAACCTGCCCCTTGTTGACCTGAATACCCCCATGCAGGGCAAACGCCAGTATTTCCCTGACACCATCCACCCCAACGAGGAGGGTCAGCAGATCATTGCCGATATCGTATTTGAAAACGTATTCAAGAGATAACCTAACTACTTTATTAACAACAATCAATGGATCCAATTCTTAGAATTGAAAACGTCACCAAAACTTATGTAGGCCACAGAGCCTTGGACGACGTATCGGTGGAGATTCCGCGCGGCTCCATCTATGGTTTGCTTGGTCCTAACGGCGCAGGAAAGACCACACTCATACGTGTGGTCAACCACATGACCATGCCCGATCGCGGCAAAGTGTGGTTTGAGGACCACGAGATTACAGACAAAGACATCTTCAACACAGGCTATATGCCCGAGGAGCGTGGTCTCTACAAGAAGATGAAAGTCGGTGAACAAGCTCTCTTTTTTGCACGCATGCACGGCCTCTCCAGAACAGAAGCCGCAAGAAGACTTAAAGACTGGTTCAGTCGCCTGGGCATATCCGAGTGGTGGGACAAGAAGGTTGAGGACCTGTCAAAAGGTATGGCACAGAAGGTTCAGTTCATCATCACGGTGGTGCATGAGCCCAAACTGCTCATCTTTGACGAGCCGTTCTCAGGTTTTGACCCCATCAACCAGAACATGCTCAAGGAGGAGATACTGGGTCTGCGCGACCGCGGTGCCACAGTGATATTCTCAACCCATAACATGGAATCAGTTGAGGAGATCTGTGACGACATAACCCTGATAAACAAATCCCAGAACATACTGTCGGGACATGTAGATGAGATTCGCCGCAAAGCGGGCGGAAACACGTTTCTGGTAGTCTATAACGGCAGCCAGGAGGATTTCTCCGCCTCACTCCAGGGCAAGGCATTCCCGCTGGGCACACCTGATTCAATACTGGGCGGTTTCACCCAGCAGCGAATCCATATCCCCGATGACTCCGACATACGTCCGGTCATAGGTATGCTCAATGAGAAGGTTGCCCTACGCTCCTTCCAGGAGATCATTCCAAGTATGAACGATATATTCATCCGTGCCGTCAACGGTACACTTTAAAACGCCGCAGTCATGAACAGATTAGGTCTTATCGTAGAGCGAGAGTTCTTAGAACGCGTTCGCAAGAAATCATTCATTCTGGTAACGATACTCATACCCATACTGATAGCCTTTAGCCTTATCGGCCCCACATTCTTTATGAATGCGGTTGACTCCAAGGCCAAGACGGAGAGGATTGTAGTGATAGACAACACCCCCGGCCGTATCATCGGAACGAGGCTGCCCTCAGACAGCAGGGTGGAATTCCAACTGCTGCCGGAGAACACCACGCTTGAGGAGGCACGCCAGAGATACGGGTATGAGGTTTACTGCTTTGGAATACTTGTGATAGGCGAGGACATCATTGACAACCCCGGCAACCTGACACTCATAAACAACGGAGCCTCATCACTAAGCGTTGAGGATGCCATACGTGAGCGTATCCAGGGCATAATACGCACAGAACGCCTTAACCGGTATGACGTAGAAAACATAAACAGCATCCTGGCCGATGCAAACGTCCACGCCGGCATCCAGACACTCAAGAATGAGCAGAACCAGGAGATGAAATCCTCATCGACCGGAGGATCGGTAGCGTTGGGATTCATCATAGCATTCTTCATCTACATGATCATCATAATTTACGGCCAGATGGTGCTCCAGTCAGTAATTGATGAGAAACAGACACGTGTGCTTGACGTACTCATCACATCATGCAAGCCGTTTGAACTGATGATGGGTAAGGTGCTTGGAATTGCCATGGTTGCCATGCTGCAGATTCTCATCTGGGGCGGAATCATCATGTTACTTGTAGCATTTGCCCTGCCTGCCATCGCAGCCAGCAGCGGTAACGCGGAGATTCTTCTGGGCAGTATCGCCGACGTTCATTACATCGGCACTCTGGTAATCACCACCATACTCTACATAATAGGAGGATTCCTTTTCTACGCATCCATGTACGCCGCTATCGGATCTGCCGTTGACACGCCCCAGGATGCCGCGCAGTTCAACTCCGTGATAATGCTGCCCATTATCATAGCAATCTATGTACTTATGGCTGTTATCAAGAACCCGGGATCGGACATTGCGTTCTGGTTCTCCATGATACCGTTCACATCACCCATGGTAATGATGGCCAGGATCCCTGCCGGAATACCCACATGGGAGATAGTGGTATCACTTGCAGTACTCTACGTATCATTCATCATACTGATCTGGCTTGCCGCACGCATATTCCGCATCGGAGTCTTCATGCACGGCAAGAAACCCACCTGGAAAGACCTGGGTCAGTGGATTAAGATGAAGTGACGGCATATCCGTCATTTCATCTTAATACAATTGAGAATTAATACCAAGAACCTGAGTAAAATCCGTGACATTAAAAGGCGCTCGAATTTATTTCGAACGCCTTTTATAATTTTCAATTCTCAATTCTCAATTATTAAATCATGCCCACCACTCACAGGCCGATTTCTCGCCTGCAAGCCAGACCACATCACCTTCCTTGAAGCGATAATCGGGTTTGGGATTGGTGGTAACCTGGCCGTCACTCACCACGCTTATCACCATACAGCCGTATGAGCGCATATCGGTCTCACTCAGAGTCTTGCCGGTAAGCCATGAGTCTGCCTTAAGGGTTATGGATTCCAGATCAAACTGACGCGGAGCCAGGGTATCGGATTCCGTCTGGTCAGGGACGTACACGTTCTCGGCCATATCCTTGCGGAACTCGGCGAGCTGCTCCTTGGTACCCACTGCAAGCAGCTTGTCAGTAGGGAATATCATCTCGTCGCCCGTAGGAATCATGATGCTGCGGCTGCCACGAATAATCTTTACAATATTCACACCGCTCTTATGGCGGAAGGGCAGGTCCTTAAGTTTCTGGCCCGCGTAGAGTGAATCGGCCGATATGGTTATCATATCGGTCTTTACGTTATAGCGTGACATCTTGTCGCTTACCGATGACGTAACGGGAGTCATGCGGCGCTGGCGCTGCTCCTTCTCGTTGAGGTTGGCCATGAAACGGTCCTCGACGATAGTGAACTTGCTGATTGAACGGCGTCCGATAAAGAAGAACACCACACCCGCCGCAAGTATGAGCAGTATGGTCCAGAACGCCAGGTTGAAATGGCTGGCAATCACGCTCACCACGAATCCCATGGCCAGCAGGATACGCAGCAGGGCCAGCGATATGACCGGCCAGATATTAGCCTGCTTTACCTTGATGAGTTTTATCGATGAGCGGTTTATGGCATTGCCCGATATTGCGATGCCCACCAGGAACGGCGACATTACCACAAGCGTTATGACCACGCTTATTATGTTACGTACTATTGGTGTAAGACCGTCCAGACGGCTGTTCAAGAACTTATCCAGAAACACGTGTGAGCCCAGATCTATGGCAATCAGGATTACGCCGTAAAGCAGCACCCTGAGTCCCAGCTCCTTGAGCAGACGTCTCCACTCATTCTGTGCGGCGGCACTGTTCACACGTTCCTGACTGGAGAATGAGTTGATCTTCTGGACAAACTGGGACGGCAGTTTACGGAGCAGATACTGATATGCCGGAGTACCCGCCTTTATCATATAAGGTGTAGTAAAAGTGGTTATGACCGATACCGTAATCACCACCGGATAGATAAAGTCACGCATCACGCCCAGCGATACACCCAGACCGGCTATGATGAATGAGAACTCGCCCAGTTGAGCCAGGCTGAATCCCGCATGCACGGCATTGTCCAGACCCTGGCCTGCCACCAACGCTCCCGATGTGGAGAAAAACAGGATTCCCACCATGACCGTTATGGTCAGTACCAGTATGGTACCCCAGTGCTCTGCAATCACATTAGGATCCACCATCATACCTACCGATACAAAGAAGATGGCGCCAAACAGGTCCTTGATTCCTTTTGTAAGTTCCATGATATGCTCGCTCTCCAGAGTCTCGGCCATGATTGATCCCATCACGAACGCACCCAGAGCCTCGGAGAATCCGGCCAGGCTGGCCAGCGTAACCATGGCAAAACACAGGCCCAGACTTACCAGCAGCAGAATCTCATCATTAAGGTATTTATGAGCTTTCTTAAGTAGCGTGGGAATAAGATATATACCCACAAGGAACCACAGGATCAGGAAAAACACCAGTTTGCCAAGACCCATGAGCATCTCGCCGCCCGCAAACTTGTTTGACACCGCCATGGTTGACAGCAGCACCATCAGCACCACGGCAATCAGGTCCTCAAACACCAGGGCACCGAATACCAACGGAGCGAACGCACGCTCCTTCATTCCCAGGTCATCATACGCCTTTATTATTATGGTGGTGGATGACATGGATAGCATACCGCCCAGGAATATTGACTCCATATTGCTCCACCCTAAGGCCTCGCCCACCAGGAATCCCAGTATGAACATGCCTACACACTGCGTCACGGCAGTGATAAGCGCACTGCTGCCCACCTTGAGCAGTTTCTTGAAACTGAACTCAAGTCCCAGGGCGAACAGAAGGAATATGATACCTATATCGGACCACTCCTTGACATCGGCCGTACTGGATACCGTGGGGAACAGACCCATATGCGGGCCCACCAGGAAACCGGCCAGGATATACCCCAATATAAGCGGCTGCTTAAGCGCCCTGGATATTATGGTAAAAGCCCCGGCCGATATAAGGATAAGCGCCAGGTCCTTGACAAGATTAGCCTCTTCCATGACTCATTGATGAATGACAATGCAAAATTACTACTTTGAAAAGAGCACATTGTAAAAAAATACATATTTTTGCGTTTGTCTTGTTCCGATGCCCGTTCAGGGCCGAGGATCAAAAGGGAATCAGGTGCAAGTCCTGAACAGACCCGCTGCTGTAAGCCCTCAAAACAGGGATGTCCATACCGCAAATGCCACTGCCCCACGGGGTGGGAAGGCGGACATACCGGGGTAAGTCAGAAGACCTGCAAGACATAATAAAAAAGCCGGTAAGGCCTGCTGTAGACAGCCTCACCTGCATTACTGCCGGGATTCAGTAACTTTTTAAACTTATAGATTATGAAAAAATTTTATTCATTCGCTCTGTTGGCCCTCACAATGGGTTTTGTGTTCGTTTCATGCGATGATGAAAAAGATGATCCCCAGGAGGATAAAACTGCAAAAGTCATCAACACCCTTCCTGTTGAGTCAATTCAGGGAGTAACAGTTGAAGGCGTAACATCGTACACTCTTTCACTGAGCCTTAAGGACAATCAGTATTATCTGGCAACAGATACGACAAACAAGGTCGGCTACTATTTCAAGGACAACATTGAGATTGCTCCGTTCGTAATCAACCACACATTCGGAAAATGGGGATTCGGTGAGGCTTTCACATTCAGCAGCTGCTCTGACGCAACCACACCGGGTTATACAAACCTCTCTGCCATCACAAAGAAGGGTGTCAGCACAAACGCATATCTGATATCCAATTCAGGTATATGGAATTCAACTCCCTCAGAGATTTCATTCGTAGATGGAAAATCATTCCTGGCAAAGGAAATCTACGTAACCAACGCAACATACGCATATCTTGCCATCAAGAACCAGAATGACGGAAACGAGAGCCCGCTTGTAAAGAAGTGGACAGCTGATGATGAGTTCATCCTGACCATAACCGGATACAGCGGCGACCAGATAACAGATGAGGTAGATGTCTACCTTGCTGATGGAATGGATATTCTCAACACATGGAAGAAAGTTGACCTGAGTTCTCTTGGCTACGTTACCAGCATAGGTTTCTCAGTTTCATCAACTGATACCGGTGATTGGGGTATGAACACTCCTGCCTACTTCTGCATCGACAAGCTCACAGTTGAAGAGCACCGTCTTAAGTAATTAATAACATTGGGCATAAAACACTGTTTGATAATAATCTGCACCCTGTGTCTCTCCCTTGAGGCGCAGGGTCAGATTTTTACTGACTCTACCCAAGCCAAATCCATTCCGCAGGTCACGGTAACAGGTGACCGCACGCAAGACACACGTTCCGTAGCCACCAGCAAACAGGCCGATGCCACCTTGATGCAGGCAGCCGGCAGCCTGCAGATATCGGACGTAATCAAATACTTCAGCGGTGCCACAGTCAAGGATTACGGCGGTATAGGCGGACTCAAGACCGTATCCGTACGCGGTCTGGGGGCACAGCACACCGCGGTCGCGTATGACGGCATCATCATAACCGATAACCAGACAGGCCAGATAGACCTGGGTAAGTTCTCGGCATCACAGGCCCGATCCGTACGTATGGTAAGCGGTCCGGACAACGACCTGCTACAGCCGGCATCACTTTCAGCCCAGGCGGCAGTAATAACACTGAACGCTTCACGCCCGCAGTTACGCACCGCAAAGGCGCACAGTTGGGGTGAGGCAAAACACGGCAGTTTTGGCACCTGGTCAGTACTGGGCGGTTCTGATTTCAGGGCAAATCAAGCCAACACCATATCACTGCAGGCCGAATGGCTCAAGTCCAGAGGTGACTACCCTTACATACAGGAGGGTGCCGGTTCACGCCATATGACCAGGGACAACTCCGATATACAGCGCCTGCGTCTGGAGGCTGCCCTGTTCAGTGATTTGTCAGACAACACCACCCTGACCACACGTGCATACTGGTTCCAGTCAGAACAGGGACTGCCGGCCAACATATATTACAATGACACGCCCGCGCGCGAACGTCTGTGGAACCGCAACGGTTTCATACAGTCAACCCTTTCACAGAACGTAACGGACAGGTTGACCCTGCGCATAAACGCCAAATACGGAATAACCCACACACGCTATCTGGATCCTGACGCCAACACCATCCAGGGCAAGACTGACAACCGCTACACAGAACAGGAGGGGTATCTGTCGGGCGTGGTTCTATACCGTATCAGGGAGAGGATATCGGCATCAGCCGGCATTGACGGACGTCTGTCCGGTCTGGACGGGAACGGAGCGCAGATGGCTGCCCCCACCCGCATAACCCTTAACAGCACCGCAGCTGTCAAATATGCATCAAACCGCCTCACGGTCACCGGCCGTCTCAATCATGTAATCACCAAGGAGAAGACAAAACTCCGCAAGGCAGCCGATAGTTACAATCATCTCTCACCCACAGTAGGCCTTAACTGGCTGGCATGGCCATCTGCCGGTCTGCATATCAGAGCCTCACTTTCCAATACATTCCGTCTGCCCACATTCAATGACCTCTATTTTGAGCAGATCGGGCGCCGTGACCTGCGCCCCGAGCAGGCAACCGTAACATCGGCAGGAATTACCCTTGATAACCAATGCGGCACTCTGCATTACTCCTTCTATGCCGATATCTACAACAGCGACGTCAAGGACCGCATCATGGCTGTCCCCGACGGCAACACCGTAAAATGGAAGATGGTCAATCTGGGACGGGTACTCACCCACGGCATCGAGACCGGATTGGACATAAGCCGCACCGCAGGACTCATCAGGCCGGCCGCAAGGGTATCATACACCTATCAGCGCGCCATGGACAAGTCTGACAGCGGCAGTTCCGTTTGGAATCACCAGATAGCATACACCCCACGCCACTCCGCATCGGCCGTGGCATGGATTGAGACCTCCATAGTAAACGTAAGCTGCAATATCATCTACAGCGGAGAGTTTTACAGCAACGGATATAACGGCCCGGAATTCCGGATGCCGCACTATTATGAGATAGGTTGCTCAGCCTGGCGTGAATTTGAGTTTGACAGTTTCACGGCAACACTAAGGGCTGAATGCATCAACCTCACGGATTACCGGTATGAGTTCGTTCACAATTATCCCATGCCCGGAAGGCAGTTACGTATAACGGCAAGAATAGAATTATGAAAAGATTTCCGTTACATATAGCCGCAATTGCCCTGATTGCATGGTCCTGTGATCCGGAGCCGATCCTGTTGGATGCCACCCTTGCAGTTCCAGACGGAGTCAACACCGGAATATACGTATTGTCCGAGGGCCTTTTCAACCAGAACAACAGCGCCCTGGCATGGATTGACTACTCCACCGGCCTCCCCTACTCCTGGGCCGGACCCAACGGCACGTCATATGACTGCTTTGAGAAAGCCAACAGACGCCGCCTGGGCGATACCGCCAATGATATGCTGCTCTACGGTGACCGCCTCTACATAGTTGTATCAGAATCCAGCACCATAGAGATCCTGGATGCATCGACATGCCGCTCACTCAAACAGATAAAACTGAGCCATGACGGAAAGGCATCACAGCCGCGTTACATCACCGCATATGGAGATTATCTCTATGTCTGCTGTTTTGACGGAACCGTAACACGTATCAGCACGCAGACCATGGAGGCCGATGCCACCGTCACTGTAGGACGTAATCCGGACGGCATATGCTGTGCCGGCGGCAAACTGTACGTCTCAAATTCAGGAGGCCTGGATCCTTCAGATCCCGACAGCACCGTATCAGTAATAGATATAGCCTCTTTCACCGAGAAGACCCGCATCACCGTACGCAGCAATCCCGGAACCATCTGCACCGACGGCACAAGCGTATTTGTAGTGTCACGCGGCATTTATGACTACGGGACCGATGATTATGACTGCCGCCTGCACAGGATTGACGTAACGACCGATCTGCTTACCGATACATACAATATTCCTGTCCTGAATATGGATATCGTAGCCGACAAGGCATGGCTTTACCGCTACGGCTGCGATACCATCCAGGTAATGGACACCCGCACAGGACAGATAATACAATCCTCTTTCATAACAGACGGCACACATATAGAGTGCCCCTACAGCATTAAGGTTGACCCCATAACCCGATACGTATATATCTGCGATGCAGCCAATTACACCACTCCCGGCTCATTGTACTGCTTTAATCCTGAAGGCAAACTGAGATACCGCATGGCTACGGGCATCGGAATAAATCCCAACACCATACAGTTCTCCACATCTCAAGTGCAGCCTGCCGATGCCGGCACCATAATTGAGAACCGCACCCCCATAAGCAAGGTATTCAGCTATTGCCCTGCGCCGGGACAGTTCATAAACACGATACCGCAATTCAGTGAATCCGATGACAGCATCACCATGGCACAGAAATGCCTTGATGCCCTGACAGGAAACGGCATGATTACCTTGGGAGGTTTCGGAGGCTACATCACTGTAGGTTTTGACCAACCTGTCATGAACTATTCCGGTCCCGATTTCCGTATAGACGGAAATGCATTCACCGGCAATGCTGAGCCCGGCGTAGTCTGGGTAAGTTCCGATGCAAACCATGACGGTCTGCCCAATGACCCGTGGTATGAGATATGGGGCTCCGAGCAGAAAGAGAACAGATCCACACCCGGATATACAATCACCTATCTGAAGCCGGAATCAGATGATGACGACATAGAGTGGCACGGATCAGACGGCCGCGCAGGTAGCATAACACGCAACAACGCCCACAAGCAGCCCTATTATCCGCAGTGGTATGATCAGGACTCCGTCACATTCACAGCCACGCTGTTGCCTGACAATCAGACATATCAGGACGGAATGTGGGTAATGAAATCATTCGGGTACGGTTACGCCGACAATCTGCCAAACTCAGACACGAACTCAGCCTTTGACATAAGCTGGGCCGTAAAGGAGGATGGCAGTCCGGCCAACCTGGAAAGCATTGATTTCATAAAGGTCCAGAACGGAGTGATAGGATGCAACAGTGAGACCGGAGAACTTTCAACAGAGATAACAGCCATCTACAACATAAACCAGTAAAATATGAGACACAACAACATAACAATAATATTGGCAGCATTACTGCTCACTGCATGTAACGCAGGCAACCGGTTCCAGTCAGAAGGCGGAATCATGCAGCTTGCCAGCCACATATCGGTGCGTGAGACAGCCCACAGCTATTTCGTCAAGATAGCCAACCCTTGGAAAAAGGGCACCCTGCTGCACACATATACATTCACGGATTCAGTTGCTACCGATTACAGGTTCAACCGTAACGAAAACACGGTACAGGTACCCCTCAAGCGGGTGGTTGTCATGACCAACAGCCTGGCTCACCTCATGGTTGAGCTGGGAGTCGAGGACTGCATTGCAGGTGTCTGCGAGCCGGAATACATATCCGATACCCTTATCCGCGCCCGCCTGGCCGACGGCACCATAGCAGACTGCGGAAACAGCATGTATCCCACAGTTGAGAAAATCATGGAACTGCAGCCCGATGCAATAATGGTGTCACCGTTTGAGCAGACCGGTTACGGCCAGTTGGAGAAACTGGGCATTCCGCTGCTGGAGTGTGCCGATTATATGGAGACATCACCCCTGGCCCGTGCCGAGTGGATACGGTTCTACGGACGCCTGTTCGGAGCTGACCGCACAGCCGACTCTTTATTCAACAAGGTAAGCAGTGACTACAACAATCTTAAGGAGACTGCATCCGGAACGGTGTTACGCCCCAAGGTGATGCTGGATACACGCAGCGGATCGGCCTGGTACGTGGCAGGAGGCGGTAGCACCATCGGCCGCATGATAGCCGATGCCGGAGCAGAGTATCTGTTTGGGGATAATGAAAACAGCGGCTCTGTGCCGCTGTCATTCGAGACCGTATTTGATAAGGCTCAGGATGCCGATGTATGGCTGCTCAAGAACAGCAGCTCAGTACCTCTAACTTACAGTCTGCTTGAGTCAGACTTCAGGTCATACGCATCATTCAAGCCGTTTAAGGAACGCAATATCTGGGTTTGCAACGTGAATGACGTACCCTATTTTGAACTCACGTCATTCCATCCGGAGATGCTGCTGGGTGAGTTTATACAGATCTTCCACCCGGAGATAAGCTACCCGCACCTCTTCTATCAGCCGCTGGCTGAATAAGAATATCAGCAGCCCAGAATAAGACGTGCAATGGTACGGTCTACTGATGACTTGTACTTTCTTGACCAGGTACCGCCTATAGACATAAGGTACTCAACCTCTGCAACAGGGAGTATGTTCTTACCGTCAGCCTCAAGAGAGAACTCTGCATTAAGGTGAGCCAGGTTGCAGGCTGTCTTTATGAACATCTTCATATCATCAGTGCAGCCGGTAAATACGATAGTCTCACCGCGACGATAATCCTTTACCATAAGACCGTACGCAAGCTTGCGCACCTGATCCTCAAATACTCTGGCAGAAACCTTCATCCAGGTACCATCTACAGGAGCCATCGGCTTAACATCACCTATCAGTGACTTAAGCGCTGACTGGTTGCAGTCAAATGAACAGATTGTTGTCATATCTAAATTGTTTTGTTTGCTATTGTTTTCGCCACAAAATTACAACGCACATATGATGGGTGAAAATAAAAGGGATGCACGGGGGTATCAAGTGACTAAATAGGATATTTAGGGGTTAAATCAGGAATACGATGGTGAATTTAAGGTGAAAATAATTTCGCCCCGTAGCATCAGGGATGAAATTTTACCCCTATATTTGCACTTGGAACCTCAAAAACAACCCTTATGCACAAGATTCCGGATTCATATTTCAAGGGCAATATACTGGCCATCTACATATTGCTCATACCCATGTACGCCTTCTTTTTCCTGGTTGGAGCCAAGCCTTTCCACCTGGATACATTCATGCAGGTGACTCAGAACCAGCTGGCATTCAGGGCCGCCATCATGGCATCGATAGAGCTGGTAGTGGTTCTTATAAGCCGTCTTATCATGCTGCTGGCACGCAGCAAACGCCAGCTTACATATACCGGCTTTGTGATATGGGAACTCATGGAGGGACTTGCCATAACAATGTTCTGCGCCCTGTTTGTATGGCTTATGGACAAACGCACGATGGCCTACATGGATCTGGTGCCCAAAATGTTCCTGATTACATTCACCATCCTGCTGTTTCCGTATGTAATAACGGCATTGTGGTCTGAGATAAAGGATCGTGAGATGCTGCTGGCCAAGAACCGCGTTACAATTGAAAGATATGCATCGGGACAGATAGGTCGCGAGGACAGCACCCTGCCTTTCCTGGATGAAAAGAAAGCGCTCAAGCTGGCCGTAACGGCAAATGCCATACTCTACGTTGAGGCCGCCGACAACTATGTCAACATCTGCTACCTCAACAATGACAAACTGGTAAGATTCCCTCTTCGCAGTTCAATGCGCTCCATAGAACAGATCTGTGAATCCAACAACATAGTACGCTGCCACCGCTCGTATTATGTAAACCTGCGCAAGATCAGGGCCATCCAGAAAGGAGCTGACGGACTCTTTGCCGAGCTCAACTACGCAGCCGCTCCGCACATCCCAATCTCCGTCACCTACTCCGAAACCGTAACCGGCAAGTTCTCCACCCTCACCACCTAGAGGCACAAAGGGATATTTAATATTGCGTCCTTATCCTAGAGAACTTTTGGATTATTATCAATTTTTCTTTTTGCCTCGGCGGTAGCGGCGGATATTCTGAATACGCTGAGTGGTATCAATGAACTCCTGACCAGCCTCCCTGATATCACGTACTGCAACACGGATATTGCGGCGCGCACGAGCACGCATCGAGATTACGAATTCCGCACCAGGCATCTTATCGGACCTGTACATCCGTTCATAGATAAACAGCGACAACATGAAATAGATACCTGTAAGGATCCAAAGCGAGAGCGCCTCCATCCTTACGTCCTGCAACAGGGCGCCAGACGTATTGATACGGGCGAATCCGTTTATGCCATGAGTTGACGGGAAGAACTGAGCCAGCACTTTCCAGAATGTAGGCATGTTTGATGTAGGCCATGATATGCCGCTCATGAATATAAGCGGAACAGAGACAAACACAAACAGCAGGAAACAAGACTCCCTATCCCTGACAAAGAATGATATGCATATGGCAAAGAAGATGCTTGACAGAAGGAACGGCACGATGAATGCCACCAACGTAGGCATCTGCCACAGCTGAGGCATGTCAAACAGCCAAGGTACAAAGCAGAGCACGTAAGTGGCTGTGAATCCGTAAACCAGCAGATAAGCAAAAGCCTTACCTCCCAGAACCGTTATGGGGTTGTCATACTCATGACCCAGTATCAGCACACCGGCACGGCGGCGCTCAGCCTCGGTTCCGGCCAGCATTGATACGCCAAGCACAAGAGTCTGCTGCAACAACAGGATCAGGATGGCGGGAATAATGAATGACTGGAATCCGTTGGCGGGGTTGAACATAGTCACATACTCATTCTCAACAGGCATGGTCATCACCTCTTTCTCACGGTCTGAGAGCCCCGACAGACGTGTCATCTGTATGTCACGGTTCATCTCAAGCGATACCATGGTACAGCCGCTGAGCATGGCCTTGTAATAGAGCAGGCCGCTCATATCACAATAGAGGTTCACGGTAGCCTGCCGGCCACTGACCAGAGTGCTCTCAAACTCAGCCGGAATATGGATCAGTCCATAAGCCTTATGACGGTGCATAAGGTTACGCGCCTCCTCCATATCGGCACAGTATGAGATTATCTTAAGGTCCGGAGTGGCGTCACTCTTGCGCAGGAACTCACGGCTTGTAGCGCTGCGGCATTCGTCCACAACAACCACAGGCACCTCACGCACTACTTCACCACCGTACAGATAGGCATAAAGCAACGGATAGAGCAATGGTACCACTACAAAGAATACCAAGACACCTATATCCGATATAGTATTCCGGAGTTCTTTTCCGGCTACGTCAAGCATATCTCTTACCCACATATCATCTTAGATTAAGGCATGTATGAATACTCATATGCAGCTTTACGGAGCATATGGATGTCAATAAGCGGCAAACTGGCTATCACGATCAGAGCCACATAGTACCATGCCGAATAAACCATAGGTATTCCGTGCAGAGCCTGATCCACATATATCAGGAAATAGTGTCTGACAGGGAACATATATGAAAGAGCCTGAAGTGCCGGAGGCATACCCATTACCGGGAATGAGAATCCGCTTATAGGTATGGAGAGCACACCCCAGAGGGTACACAGGCTGAGAGACCATCTCAGTGACGGGATGGCCGATACCATGAACACCGCAAATCCCTGAGAAGCCATAATGAGCAGCTCGGCTGCCAGGAACATAGGCCAGAAGCCGTTGTTATGGGGGAATCCCAACAAGCCGTAGAGCAATATCAGGTATATCAGTGCCATAAGCGTGAACACCATAGTCTGCGGGAACAGCTTGGCGCTTACAGCCTTAAAGACACTGTCATTGGCCATTGACATCCACTCGCGGGCTGTACCGTCCTTGAGTTCCGTATGTATGGAGAAACAGGTCACCAGCAGTATCATAAGTGACAGTACGGCAGGCAGCAGCGTATTAGTAAGATAAATGTTATAGTTGAGCCACGGGTTGCCAAGCGGACGCATATCCATCTGGATGGGCTGCAGGAATCCCATAGCCTGATCCAGGTTTGCACCCTTTGCATACAACACCTCACGTCCTACTGCGGCCGATGCCATAACAGCCATAGTCTTCATATCACGGTACAACAGTGATGCCGGTATAAGGTAGGTACTGTTGGTGTATATGGATATCTTGGGCTGCTGCTGGCTTGAGGCCATCTCCTGAGTACCCTTGGGTATATAGAAGAATCCGTATATCTCATTCTTCTGCAGAGCCTCACGGGCCTCAGAGAAATTTGCGTACTGCTTTATTATCTCTGTCTGCTGGTAAGAGTCCAGATTACGCAGAATGGAGCGGGATACCGCGGTGTTGTCCTCATCAACCACACCTGCGGGCAGGCTCTGTGGCAGGCCCTCACCCATCAGGGTTGTAAAGAACAGGAAACAGAACAGCGGCGCAAAAATCATGCTCAGTCCGTAAAGCGGACGTGATTTCATACGCAAGACCTCACGTATCGCTATTGCCCAGAATCCTTGCTTTGATCCACTCATGGTAAATCAGTTTCTGTCAATGATAACTGTCATGCCGGGACGCAGATTCTCAACCTTCTGCTGCGGGATGGCCCTAACCTCAAAGGTCTTAAGGTCATACTGACCGTTCACCTTTGTAGCCTTCCATGCTGCATATGAACCCAGGTCACGCATGTATGACACCTTAACCTCTACCTTCTTATCCAGAGCAGGCACGTAAGCCTCACGTACGGCACCCATGGTAAGGTCCTGCAGCAGGTCCTCACGTACGTTGAAAGTAACCCACATATCATCCATAACGGCTATGTTCATGATGGGAGCGCCTGTACCTACCAGCTCACCGATCATGGGGAATATCTCGCTAACCTCACCGTCAAGTGATGCAGTGAGCACGGTCTCATCTATGTAAGAGTTAACCTCGGCAACAACACCCTGAGCCTGACGCATCTGGGCCGCAGCCATCTCCTTAACCTCCTCCTCGGCACCGTTTACGGCCATGTCATACTGTGACTTGGCAGCCTTCTCGGTAGCAACGGCAGCATCGTACTGGGCCTTGGCCTCATCACGTTTCTGCTCACTTACCACACCCTGTGCAAAGAGGTTCTCAAC
>Ga0265298_10005029_pt1 | contig 16729 bp, 11 predicted proteins | sample AusTroGonzalo_MG_3_FD_193486 | JGI IMG/M metagenome (GOLD analysis project Ga0265298, IMG submission 193486) | Bovine rumen microbial communities from tropical cattle in Woodstock, Queensland, Australia - Gonzalo_01 | ecosystem: Host-associated > Mammals > Digestive system > Stomach > Rumen ... | reverse complement strand
AGCCGTACCAGAGAAGGTGCGCCCCAGCGACAAGCTTTTCCTATTAGTAAATTCTTAATTGCGAAGAATTCTTAATTCTTAATTCTTAACTCCTCAGCGCTCTCATGGCATTGAGCACCGCCAGCACCGTCACGCCCACGTCGGCAAAGACGGCGAGCCACATCGTGGCCAGTCCGAAGGTGGCAAGAATGAGCACAGCCACCTTGACGCCGATGGCGAAGATAACGTTCTGACGCGCAATGCCGAGCGTGCGGCGTGCTATCCGGATGGCAGTGGCTATCTTCGACGGACGGTCGTCCATCAGCACCACGTCGGCTGCCTCGATGGCAGCGTCGCTGCCCAGTCCGCCCATCGCGATGCCCACATCGGCACGAGCCAGCACAGGCGCATCGTTGATGCCGTCGCCCACGAAGGCAAAATTCTCCATTTGTTCCACATACTTCACTTTGTCTGCAGGCAGCAGCTCAGCATGATACTCCGTTAGACCAAGCGTCTCAGCCACATGCTGGGCCACCTCACGACGGTCGCCTGTCAGCATCACCGTCTTCGTCACGCCCAGCTCTTTCAGCTCGCTGATAGCCTCACGGCTATCGTCCTTAATTTTATCGTTGATGACGATGTGACCAGCATACTCACCGTCAATAGCCACATGGATAATCGTGCCTACGTGGTGGCAGTCGCGCCACTTGGCGCCCACGGCCTCCATCATCTTCGTATTGCCCACTGCCACCAGTTTGTCGCCCACACGGGCACGGATGCCGTGACCGGCTATCTCCTCAACCTCGCTTACCTCGCAGCCGTCCGTCGCCTCGTCGGGGAAGGCGTCGCGCAGGGCAGCGCCGATGGGGTGCGTCGTGAAGTGCTCCACGTGAGCAGCGAGGTGCAGCAATTGAGAATTGAGAGTTGAGAATTGAGAATTATGATTACTTGAAGAGGCGGATTCCGGGCTTGCCGGGTTATCACAATTCTCCATTCTCCATTCTTCATTCTCCATTGAGTGAACAGCGTTCACCTGGAACTGTCCGTGCGTCAGCGTGCCTGTCTTGTCGAACACCACCGTGTCGATCTTTGCCAGCACGTCCATGTAGTTGGCACCCTTGATGAGGATACCCTTGCGCGAGGCGCCACCGATGCCGCCAAAGAATGTCAGCGGCACGCTGATGACCAGCGCACAGGGACACGACACCACAAGGAACAGCAGGGCGCGATAGAGCCAGGTAGGAAGCGCTTCGCTAAATGAGAGATCAGAAGTGAGAGATGTGATTACTGGCGGCACAACAGCCAGCAACAGCGCAGCAGCGACCACTATCGGCGTGTAGATACGGGCAAAACGGGTGATGAACGTCTCGCTCTTCGATTTGTGCTCGCCAGCGTTCTCCACAAGACTGATAATCTTCGAGACGGTACTCTCGCCAAACGACTTCGTGGTGCGCACCCTCAGCACACCGCTCATGTTGACGCAGCCCGAGATGACCTCGTCGCCGACAGCCACCTCGCGAGGCACGCTCTCGCCCGTCAGCGCCACCGTGTTCAGCGCCGATGTGCCCTCAATGATGACGCCGTCCAGCGGCACCCGCTCGCCAGGGCGGACGACGATGACGGAACCGATGGCAACTTGCTCGGGACTGACGTCAGTAAGCTCCCCTCCTTCGGAGGGGTTGGGGGAGGTCACATGAGCCACGTCCGGACGGATGTCCATCAGGTGGGCAATGCTGCGTCGGCTCTGGCCCTCGGCATAGCCCTCGAACAGCTCGCCGACCTGGAAGAACAGCATGACGAAGACCGCCTCCGGGAACTGCGTCTCGGCACCAGGCAGGAAGCCGATGCAGAGGGCACCGACGGTAGCCACCGACATCAGGAAATGCTCGTTGAAGGCATCGCCGTGGGCCACACCCTCGACAGCTTCCTTCAGCGTTTCGTGGCCTATTAATAAATAAGGAACGAGATAGACCAGCATCAACTGCCACGTCGGCAGCGACCACTGGTGCTCGACGATGACGGCGCCTACCAACAGTACTGCCGTCAGAATAATCAGCACCAACTGCTTGCGCAGCGAGTGCTCCTCGTGGTGGTGCCCATGACTGTGTTCGTGATGATGCTCATGGTGGTGCTCGTGCGAGCAGCACTCATGTTCATGTTCGTGGTGGTGATGATGTTCGTGTGCCATATCTTTACTTTTTTACCTTTTCACGCTGCAAAGGTACACCAACATTCTCGCAACTCAGTTGCAAATAGTGGTCACACATACACATACATAAAAAATCCCCCTGATTTTTTGGCGGTTTCACAAATAATACCTATCTTTGTGGCGTTATCAAAAACTAAGAACCTATGACAGCACTTGTTTCTACTATCCCCATTCTATTGCTCATTGTCCTGATGATGGGCTTCAAAGTATCCGGTTACAAGAGTGCCATTATTACTCTTGCTGTAACAATTGTTTTGGCACTGTTTGCCGTTCCGGCTATGGGCATTGTTCCGGAGAAATATACAGAGGCATCCATCTACAGCATCACCCTGTGGTCGGTTGTGGAAGGCCTGCTCAAGGCGTGTTTCCCGATAATCCTGATTATTATCTTCGCCATCTTCAGTTACAATATCCTTTGTGAGACGAAGGAGATTGAGACCATCAAGACACAGTTCATCCAGATGACCACGGACAAAGGACTTCTGGTGCTTCTGCTGACGTGGGGACTCGGTGGCGTGCTCGAGGGTATGGCAGGCTTCGGAACGGCTGTAGCCATACCGGCTGCCATCCTGATAAGCCTGGGTTTCAAGCCCATGTTCTCAGCCGTCATCTGCTTGGTGGCCAATACTGTGGCCGTGGGCTTTGGTGCTGTGGGCCTGCCAGCCACGACACTTGCCAATCAGGTAGCAGCCAGTGGTGTGGCCACACCAGAGGAGCTCTGTGAGGTTGCCACCTTTATTATATTACAACTCGCGCTGATGTTCTATATCACCCCGTTCCTGATACTGATGATGACCGACCGCAAGAAGATTCTGAAGAATATCAGCATAGCACTCTTCGTGGGAACGTGCTCCATCGTTGTGCAGTTCTGCTGCGCTCATTTCATTGGTCCGGAGACGCCCGCCATCCTCGGTTCGGTGGCTGCCATCCTCGCCATGCTGATATACAACAAGCTGTTCCTGCGCCATGCCGACGGGAAGAATACGGTGCACGTGGAGCATGTGCGCTTCGGTTTTGCCAAGACGCTGAAGGCCTGGAGTGTCTATGGTCTCATTATCTTCTTCATCCTCATCTCCAGCAAGATTGTTCCATCGGTCAACGACCTGCTGAGCAACACCTTAGTTACCAAGTTCGAGCTGCCCGTTGTCGGAAATACCTTTAAGTTTGGCTGGCTGTCGAATGCCGGTCTGATGATTTTCCTCGGTGCCATCATCGGTGGAATGATTCAGGGATTAAGTCTCGGCAAGCTGATGACGATGCTGGCCAAGACGACGCTGAACCTGCAGAAGACCGTCATCACCATTTGCTGCCTCGTCGCAATGGCCATGCTGATGAACAATACGGGCATGACCAACGACATCGCCAAGGGACTCGTGTTGCTGACGGGCGCTGCCTTCCCCTTCTTTGCTCCGCTCATCGGAAGCATCGGCACCTTCGTCACGGGATCGGCCACAAACGCCAATATCCTCTTCGGCAAGCTGCAAGCAACGGCTGCCAGCGACTTAGGACTGGTAAACCAGGGAACCTTCTTCGGTGTCAGTGGCAGTGAGACCAACTGGCTTGCAGCTGCCAACTGTGCCGGCTCTGAGGGCGGCAAACTACTGTCGCCACAGTCGATAGCCATTGCGACTGCTGCTTGCGACATGGAAGGTCAGGACGGCGACATCATGCGCAAGACCATGCCATTCGCTATCTTCTGGATTCTGATGAACGGTCTGATGGTATTCCTCGGACTGCACGTGTTCTGAAGACTGACAATTGAGAACTGAAAAATGAAAATTATTAGCCTATGATGAAAGAATTCCTTGCTGGTCTCAGACAGTTCATTCCGTCTGACCGCATATATACCGACGAGCTTCGTACCCTCGGATGGGGCACCGATGCCAGTTTCTATCGTCAGATTCCAAAGGTTGTCATCCGTAGCGATGGCGAGGAGGAAATCTCGAAGATTGTACAACTATGTGAGAAATACAAGTTGCCCTTTACCTTCCGTGCGGCAGGCACCTCACTCTCCGGTCAGAGCTGTACCGAGAGCGTGCTCATCGTGGCTGGCAAGCATTGGGAGAAGTACGAAATTGCAGAGAACCAGGAAACCATCACACTACAGCCTGGCATCGTTGGCGCAAGGGTCAACGAGATACTGAAACCCTATGGTCGCGTGTTCCCACCCGACCCGGCATCAATCGGTTCGGCAATGGTAGGCGGCATCGTCGTCAACAATGCCTCAGGCATGAACTGTGGCGTGCATGCCAACAGCGACCGCATGCTCCTCAGTGCCCGTCTCATCCTGACCGATGGCACCATACTGGACACTGGCGACAAGGCAAGCCGCGAACAGTTCTCCCATTCGCACCCTGAGTTCATTCGTAAGATTGAGGCTCTGCGCGACAAGGTCCGTGCCGACCAAGAGCTGTCTGATCGCATTCGCAGTAAATACAGCATCAAGAACGTAACAGGCTTGAACCTGCGCCCGTTGGTGGTCTACGATGACCCGTTCGACATTATTGCCCACAGCATCGTCGGTTCGGAGGGCACGCTTGCGTTCCTCTCGGAGGTGACCATGAAGACGCTGAAGGACTATCCCTTCAAGGCTTCGGCTATGGTTTACTTCCTCACGATGAAGGAGAGCTGTGAGGCCGTAGTGGCCATGAAACAGTTGAAAGCCGGCGACGAAGACCTCGCCATGAGTGCCGAACAGCTGGCTGTGAAGTCGGCAGAGATGCTCGACTACAAGTCACTCAGTTCGGTTGACGACCCAGTGTTCCTACAGTATCAGAGGGATGTTGATGCCGGTAAGATAGAAGGTGTGCAGCCAGGCGATTACCACAACCTCACTGCCATCCTGACCGAGACCAAGGGCATTACCCACGAACAGTTACTGGAGAAGATAGAGAAGATTAAGGCGTGTCTCGGACAGTTCCGCCTCTATCAGCCTGCCGAGTTTACCGAAGACCCGAAAGTCTATGGTAAGTACTGGGCCATCCGTAGCGGCATCTTCCCCAGTGTTGGCGGCACCCGTCCTGTGGGCACATCGTGTCTCATCGAGGACGTTGCCTTCCCCATCGAGTCGCTGCCCGAGGCCACCGTGAAGTTGCAGAAACTCATTGCCGACCACGGCTATGACGATGCCTGCATCTACGGTCATGCTTTCGAGGGCAACTACCACTTTATCCTGAACCAGAGCTTTGCCGACGAGCACGAAGTGGCCCGTTATGCCGAGATGATGCGCGATGTGGCCCGGCTGGTGGTCGAGGGATACGATGGTTCGCTGAAGGCAGAACACGGAACAGGTCGCAACATGGCTCCGTTTGTGAAATACGAATGGGGCGACAAGGCCTACGAGGCGATGAAGGAGCTGAAGAACATCTTCGACCCCAATGGTCTGCTGAATCAGGGTGTCATCTTCAACGACGATCCCGACTGCTTCATCAAATGCCTGAAGCCGTTGCCCGTACTTGATTTCGACTACGACAAAGTGCCTGACGGTGGCCACTATCTCATGGAGCCGTCGCTCTCCACCGCCAAGGAAACCGTCGAACAGGTAAAGCGTGCCAACAAGTGCATAGAGTGCGGCTTCTGCGAGGTCAACTGTATGTCGTGCGGCCTCACGCTGTCCAGCCGTATGCGTATTGCCGTGCAGCGCGAAATCCGTTACCTCGCAGCTACAGGCTCTGACCCGGAACGGTTGGCAACGCTGAGAAAGCAATATAAGTACTATGGCGACCAGACATGTGCCACCGACGGACTCTGCTCTACGTCCTGTCCGATGAAAATCAACACCGGCGAGCTGACACACCTCATCCGTCAGATGGACATGAACGACTCTAAGTTCGGCTATCGCATCGGAGAGTTCGCAGCCAACCACATGGCCGGCATCAAGAGCGGACTGCGCGTGGTGCTCGACGTGGCCCACGCTGCCCACGTCACCCTTGGCCCTACACTGATGACGGGCATTTGTCGTGGCATGAACAAGATGGGCCTGCCCCTCTGGACAACGGCCATGCCGAAGAAGAAGCGTCAGCCAAAGCCCTCGGACCTGACGCAGTTCATCATTAATTCCATTGACCATTCACCATTGACCATTGACCATTCTGCTGCGCAAAAAGAGGCGGATGCCAATAATGTTCAATGGTCAATGGTCAATGGTCAATCATTAAAGGTGGTCTACTTCCCCAGCTGCATCAATCAGACCATGGGCCAGTCGAAACATGGCGGAAAAAAGCACGACCTTGTCGACGAGATTATCCAACTCATGGCGAAAGCCGGCTACGAGGTCATCTTCCCTGAGGGTATGGAGAAGATGTGTTGTGGGCAGATCTGGGAGTCAAAGGGCATGCTCGACATCGCAGACCGTAAGAGTGCGGAGCTCGAAGCCGCGCTGTGGAAGGCCTCCGAGGAGGGCAAGTATCCCGTACTGTGCGCACAGAGCCCGTGCCTGCACCGCATGAAGAAAGTCATGAAGAAGATGCGGCTTTACGAGCCCGCTGAGTTTATCATGACATATCTGAAGGACCGCCTCGACTTCCATCCTGTCGACCGCCCCATTGCTTTGCACCTGACGTGCTCAACGCGCCTGATGGGTGTGGACAAGGACATGATTGCCTTGGCCAAGCTGTGTTCCACGAATGTCCTCCTGCCCGAGGGCGTCGGCTGTTGCGGCTTTGCCGGTGACCGTGGCTTCACCTTCCCCGAGCTCAACAAGTACGGTCTGCGCAAGCTCCGTCCACAGATTGAGGCCAACCACATTGAGATAGGCTACTCCAATAGCCGCACCTGCGAAATCGGTCTTGAGACGAACACGGGCATTCCTTACATGAGCATCGTCTATCTAGTCAATGAATGTACAACACCTAAAAAGATAAATTCCTAACACCCCTCACCATACTCACCCGGATACTCACCTGGTCATCATCTAACCACCGTTTTCCGTCCGTTTTCGACATATACGCCCTTGCTGGGCTTGCCGTTTATGCGACGGCCTTGGAGGTCGTAGATTCCAGAGGATTCTTCTGTCGTTTTGGAGGTGATACCTCTGACTTGTATTCCGTCAGGGATAGTTGGAGATGAAAGCATAGGTTCTGCATATTTAAAATCTCCACTTTCATACATTTCATTCGCAATATCCAATGAGTTTTTCTCAGTCTCTGGAGTGAGAATCAAAATATACACTAAAGGTAAGTATTCACTATATTTTCCATAATTTCTAAGTTTATATTTCTCTACGTATGGTGTCAGCAAATCTGCATCCTCCACATTCTTGAGCGCCACATCTATAAATGGGGTCTCTAACGCCTCAGCATTATTTTCTGTAAAGTAATAATGTGTCAGAATTATCGATTTCACGTCTTCCTTCCAGAAATCCATAGAAGTTAACTTCTCATACTCTGGCCGAGATATAACAAGCATGTCGAAATAAGTTATTCCTTTCATTTGGTATTCTGTTTTACCAAGAATCTGGATATTTGCACAGATTCTTTCACTTATTTCCTCATGGCCTTTAGGAATATTAATCACCACCTTGTTTTCGTTACGGGTTAGGTACATCTTCGAACTGCCATGATAGTAGTAATAGTCGGTCTGTGCCGTCGCATGTATTGAACATAAGATAACGAGCAATACTAATAAAAATGTTCTACATGTTTTCATACGTATGAATATTATTGAATTATTAATTAACTACTCATAATGATTTCATTCCTCTACGTAACCAATATAAAAATTTGTACCTACAGGAATTTTCGTGGAGTTCTTGATGACGACACGTTTAGCATTTAACCAAATGTCATTTCCTGGACCTATAACAACATTTCCATATTCTTTCCTGTCTGTGACATCTCTTCCGACATATATTTTTTCTGCAGGAATACAAATCTCACCGGTAATTGTGTCATTCTGAATATATTTGATTTTAGGTGTGATCCACACAGAGTTATATGCATCAACAAGACCGTATCCATATTCGTTGTTCCATGTTCCGTCGGGCTTGGTGACATTGAAATTAACTCCAGAGAGTTTCTTTGCCGTACCACAAATTATGCTATTTACCTCTGTAACTGTCAATTCCGGGTTAAGTTCCAATATCAATGCTGCTACACCAGCAACATGAGGACAGGCCATGGATGTTCCGCTATCATATCCATATGAATTATTAGGAAGCGTGGAAATAATGTTAAATCCTGGTGCAACTAAATCAAGCTCTGCTCCAAAATTTGACAAAGAAGCTCTTGCCCCTATACTATCGATTGCACCAACCGCAAGAATCGTATCATTACAATTAGCAGGATATAAGACATTGGTGTTCCAATTCGCATCGTCATCATGATTCCCCGATGCAAAGACAACAATGCAACCTTTTCCCTGCCGACCATACTTGAAAGCATTGTCTATGGCTTCGTCTATTGCACCATTTGTTGTATTCCTATGCCACGAACATGAGATAATATCAACACCGTGTTGATATGCCCATGTGATGCCGTCCGCAATTCGTAAGGGATTATCTGATGTAGAATTCAAATTGAAACTTATTGGAACAATTGTCGCTTCAGGGGCAACTCCCGCAATTTGTATACCATTATCCTTTACAGCAGCAGCTATTCCAGCGCAGTGCGTACCATGATCTCCATAAATATGACTTGGAGAAGTACCTGTTTCGGCGTCATAACTCAAATTCCTAATATTAGGTGCCAATTCGACATGAGTCGTGTCTACACCATTATCAAAAATTGCTATTTTTACATATTTACCTGTAGCGTACTCCCATGCAGGACTCGCGGATATGTCAATATCTGAAAGTGACGAATAAGGATTCTCTAGCCCCCATTGCAAATTGAACAACGAATCGTTAGAACAAGCAACGACATCAGAGCATAAGTCTGGTACAGATGCTGCAAATTGTCCACTTTCAAAGATCTTATTCGCACATTCCAATGGGCTTTCTTCGCTATCAGAAGTGACAGACAGAATATACCATAAAGGCATTGAAGGCATGTTCCTAATAATCCTAAGTTTATATCGCTCTGCATACGAAGTCAGCAAGTCAATATCCTCTTCCTTCTTGAGTCGGACATCCAGATGTGGAGACTCGTATACCTCTGCTCCTTTCTCTGTATAGTAACATGATGTAATAATTACCGATTTCGAGTCTTCTTTCCAAGAATCCATTGAGATTAATGACTCAAAATCAGAACGAGAAATTACATAAATGTCTAATTCTCCGTCTCTTATCGTATCAAGGGTCTGGGCATTTGACAGAACCCTCTCGCAGACTTCTTCTCTTTCCTTCGGAATACTGACAACGACTTTATTCTCGTTCACGGTCAAAGGTTGTTTAGCGCCCTTATAGTAATAATAAAAATCCGACTGTGCTATTACATGAAATGAACATGAGAGCACAAATAATAACATCAGATATATTTTCATGTGTGCAATCATTGCTAAGAAAGTCCGCAAACATTTTATACGTTCCTTACTCATGGATGCCTCCCTTCCTTTACTTCGTGATAATCATCCTTTTCGTATCAATCTCCTTGCCGTTGACAATGAGGGTGTAGAGGAACATGCCTTCGCCAAGCTCCCAGCCGTTAAGACTAACACTGGTATCACCTGTTGAGACGGGGATGTTCTTGAGCATCTTGCCTGTCATGTCGAAGATACAGATAGAGGCGCTTTGCGCGTCATCGGCCAACGAGAAGTGGATGGTGGTCTGCTCTTTGAAGGGGTTTGGGGTGTTCTGGTAGAGCACGTTACCACCGCTGATGGCAGTATTATTGTCTGTAGCGACAGGTGCTCTCTTTACACTGCCGCTGTTGCCCTTGACCTCATCCAACTCAGACTTCAGCTCTTGAATAGCACGAATCAGGACAGGCACCAGCTCTGTATAGTTGACATAAAGATAGCCATCCTGGGCTTCCAACACCAAATTGGGATAGATTTCCTTCAGTTCCTGGGCAGATAGACCGAAATGGCGGCGAGAATAGATTTTATCTAAATCCTTTTTCATGTATTCGTAGGACTGGCGAACTTCGTCTGAGACGTTCTCTGATTTTTTGGGAGCATCTATGGGTTGACCATTTCTTAGACGGAATTCTCTGACGTTCATTTTCAACAGATTGTCAAGCATTCCTTCGCCACCTCTTGTCGCAACATTCTCGACATTCTCACTGAGATTATTATCGGCTGGGGTGTAAATCTCCTGAGCCATCGTCTGTCCCTGAAGATTTGTGGTACCACGAAAATAGGCCGCATAAAATCCTTGTACATTGTCGGGGTAAAAGAGGTAATAGCCTAAATCCGTACCATAAATACCTGCACCTCCATAACCTTGTACGACATTGTTGTAGTCAATCATTCCCGTTACGCCGAAGTTACGTCCATGATTGGGATTTACCCTTACAAGGCCAAACGTGCCATAATTACTTTCTGAGGTAAAAGAACTGTTAGCGTTTATGATTCCTTCGACACCAACATTTATTTTTCCATCGTATTTCACCGGTGTCCCAGCAATTCCGATACTCCCCACATTAGTATCTGGCCAATGAAAACTACCGCTTCCAACTGTTAATGTTGACCTGAAAACTGGATAAGATGCCCCAATTGCTACTTTGCCGTTTTGGTCTACTTCAAGTTGGGCATTAGCATTGATGGCCGCCAAAGCCATCAAAACACTGATGATAATTGTCTTTTTCATACGCAAATAGAGATTTTAAGTTTTAGGTGAATAATCTGGGTGCAAATATACGAAAAATATCGATACATTGTTCCGATTTCAATCGATTTTTTGCTGAGACAGCATGATTTAGAGGTAACGAGGTAACATTATGACCGAAAACGTCCTGTGGAAAAGGGTTTGAGGCATATTACCTCTATCTAACAGAGGTAACATCGAGGTAACATGAGTGTCTTTTCCTGATGTGGTTGACAGTCTTCCTGGCATCGTTGACAGGATGTTACCTCAATGTTACCTGTTGAGACAAGAGGTAATATCGGCTGAGCCCTTTATACATCGGCATTTCCGAAGAGGATGTTACCTTGTTACCTCTTTTTCGAGTAGTCAACAAAAAAACAGGGATTGCCTGCTTTCCTTTTAATCCTTAGACCAAACTCAACGACTTTCGTGAAATACTCAACGACTTTTGAAAAATACTCATGGAGTATTTCGCAAAACTCATGGAGTATTTTCTGAAAATCGTGGGGCAAAAATAACATCGTAACACTGTTATCATGTTATCTTTAGCCGTTTTCTCGTTTTTTGACAGACGTGTTAACTTAGAGAAATTTAGTGAAATTTTCAGTTGCCTAATAATCAGGTATTTATAGAAAAACTTTCAGAAATTTCAGTAAAATAACAACAAAAAAGATAACATCTTAACACTGTTATCTGTTATTTTTCCGCCTTTAACAATCTTTTCAGGCGATTATTTGTCTGTATCACGAAGAATACTTACCTTTGAGACCGATTAAGTACAAACTAGAAACCATAAACAGATACATAAACCTCAACGATATGCAAGTAAAATATAAATTCCTGTTTGTTCTACTGATGGTCTCGTCGTTTATGGCATGTGACGACGATAAACTCATTACTGGTGACAACGAGCCATTATACAATCATACTTATCTGAGATTTGTTTCTCCAACAGGTACTAATGTGCTTGACTCGTTGAGCATCATGAGCCCAGAAAAATGGGTTATGGAACTTGGGACGGACTTGATGTCCATCAGCGGAATTCAGGCAAGCGACAATCATGCATTGGACTTGATGACAGAATTATTCTATGGTTCCAAACGGGCTGGCGACGAGTTCGATGAAAAGGGGCCGCTTGTCCATGTGATGTGGTATGACTCCTATATTTGTAAAGTGAAGCGCCCGAAGAAGTATCATGAGACATACACCGTCACGATGACCAGCCCTAAGGTGTTCGGCGATGGTGTGTCACATACGTTGACTTGGTATGTCAACGTATCTGGAAGAGCCGTTGATGCCTATAAGTGTGAGGTTGACGGCCATGAGGTCTCACTGGCCAACGACCCTCTCTATATAATGGATTCGTATGAAGGTCGCCATTTCGTATCGGCTATCGTTACTGTCCCGTGTAAATAGAACAAAAGAAAGAAAAGCTCCATGGCTCCCAAGCGGAAGTCATGGAGTTTTATTGTGCTCTTTTTGAATCTTGAACAGCAGGATGGGCGGCTCTGTCATCGCCAATTAACACTTTTTATTTCTCATGGGTGCAAGGTTTGCTGATGTGTGTGGTTTAAGGGGTAAAAACATCAATAAACCAAAGAAAGAAAAAAGTATGAGAAAGAATGATCTGTTTATTGGCCTTGCAGCCATGAGCCTGTTGCTGACAGGCTGTAGCGGTGTTGACGACGGCTTGTATTCGCCGGGTGTGTTAGGGACTTTTAACGAGGAAGACCTGACGGAGGTGCAGCCCACGAGTGGCGACAAGTTTGAGGAGTTTGCCGACAACCCCTTCGTGAAGACCGTCCAGCAGCCAGTGTCCACATTCTCTGTCGATGCCGACGGCGCCTCTTATGCCATTGTGCGCCGTTGCAAGAAAGTTGGCAGAGAGATTGACCCGTCGAGTGTGCGCGTTGAGGAGTTCCTGAACTATTTCACTTTCGACTACCCGTTGCCCACGGGCGACGAGACGGTGGCCATCAATGCCGAGGTGGGAGAGTGCCCGTGGAACGCTAAGCACCATCTGTTGCGTCTGGGTATCAAGGGTAAGGAGCTGGCCGTCAACGAGGTGCCACGCGCCAACTATGTGTTCCTGGTGGATGTGTCGGGCTCTATGAACTCCAACGACAAGTTGCCGATGCTGAAGAAGGGACTCACAGAGCTGCTCAACAAACTCGACCCCGATGACCGTATCTCGATTATCACCTACAGCGGCGAGGTGAAGAAGCTGTTGGAGTCGACAACCGTTCGCCATGCCGATAAAATCAGGGCAGCCATCAACAAGCTGGAGGCCGACGGTTATACAGATGGCGGTAAGGCGCTGAAGATGGCCTATGAGGAGGCATTGGCAAACTACGACCAGACACGCAACAATCGCGTCATCCTGGGTACCGACGGCGACTTCAACGTGGGCGTCACCAGCACGGAGGCTCTGGTGGAGATGGTTGAGAGCTATGCCCGTAAGGGAATCTACATGACCTGTCTCGGCTTTGGCATGGGCAACCTGAACGATGCCATGATGGAGAAAGTCAGTAACTCGGGCAACGGCACCTATCATTATATAGACAGCGAGAACGAGTTGATGAAGGTGTTCGTCCACGAGAGCAGCCGTTTTGTCAGCGTGGCCAACGATGCCAAGTGCCAGGTGACCTTCGACAGCACCCTCGTCAGTCAGTACCGCCTGATTGGCTACGAGAACCGCATCATGAACAAGGAAGACTTCGAGAACGACAAGAAGGATGCTGGCGAGATTGGTGCCGGACAGACCATCACGGCCCTCTACGAGATTGTCCTGAAGGACGACAAGCCGGAGGGATTTGCCTCGCAGCCCTTCGTCACCTTTGACTTCCGCTACAAGAAAGCGCTTAACGGCGAGAGCCGTCCGCTACAGCTGACGATGAACGCCGGAAAGATTTTTGAGAAGTACGACCGGCCCGATGATTTCTACTTTGCTGCTGGTGTGGCTGCCTACGGAATGCTGTTGCGCAACTCCCCCTACAAGGGCAATGCAACGCTCGACATGGCGCGCTCGTTGGTCAAGCAGGGCCTGACCTTCGACCCTCATGGCTACCGTGCTGAACTGCTGCGCATGATGGATCGCTGACAGGTTTTTGAGTGGCTGATGACAAAAAAGTGAGTGGCAGATGCAAGATTTCGCCGATTGTGCAGTTATATCTTAATAAAGGTAACACGAGAAAAGATGAAGATGAAAAGAATAAGGATTATTGGATTATTGTTGGCAGGACTGCTGCTGACGGGCTGTGCAAGCGACGAAGACCTGAGCGTTAATAACGGCTTTTCCGAGGATAACGATGGAGGAATCCTCTACGAGGGAATCTGGTCTATTGACGACACGCCGATAGAACAGGACTATATGATTGCCTGGACATACAAAGACGGCAATCCTGCCATCGTGCTTCCGAACTTCCCCTACCAGGCGGTCTTGGATAATCTTCTGCCTGAGTTCCAAGGCAGTCGAGTCAAGGAGCCTGCCACTCCTTCTGTCATTCAGCTTGGCTATGTAGGCTATACCTCAGCAAATTCCTATTACGATGCATCAACAAATAACAATGTGGATGGCAGCCCTTACGAAGGATTCCTGTTGTTTGACATCATAACCGACGATGAAACTCCTCTCTCCGCGGAACTGCATCTGATTAGTAATCAGTCGGTTTTCTCGTTCAACAACACATCTGCGAACTGCGTATTAACGATTGACAAAGTCTATATATACAAGGATGGGGACAAACCCCGTGTCGTCGTTCTGAACCCGGAAAGGAAACTAACGTTCGTGAGCACAAAAAGACTGTAGCGAGAGGTGAAGACATCGGAGACAGAAAGTCAGCTGCTGGAAGCTGTCCGTAGCGGAGACCGTCGGGCCATGCGCAGGCTCTACGACCGCTATGCAGGCTATGCGATGGCTACCGGGCTGAGGTACGTGGCGAGCCAGGAGGATGCGCGCGACGTGCTTCAGGACAGCTTCGTCAAGGTCTTCACCACCATCAGCCGCTTCGACTACCGAGGCGAAGGCTCGCTCAAGGCGTGGATCAGCAGGATTGTTGCCAATCAGGCCATAGACTACCTGCGAAGCAAACAGCGGCTCTCGTTTGTCAGCGATGTGCCTAACGACACGGAAGACGAAGAACCCGACGTGGGACTGGTGCCGCCTGAGGTGCTCACCCGACTGATAGCGCAGCTGCCTACCGGCTACCGTCTGGTGCTGAACCTCTACGTCTTCGAGCAACTGCCGCACAAGGAGATAGCCCGACAACTGGGCATCAAGGAGGAAACGTCGGCATCGCAGTTTAACCGCGCCAAGCGGAAACTGGGCGAACTCATCAGAATCTACATCAAACAGCAAGAGAGAATATGAAACAGGAACAATGGACTGAGCAACTAAGAGAGAAACTGAGCGGCTATCAGGAAGCTGTTCCTGATGGGCTGTGGGGGGACATCGAGGCTGCACTCGACGAGGCTCCTGTGAAGCGTCGTCCTGTCGTGGCGTGGCGTCGCTGGTCGGCTGCTGCTGCCATTGTCCTCCTGTTGGCAGGCGGTTCTCTGCTGTTGTGGAATAGTGAGGAAACCAAAATGACAGAAACGGCAGAGATGGCCGATGTGCTGCAGACACAGACAGAAGCAGTACAGACAGAAACGTCTGAGGCTGCAGAAACTTCTGAGCCTGTGGCTCCTCTGTTGGCAGCTGCGACGCCTAAGGTTCAGAAACAGATGAAGATGGCGGAACCTGCTGTCCTGGAACAAGAGAAGCCTGTCTTGCTGATACAAGACGAACAGCAGCCTTCGCAAGGACAGGACCTGGCTCAGCAAAATGAGGAACCGTTGACGCAAGAGGAGACGACGGTCTCGGCCCCTGCTGTTGAGCAGAAGGCAGACAAGAAAGAAGTTCTGTCCCAACCAACGGAACTCTTCCCGTCGGTCGAGATGAAACGCGCCACGAGGCAGCCGTTGGTGGCAGCCCTGTATGCTGGAGACGGTTTGGGCGACAGAAACGACGTCGACCGCGTCCAGATGAGTCACGATATGGCCCAGAAGTATGCGGCACTGAACGGCGGAGGAGCTTCGAGGGCAGCAGAGCCCATTTGGCTTGCCGACTACGAGGAGCGAGAGAACCACGAGCGCCCCTTTGCCATCGGTATGCAGCTGCGTTATCCCCTCAGCGAACGTCTGTCGCTCACCAGCGGTCTCGTCTATACCCGCTTGAAGTCAGAGTTCACGAAGGTGATGAAGGGTAGTGAGGTGGAGCAGGAGCAGATGCTGCACTATGTCGGCGTGCCGTTAGGAGTGCAGTACAATCTGTTGCAGTTTGGCCACCTTAATATATATACCTCGGTTGGCGGTCAGCTGGACTGGAACGTCAGTGCCAGGATGCGCGTCAAAGGCCGGGAGGCCGACATTGACCGTGACCATTGTCAGTGGTCACTCAGTGGCAGCATCGGCCTGTCGTATGCCATCACGCCCGCTTTGGGGCTGTATGTCGAGCCAGGCATCCGCTACTATATGGACAATGGCAGCGCCGTCAGGAACTACTTCAAAGACAAGCCAACGAACGTTACGTTGCAGATGGGATTACAGTTGAATATCGGAAACTAACGCAAATTGTAAACTCCATATTACAATCGCCCTTGCAGCCGCCGACTGCAGGGGCGTATTTGTATATTTATGAGACATAAGTGCAACAAATTCTTCACCCTACACTCTTCACTCTTCACTTTATTTCGTACCTTTGCACCCGCAAAAATTAAAAACCAAAAAGAAATGTTTCATATTTACGAAGGATTCCATCTTGTAGAAACTTATCACAAGATGCGTCACCAGCGGAAGTATTATCCTGCCGATGGCACCAA
>Ga0265298_10005028_pt1 | contig 16730 bp, 12 predicted proteins | sample AusTroGonzalo_MG_3_FD_193486 | JGI IMG/M metagenome (GOLD analysis project Ga0265298, IMG submission 193486) | Bovine rumen microbial communities from tropical cattle in Woodstock, Queensland, Australia - Gonzalo_01 | ecosystem: Host-associated > Mammals > Digestive system > Stomach > Rumen ... | reverse complement strand
ATTTCTGCAAATGGTTCATACTGGTATCCTTGGGCAATCAGGTCAGCCAAGAGATCCTCGTTTTTAGGAGCCAGCGCAATCTTATTGTTTTTTGTATCAAAGGTTAACGCTTTTCCTGTCTCGTCTGTCGGAACAGGCACGTTTCCTTCAATGCGCAGCCCTGCTGTGGCGGTGATGTTGTTATCGTAGAAGGGGTTGTTGACGTTCAGATACAACTGAGGATTCTCCAGTTCGATGTTTGTTCCGCTTTCCTGCAGAATCTCAGGAAGGTTGCTTATGCGAACGGGATCGATGTTGATATCCTCGATGGTGTAGTTTATACCACCACTGAATGAGTTCACTACTATGTTGTTGCTGAACTTGACATCGCAACTGTAGCTTGCGTCTGTTGCACTTACGATAGTAGCTAATTTGACATTCTGATTCAGATTGCCGGCTTTAATCTCGGCAGTTCCGCTAACACTACATTGCTTATTGTAATCAAAGGTATGCTTATCTGCATCAAATACAGCACCATCGGTAGCCATTTTGTCGTACACCAGTCCGGTTACAGTTGCCTGAATGTTTTTCTGACCTTCTGTAATAGCCAACTCATCGTATGTCAGTTTACCTGTATTGGTGTCGTAATTATCATTGTTGGTAACGGTCATACCTGCAGGCAGACTTATAACCAGGTCTTTAATATTGACTGAACTGACCAGGTTCTTTAAACCATCCAGTTTAATGTCTATATTCAGATTCAGAGGTTCAAAACCTAGTTTTTCCAACTTGGTTATACGAGAATCGATATTGGCAGCATTCAGATTGAAATCCTTCTTGTCGTTTATCTCGATTTTGAAAATAGGAGTGTTTGAATTGATTCCTACAAGTGAACTCAGATCAGCATCACCTATAATCTCTGCAATGGTCTTGTTGCTGGCATATTGTTCAATCTTGTTTATGATGTCTTGGGGTAGGGTAATACTAACCATAACCTCCTCGGAAATGTCTGCTGGTTTGGCGATTGTAATCTTCTCTACCTTTACATCTTTGGAACGGAATGCCGTAGTACTTTGCTTCTGGAAATAGTAATTGCCATTAGCATCTTTCTTGATGTCGCTGTCATCTTCAATGCTGATAATGGCATCCAGTTTGATGGGTTCCATGTTTAGGGGAATGACAAGCCCTTTGGCTGTGAACCTTGACGTCGTGTCAATGTCTGAGAGGTCGTACTGTTTGTCTGTGCATGAAGCTGTTAGCAGTACTGCTGCTACAGGAAGTAGTCTTAATAGTTCTTTTTTCATTAGTTTTGGTCTTTTTAGGATGATTAGGTTATTCTGTTGCAAAGATACAGGATTTTACATTAGTGCCAAATTATTTTTAGTTATTTTTCGTTCGAAGGGACAAAAAAAGAGCGGCAAACCTGATGGTCTGCCGCTCAAATATGTTCTGTAAATCTTAGGTTAGATTACTTAATGCGAACGTAAACGATACGCTGTGAGCTCTTGCTCTCAGCACCGTGTGCCTGAGCATCAGCAACCTTAACACCCTTGTTCTCCAGGTAACCCTTAACAGCGTCAGCACGCTTCTGAGAGAGCTTCTGGTTGTAAGACTTAGCACCTTCGGGAGAAGCGTAAGCGTCGATGATAACAGTTGAACCGTTAGCAATCTGATCCAGAGTAGCCTTAGCAGCGTTGCTCAGGTTAGCCTTGTTCTGCTCGAACTCAACTACATAGATGCTAGAACCAGCAGCAACCTTCTTCTCAACTACCTTCTCAACAATCTTCTCAACGGGCTTCTCAACTACCTTCTCAACAGTCTCAGTTACAACCTGAGGCTTAACAGCTGCGAAGTGGTGAGTACCGTTAGAGGTCTTGAAGTGATAAGTAACACCAGCTGTGATCTGGCCGATTACGTTATGACCATAAGCTGTGCAACGCTCGGGATATACGCAGCCAAAGAAGTAACCGGGTCTTGCGCTATAGAAGTCGTTTGTCAGGTTCATAACAACTGCAGGACGCAAGCTGATAGTCCAAGCCTTAGCCTCACCCAGGTTGAAGTCGAAGTCGAAACCGAACTTAGCAACGGGACGGCTCAGGTCGTTGTTGTTAGCACCACCAATCCACTCGCTGGGGAAGAACCAACGCTGGTAACCGAAACCACCGCGAGCCTGAATCTCGAAGAAACGAGGAGCACCCTTGTAACCGCAGAACCAGTTCATCAAGTTGATCTTGGTGCTGGCAATAGCGCTCAAGTTGTCAATTGCATTGGGGCTCTTAAGTCTCAGCCAGTTGTAGTTGTTGTTAATGCCAGCAGTAATGCCGAGTTCGAAGCTAACTACAGGAGTAACAGCCTTTGTGGCGTTGATACCAACGATAGCACCATTAGGAGTGTTCCAATCGTGAGCGTTAGTTGTGATACCACCCTCAACACCTATTGACCAATTGTCCCAAAACTTGTGACCGTCAACATTGTACTGTGCATTTGCACTGTATGCCATAGAGAACATGGCAACCATTAAAAGAGTAATTTTTTTCATAACAAACTTATAAAAAGTTAAACATCATTTCCTTTTCAATCATGCATTTGTATGCATTTTTACACATTTGTTAACGCAAAGGTATGCTATTTTGCGATATCTACCAAACATTTTTTACAAAATCTGCTTAAAAATGTCATATTTTCATACTTATATTCTTCATTTTTGTGTGTAAGGCGGTTTAATGACAGCATTATAGTGTAGTAGGCGTTGCTATATACCTTATTATATATATAAGGATTCTGATATGTAATGATTACTTTTAACCTGTTAACGTATTTTAACAAACAATTGGCATGTTAGTAGATAATATTTGTATAACTTTGCCGCGTACAGATGCAAAATTTGTATAGAAAAGCCTTAACTTTTGAGGTAACAATAAAGGTGGCAATATTATTTTAACCTAATATTAATTTACTTAAACTAAAAGAAGATGAAAAAAAACTATCTCTTTAGCCTGGCATTCTTGGCCTTAGCATGGATGACAGGTTTTTCTGCCCGTGCGTGGGATGAACCGGCGCAGGTTGATGGCGTTTACCAGATTGGTACAGCTTCTGAACTGGAGTGGTTTGCCGAGTACGTGAACTCTGTAACAGGTAATGATGATCCTGACAAAGACGCTAAGCTTACAGCACAAGCTGTGTTGACAGCTAACATTGACATGGCTGGTATTGACCATTCTCCTATTGGTCGTTATACAAACGAGAGTGGAGCGGTTATCGATACCTACAAGTTTTCTGGTAAGTTTGACGGTCAGTTCCACACCATCAGTAACTTAGTTATTGATCGTCCTGATGACGAGACTCTCGGTCTCTTTGGTTTTGTTCGCGGTAATGCCAAGATCAAGAACATTATCATGGATTCTACTTGTTCAATCAGAGGTAAGAACCGTGTAGGTTCTATTATTGGTCTCATTCAAACAAATACTTACACCGCAGAATCTCCCGATGGCTTAGAGATTCTGAACTGCGTCAGCTTTGCAACGCTTACCACAACTTCTGGTGCTGCAGGTATGATTGGTGCCGGTGCCGACCAGTATCCCTATTTTGATATGGAAAACTGTGTGAATGCAGGTACTGTTACAGCAGTTAACAAAGGTTCTGCTTTCTGCGGATGGAACAGATCTGCAGGTGGTAATGCCAAGATGTGGAACTGTTTGAACATTGCAGAAATTAGTGTTTTGGATGGTGGCAGCCAACTCTTCCGCGGCGCTAACCGTTCTATTGCTAACTGCTACGATACTTTCCACAGTGCCAGCAACTTCCAAGGCGAGCATCCTGCTTATAAAACTGCTGACCCTCTGCATAGCGGTGAGATCTGCTATCTGCTTAATACAGCCTTGCGTTCTGACTTGGCTCCCAATGCCAATCCTAACGCTCATCCTTTCACTCAGGATCTCTCTGATCCTAACTCTATTCCTCTGCCCATTCCTGGTAAAGCAGTATACGAGGTAGCTGCCTACAATTGTGACGGTACTCCCAAGGATGGTGTTTCCTATAGCAATGAGGAGTCTGGCAAGGTTATTCCTCCTCATACTTACAGTGATGAAACTGGTCTTTGTACCTACTGTGGTGCTCCCAACGAGGCGTTTATGACTCCAGAAGAGGATGGTTTCTATCATCTCAGCACGGCTGCTCAGGTTGAGTGGTTCTCTGCAATGGTTAAGATTGGTCATGGTGCTATGAAGGTCAAGTTGGATGCTGACATTGACTTTGGTGGTGTTGCTGATGCACACATGCCTATTGGTACTAATACACAGAAGTACTTTGGTCATTTCGATGGTCAGGGACACCGTATTAAGGGTATGGTTTTGACCACAGCAAATTCTCTCGCTGATCGTGACAATGATGGTCAGGGTTTCTTCGGTTCTGTTCGTGGTGGCGGTACAGATTCAAATGGTACTACTAACAATGAGGTTGTCATTGAGAACCTTATCATCGATGAAAGTTGCTCTGTAACGCATGACAAGAATTTCGTGGCAGGTGTTGTAGGCCGTGTTAATTCTGTTAATACGGGCGCAACAGTTATTATTCGCAACTGTGGTAACGAAGCCGCCGTAACCACCTCAGGTAAGAATGCTGCTGGTATTCTTGGTTGCGTTGCCTCTACCAATGTAGCCTTGAAGCTTTACAACCTCTGGAACAAGGGTACCATTGTTGGCAATGGTGGTGAGAGTGCTGCTATCTGCGCATGGACTGGTCAGCGCAATGTTGACGGCGAAGTTGACGTGGAAGGCTGCTGGAATATTGGTGAAGTAACTGGTATTGACGGCAACCACTATAATATGATTCGTCGTAATACCAATATTAAGCCTCGCAACATCGTTGACCTTTGCATTGCAAACGGCACAAAGGGCGGTAACCAGGGTACAGTATCTGTATGGAATTCCGAGAATCCCATCTCTAGCGGTGAGCTGTGTTACCTCTTGAACGGCGACCAAACATCTATTGTCTATACTCAGACTCTTGGTACAGATGCAATGCCTGTTTATGGTACAACATCCAAGCAGGTTTATCAGGCGGGAACTATCAATTGTGCAGGTGTTGCAGTAGGTGGTCTTAATTATAATAATGAAAGCGGCGAGACTATTCAGCTCGACCATAACATAAATGCTGAGATTGGTATGTGCGATGTCTGCTACACCCAGTTCCAGGAACCCCAAAAGGATGGTGACTACTATTTGCTGGCAAATGCTGGAAACGTAGAGTGGTTGTCTAACGCTGTTAAGGGTGCTGGTGGTGCTGCATTCTATGCCAAGCTGACGCAGGATATTGATTTCCTGAACATAGAGAACCTTCATAATCCCATTGGTCCCACAACTGGCAGTAAGTTCAAGGGCGTGTTTGACGGTCAGGGCTATCGAATCAAGAACATGATTATCAATCGTCCAACTTCTGAGGCTCAAGGTTTCTTTGGTTGGCTGCAGGGTAACGATAACACAACTATCAAGAATCTCATCATTGATAAGTCTTGCTCTATCATTGGTAGCAATAAGAGTGGTGGTGTAGCTGGAGCTTCTCAGAACTACAAGGCTGGAGCTACCATAACTATCGAGAATGTTGTAAACGAAGCTAACGTTACTGTCAGTGGTCAGGATGCAGCTGGTATTGTAGGTGGCGAGAGTGGAGATAAAGCCAATTATTACATTCATAATGTAGTCAACACTGGTAACATCACATCTACTCACCAGAATCCATTTGTTGGTGCTCTCTTCTGCTATCAGGAGAAGGGTTCTGTCGAGAATTTCCTGAACCTCGGTACCATCACGGGTCATAAGGGAGGCAATATGGGACGCTTCCAAGGTACATGGAAGAATGTTATTGACCTGAGTGATACTAATATGGATGGAACAGATTCCGGTGAGAATCGTGGCATAAGAGAAGATTTGACAAAAGCAGACCTCACCAATGGTAAGGTGGCATACATCTTGGGCTTCAAGCAGCTTATCGGCATCGACGAATACCCATCTCCTCTCAATGAGGCACCTGTCAGCTACGTTGGTGATGCAGGCTATGCAACTCTCTTCGACGCTACTACTGGTTATGTACTGAACGGCGATGTTGAGGCTAATGTTGCTGTCCTGAACAACACATGGCTTGACCTTACAGCCATCGAGAATATTCCTGCAGGCACTCCTGTTATTCTGAAGGGTACTTATTACAACAAGTTTGCTAAAGATGTACCTGCCATCAACATTGCTAATGACCTGAAGGGTACAGCTGACGCTACAGAAGCAGACGGCACAATGTACATTTTGGCTAAGCCCGCGGATAAGGAAGTTGGCTTCTATCTTGCAAAGACTGGAACCACTATTGCTGCTGGCAAGGCTTACTATCAGCCTTCTAACGCAGGTGTCAAGGCCTTCTTCTTCAATGGCGAGAGCGAGACAGCAATTAAGAGCCTCACCCCAGCCCTCTCCGAAGGCGAGGGAGCAATTTATAACCTCGCTGGCCAGCGCATCAGCAAGATGCAGAAGGGCGTAAATATCATTAACGGACACAAGGTCCTCTTTTAATTCAAAATTGATAAATTCAAAAATCAAAAATTGCGAATATGTACATTAAACCCGCTTTTAAGATTGAAGAGGCTCAGGTTGTCAGCATGCTGGCAGAGAGCCTGCCTATAGATGGTAAAACAGAAGTAGATGGTGGCAATGCATTGACCAAGGAAAGCGATTGGTCGCTCTGGTCGGATGACGAGGAATAATCTTTAATCACCTATACTATAAGAAGAAGGCAACTCCGTTTGGGGTTGCCTTCTGTTTTTATGTTATTTAAGTTTCACGAGTTTACATCATTGCGCTTAGAATCTTCTGGAAGAACTGCAAGTGTTCGTCCCTCCATTGGTATATGGCAGACTCCAATGCATCCAGGTTGGCCTGCTCAGGTGGTATCTCTTTGCCGTCTTCCATCAGCATTGTTACGTTATACCCATCGTTACTATAGGCTTTAATAAATCCATGGTATCCCATTGGTACATCACCTTCCATTGCCATAACTATAGCATTTAACGTTTGTATGGCTTGTTCGCGTCTAAATTGTTTGTTCATGTTAATAGATATTTCTTATTTACTGCCAAAGTTAGTCATTTTTTCACAAAAACGCTTTCTCTGGAAATAAAAAATACACAAAACCCCTAAAATCTCATATTTATAATTACCTTTGCATGTATATATAAACCTAAAACAAGTCGAAAAATGAAATTTAGAGCATTCGTAGCTGCATTGATGCTTGCATCTGTTGCATTTACTTCATGTCAATTTAAGAGCAATAACTCTGCTGAGAATGATGTTGTTGTTGATAGTCTCTCTGCTCCCATCACTGAAACTGCCTTGCCCGATGTAACCCTTGAGCGTACAGACGGTACTAAGTTGGAGCTCTCTAGTCTGTTTGGCAAGACCCTGTTCCTGGATTTCTGGGCCACATGGTGTCCTCCCTGTTGTGCTGAGATACCTTACTTGGAGACCTTGGCCAAGCAGTTTGCTGATAATCCGGATGTCCGCATCATCAGTATCTCTGTCGATCAGGACCGTGATGCATGGGTCAAGAAGATAACCGAGGATAAGCCTTCATGGGAACAGTATCGTATTTCTATTGATGATGCAGATGCCTTCTTCAGTGCCATAGAACTGGAGACCATTCCCCGTTTCATTATTGTAAGTCCTGATGGCAGTATCATCAATGCAGATGCGCCCCGTCCTTCTGATGATATCTGTGTTTCTACTATTCAGAAGGCAGTAGGACAGTAAGCAATCTCATATATGAAGAAGCTTCTCTATTTTCTTTCCGCCATACCATGCGCTGTGGTTCCAGCTTTGTTTGCAGGCGTTATACATCTTGTTTTAATGTATGCTATTCTTACGGCCATAACGGAAGACTTCTGGCGGATAGTCATAGGTGTCGTCCTGGTGGTAATATTTGCTTATGCCGACAATTGGATTCAGTCGTTCTACCCGTACCTGGCATATCCTTTCTTCAAGATAGTAGGGAAGCATCGTCAGTTTATGTTTCTGCAGAAAGTGGCTCACTTCACGGTTGTTGCTTTGGCCATATATCTTATATTTACCCGTTTCCCGTTCACGTGTATGCCACAGTACATTTTTGCCGGAGTGCTATGTGCTGTAATGTTCGGTCTTCATTGGGATTATTGCAAGAAGGGAACAATGGGTGTTCGTGGTAATACCTTCAAATAGAATTGTCCGTAAAGGATTGAACAATATAAAAACAATGTGGGAGTCAAGAATGGCTCCCACATTATTTATTATATATAGGTAATCAGTTTAGAAAGTGTACTTCACTGCAACGGTGGGGTTGACGTAGAAAGTACGGCTAGCATTATTGGTGGGGGTTACAAAGTTGTTGCTAAACTCAAACTCTGTACCAATGCTCAACTTATCGCTGGTACGGTTCTTACCGATTACATTGAACCAGAACTGAGGCTCAGAGAGGAAAATCAGACCTTTGTCGTTGTTTGGCTTGTAACCATACCACAAATCCGCAAAGCCGCTGAATGTGCACAGGCCTTGTGCAAAGTTGATACCCCATACAGCTGTTGTCTGGAAACTGGCATGTGCATCGCGGACTCCTGCGTTGAAGAACTGCTTGTACAGAGCCTGGAAGGTAAAGGTCTTGCTAAAGTCATTGTTATGCCACTGCCAAGCGGGACCAACCAACATACTCTGCTGGAAGGATAGGTAGTTGTTCAGACCTCCGTCATATTCAATGTGAGCGGTGAAGCTGCTGTTTGTATTCTTTACTTTTGCAAAGGTGAAGTCACGGCTCATCTCCCAGTAGGCACCGATGGGACCTAAATAATGTCCTAAACCAGGGTGTGTATTATCACTGCTTCCTCTGTAGTCCATATCAATGAACAGGAAGGTTGAACCCAGTTTGTCGGCCTTGAAGAACTCGGCTGTAGCAGTGAACAACTGACGGTCAGCCTCAGAATCAGAATTCATGTGACGACCCAGATCATAATGCATCTGCAAGTTAAACTGTGCGCTGGCTGCCATTGCAAAACCCATCAGCGCTGAAACTAAGAATGTTTTTTTCATTGTTTTTTGTGTGTGTAATTCGTTATTACTTTATAGTGTTACTAAAACATTTCGTTATATCGATTTCCCTAATCTCTAATCCCTAATCGGGTTTCCATCCCTGACGAGAGGTTCTTTATATTTTCTCTCCATACATCAGGTCACCGGCATCGCCTAAGCCTGGAACGATGTATTTGTGTTCGTTCAGCACGGGGTCTATGGCGCCGCATACCAGCACAACGTCATTGTTAGGGAAGATGTTCTGCAGATAATCCACGCCGCTCTGGGCTGCTATCACGCAGGCCATCACCAGACGCTTGGGTGTTCCCTTGCTCTTCAGGGCCTCGTATGCCAGTTCCAGGCTGCCGCCTGTTGCCAGCATGGGATCCACTAGGATGAGTGTCTTGCCGTCCAGGGCAGGTGATGCACAGTATTCCACCTTGATGCCCACCTCGTTCATCTCGCGGTCCTTGTAATAGCGATAGGCTGATACGAAGGCGTTGCCTGCCTCGTCGAAGATATCCAGGAAAGCCTGGTGCAGAGGCAGACCGGCACGGAAGACGGTTCCTACAACCACCTTGTCATCATAAGTGTTGATGGCGCATTTGTCCAATGGCGTCTGTATGGTCTTCTGGCTATAGGTTAGGAACTTGCTTATCTCGTAAGCTTCAACATGCCCGATACGTACAACATTCTGGCGGAATCGCATACGATCCTTCTGTACGTCAATGTTTCTCAGCTCGCTCATGTACTTGTTCAGTACACTGTTATTCTCGCTTAAGTTTATTACTTTCATTGTATTCTATATTATAAGATCAGTCCAATTGCTTAAAGAATGTCAGAAACTGTAGTACATCTCGTAAACAGCCTCCAACTGTGGATACATCCATCGGGCCAGACGCTCACCGCCTGCAGCGTTCAGATGCAAGCCGTCGCGGAAGAATACGCGGTTGCTGGCACCAATTTCCGTCATGGGGGTCAGGCCGGAATAGCTGTAGGCATCCAGTACTATAAGTGAGTAGTATGCTGCTACCTCGCGTATAGCGTTTACGTATTCGCGGAAGGTCTTGCCTGTCTTTGCGTTGGTACCTTCTGTGATGGTCATGTCGGAATTCACAACATACTCCTTCTGGTCAATCTCTGTTCCGTGATGGATAGGAAGCATGACAACTACAGGGATGTTGGGATAGCGTGTACGCAATCCTGAGAAGAGACGGTGCAGTCCACCGTAGAAGGTGTTCTTGTAAGGATTTGTTCCATCAGAGAACTCACCGAAGTCTGCTGTATCTGTATGGCCGAAGTCGTTGGTGCCACCAAACACAATTACCATATCCAAGTCCGTGGCCATGTTGGTGTAACGTTTCTCAAAGGCTTTTGCATCATCAGCGTTCCTTCTGGCAATATGGGTGGCAGAGATGCCGTAGTTAACAGCTGTGCATCCTGTCAGGTTGGCATAAGAGTTCACGTATTCGGCATTCTGTGTGATGCTGTCGCCCAGGAATCCAATTCTCTTACCCTTCCAGTGCGACTTCTTTACGGGGGCTACTTGTTCGGTATCCTTGGTTGTTGCGCAGTAGGTTGCATCTGCCTGAGCTACATCGCATACTTCAATAGCGTCTATAGTTGCGTACTGCTTGGCCCATAGGGTAGGGCAAAGGCAAACAAACAGGAGTGTTAGTATTGCTCGCATAATAAAATAGTTCTAAGTTCTGTTATTCTGGGTGTAAAGTTACTGATTATTTTTGTAAAGTTGTTCTCTCGTAGCCTAAAAATCGGAAAAAAAGTGTACCTTTGCGTCCGATTTTCTTGATAACGAGGATATGAATAGCATACTTATAGTGCTTCCCATCCTAACACTACTGATGTTTTGTTTAGGACTCACACTGGAAGCAAAGGATTTTCTTTTAGTGATTAAACGTGGTAAAGCTGTGCTGGGCGGACTGGCTGGACAACTCCTTATGCCTGCCATTGCATTGGCTGTTGCCAAAGTGATGAATCTTGATCCTATCTTCACCATTGGTCTAGTGCTGATAGCCTGCTGTCCGGGTGGCAGTTCCAGCAATATCTTCAGTATGCTGGCAAAGGGTGATGTTGCACTCTCTGTATCCTTAACGGCCCTGAGCAGCATTATCACGCTGTTCACCCTTCCGCTGATTATGCAATGGGTTACCGCTTCGGTGGGACAGCAGGTTGGCGTACAGCTACCAGTCAAGAACCTGCTCATGCAGAACCTTGTTACTATGCTGTTGCCTATATTAATAGGAATTATAATAAGGTATTATAAGCCTCAGCTGGCAGCACGCATCGCAAAGGTGCTCTCCAAGATGGCTTTCCCTGCCCTGATGTTGTTGGCAGGCATCTTCTTTGTTCAGCACAGAGAGACTATAGCAACCAACTTCAGTGTCTTGGGACTGGCTGTCACATCATTACTTTTGGTAGCTGCACTATTTGCCTGCTTGTTGTGCTATGTTCTTGGTTTACATACCCGGGAACGCCGTACCATCATCATAGAGGTGGGCATGCAGAATGCAGCACAGGCTATTGCCATAGCATCCAGTCCGTTTGTCTTCAACGACGGCCGCTTTGCCATCCCCGCTATCCTGTATGCGCTGATGATGAATGTGGTCCTACTGTCGTATGTGGGAGCAATTAAAGTGAAAGCCCCCTCCGACTCCCCCAAAGGAGGAGAGATAGAATAGAATTGAATCCTAGTTCCAAATAGATAAACTAGTCTGACTAGTATAACTAGTAAAACTAGCCATCCTAGATAATAACTACAACAATGAAAAAGATATTGATATGTGCGCTTGCATTCCCCTTTGCTATGGGAATGTCCGCTCAGACAAAAGTTGAGGGAGAAGTAACTTTAGGTGCAGGATATGGCGAGACGGCGCCTTATCTGGGAGGTGTTAAAATGAAGATTAACACGGACAAGTTCACCATCAAGCCTTACTTTAACGTAAAATCCATAATGCCTTATAATTCAACTGAGTTGACAAGTATGGATCTTATATATAATAACTCAGGCGACCACTTTACGCAGGAGCAGGAGCATTGGCAGAATGGTGTCAGTCTGAAGTATGGTACTGACTTCCAGTACCGTCTGAAGAATCGTGATATCTTCCAGGCCAGCATCGATGGTGATTACACAGAAAGAGCTATCAATGGAGAGCGTACGGAGTTCTTTTATGATCCCACTGGTGCTCTCATTTCCAGCGTAAAATCTGCTCTCAGATTCCCCCGTTTAGATAAGAACGAGGTTAAGGTACAGACCTCTTACTTGCATAAAACTAACGTCGAGGGTGGGGAGTTCTTGCTGAAGTATACCTACGAGTTAGAGCAGGAGGATGAAGACAAGCGTCAGGAATTGTCTGAGACAGTGAACTTTGACAACTACTCCCTGAGTCATATCACGGGCGACATAAATATTCACAAACACGAGTTTCTGTGTGATTGGAAAGCCTCTTTGGTTTGTGATTCTTATAGTCATTTGTTCAACTTTGGCATACGTTATAATAACCGTTATATCATCAGCGATGATGCCCAGTATCTTGATGGCAAAGAGAATTACGATGAGGTTTTCCGTCATAAAATGAACTCTGCAGCCGTGTATGCCGGATATAAGCTGAAGGCTAATGCCTGGGAGGCTGATGCACGAGTGGAGTACAACCGTACCCGTATGCAGGAGAAGAATCTGAATGATGTTATCCCACAGGCCAAGTTGGTATATCACTTCAATCCCTTCCACTCACTGACGGCCAGCTATGCTATGCGTATTGTCCGTCCTACCTTGTCTTATCTGGTGGGCTGTCATACAGTAAGTCCATATGCTGAGGAATACGGTAACGAGGAACTTGAGGGTACGCATATCAACCGCATGGCGCTGACATATAACATGCTGGCTCCTAATGTGATATTTACTGCAACCGTTGCACATATCAACGTTACTGACGGCTTTAATGCTATATGGTATGTAAAGGATGATGTACGTAACTACACTTGGGGCAACCAGGGTGTGCGTAAGGCTGTAGAGATTACTCCCGAGGTACAATGGATTGCAGCCACTGGTACCAAGGTGAAGGCTGCTTTCACAGCCTTGTGGGACGAACGCATTGCCTATGCCATTAACCTGAGGAATCCCAACTGGGGTTTTACTGGTAAGGCCGGCCTTGAGCAGGTGTTGCCTCAGGGCATCAAGTTAGGCATTAACGCAATGATTTCCAAGGGCAATACCGTGGATGTTTACTCACACGAGGGGCTGAACTACACCTTTGGTGCTAACGTAATGCGTTCTTTCCTTGACAACAAGCTCACAGCCAACTTAGGATATGAATACAAGAAGCTTCCTGTTATAGAGATTACTCAGGGTGCCTATACGGGCAGCATCTATGCTCGTCACCATAATCCCAATACGGTGAAGTTAGCGCTTACCTATATGTTCTAAGGGTAATACCTAATAATAGTGATTTTTCTGGGAAATAGTAATTTTTTTATAAAAAATCACTATCTTTGCACCCGAAAAACAAAAAACGGAGTATATAACAATGGTCCTCTGCTGATGTATGGTCTCACCATAAGCAGAGGACTGAATAAAACAAAAAGCTACTCTTGTGGTAGCTTACTTTTTTTATTATGAGGATAAACAGCATCTGTGTAAAAGCGGTTTTAGTTACATCTTTCTTTACCGTTGTTGCCTGTAGTAACAATGGCAGTCAGAGTTCAGAAGAGAGTGGGGGTATCCTGTCGGCAAGCGACACAATAGAAATCCCTGAGGGTTCCAATCTCATAGGCAAGTTAAAGACCGAGAAGGTAACATTGTCGCCCCATGCGGCAACCATAAAGACTACCGGTGTGATAACTCCCATACCTACCGAGTATGCCGAGATAGCTGCACCCTTGCCAGGTCGCGTGGTGAAAACCCATATCCATCTGGGTCAGGTGGTAAAGGTGGGCACTCCGCTTTTTGATATTGCCTCTTCTGAATATTCAGAGGTAGCAAAGGAATATACCAGAACGCATACCGAAATGCAACAGGCTGAGCGTGCACTGAACCGCGTGAAAGACCTTTATGACAACCATGTAGCATCAAGTAAGGAGGTTGAGGAAGCCCAGACTGCCCTGAACATAGCTCGTGGCGAATATAATCACGCACTGTCCGTCGCCAAGGAGTATCAGATTAACACGGCTAACCTGACGGTGGGTCATCCTATGACGGTTAAGTCGCCCATCCATGGTAAGGTGCTGAAGAATGATATCGTGATAGGTGAATACCTCAAGGAAGATGCGGAAGCCAAAGTGATAATAGCCAACCTTGACAAGGTATGGCTCAAGGCTAATATCAGCGAGAAAGAGGCTCCGTTGGTTAAGGACATCCAGAGTGTGGATATCCGTACCGTAGCAAATGCCGACAGCGTGTTACACGGTAAGATAGTATATGTAGGCGGCATGCTGGATTCTGAGACCCGTACCCTTCAGACTGTCATAGAATGTGATAACCGTAAGGGTGAACTGATGCCTAACATGTATGCCGACCTGACACTCTATCAGGCTCAGAAGGATTGCATTATCATTCCCAAGGAGGCTGTCCTGCAGAGCAACGAGGGTCGTTATGTGATGCGTAAGGTGGGCGAGAGGCTTTATTGCCGTACTTATGTGACCGTTCATTCTACCTCTGACGGACGTCTGATGGTGCTGGATGGTTTGAAGGTGGGAGACGAGATAATCACTAAGGGCGTGTTCTACCTTTCCGAATAAAGAGAAGAATCAACTTATCACTTGTCTAATTCCAATACAGAATGATAAACAAGATAGTAAACTGGGCACTGGATCACAGAGTACTCATGTCGGTTATCTTCGGTGCCCTGTGTGGCATAGGAGTAATAGCCTGGAGAGGACTCTCCATTGATGCCTACCCCGATATTTCCGATACTACGGTACAGATAGTAACACAGGTGCCGGGCCTCGCTACCGAGGAGATAGAGCAGCAGATAACCATACCTGTTGAACGTGCTGTGGCAGGTATTCCAGATGTTAATATCCTGCGTAGCAAGAACTCGTTTGGTATATCAACGGTAATTCTGGTGTTTGACGATAAGGTGGACGACTACTGGGCACGCCAGCGTGTGACCGAGCGTCTGAGCGGTCTGGAGCTTCCTTATGATGCGGTACCTGAACTGAATCCGCTGACAGCACCTACAGGCGAGATTTATCGCTATGTGCTCAAGAGCACCGATGGGTCACATGATTTGCGTAGCCTTACTGATATTCACAAGTGGACGGTTATTCCTTACCTTAGGAAGATTCAGGGCATTGCCGATGTCAGCAACTATGGCGGCATCACCACGCAGTATCAGGTGGAATTGTCGCCAGACAAACTTACTGAATACGGCGTTTCGCTCAGCGATGTGGTTGAGAAGATCGAGCAGAACAACATCAATGCCGGCGGTAGTCTGCTTTCCGAGGGTAGCCTGGGCTATGTGGTCAGGGGTATTGGCTTGGTGAGCGACCTTGACGCACTCGGAGATATTGTGGTAAAGAGCTCCAACGGTATTCCTGTATATCTGAAGGACCTGGGTGAGCTGAAATACGGTAATCTGGAGAGGAAGGGTGTACTGGGTTACATCGATGATGAATGCACATACGATGATGCCGTGGAGGGCATTGTGCAGATGCTGCGTGGTGAGAATCCTTCTGATGTCCTGGAGAAAGTGCATCAGGCTGTAGATGAACTGAACAACGGAATCCTGCCCAAGGGAGTAGAGATACATCCGTTCCTAGACCGTACCAACTTGGTCAACCAGACGTTGAACACCGTCAGCCATACGCTGCTGGTGGGTATGTTGCTGGTAATTGTGGTTCTCTTTGTCTTCCTCGGCAATCTTCGTGGAGCCGTAATTGTGGCTATCACCATCCCCATTTCGTTGCTGATAGCCTTTATCCTGATGAAGCTGACCGGGATGCCTGCCAACCTGCTTTCATTAGGTGCCATAGACTTTGGTATCCTAGTGGACGGCTCCATCGTGATGATGGAGACTATCCTGAAGAAGCGTGAGCGTCATCCCGATGAGGAGCTGACGTTAGACCAGGTGAAGAAACGTGCCAAGGATGTGGCCCGTTCCATCTTCTTCTCTACCATTATCATCATTACGGCTTATATGCCGCTGTTCGCCTTCGAACATATCGAGCGTCGTCTCTTCACCCCTATGGCGTTTACCGTTGGTTATGCTTTGTTGGGCGCACTGCTGACGGCATTGCTGCTTACGCCTACACTCTCATACGTGGCTTATCACATGCCCAGTAAGATGCGTCGTAATATCTGGCTCGAGAAGCTGACACAATGGTATAAAGGCGTAACGGAGAGAATCCTTTCCAGGACCCGTCTTGTGATGTCAGTCCTGGCAGTCATATTCGTAGGAGCTGTCGTACTGTCCATCACCGTGGGCAAGGACTTCCTGCCTACACTCGATGAGGGCTCCATTTGGGTACAGGTGCAGTTGCCTTCAGGTCTTTCTATTGAACAGTCTAAGCAGATGGCCGACGAGATGAGAAACAAGCTGAAGGCATTCGACGAGACTTCATACGTTATGACGCAGTTGGGTCGTGACGATGAGGGTGCTGAGTGCTTCTCGCTCTCACATATCGAGGTAGGTGTAGGCCTTAAGCCATACAACACCTGGAAGT